>Ga0209611_10011135_pt1 | contig 13053 bp, 16 predicted proteins | sample S1TSphgellanicum_3_FD_187693 | JGI IMG/M metagenome (GOLD analysis project Ga0209611, IMG submission 187693) | Host-associated microbial communities from peat moss isolated from Minnesota, USA - S1T2_Fc - Sphagnum magellanicum MG (SPAdes) (version 2) | ecosystem: Host-associated > Plants > Peat... | reverse complement strand
AGGCGTTTGTCCTCGCCCTTAACGCCGAGAATACCCTTGGCGCGGAGGATGTCTGGGCCCTGGGTCTGGAGCACGTCGTTCAGCCACTGGGTCACCTTGCGGCCGTCGAGGGGCTTGGTGAGGGTGAGGGCGACGCCGCGAATGTCCTGATCCTCGTGGGCGTGGCCGCCCGCCCTGTGATCGTGATCATCGTGGTGGTCATGGTCGTGATGATCGTGGTCATGGCCGCAATGTTCGTCGTGAACGTGGCCCGCTTCGCCATGGGGCGGCGACAGAAAGGCCGGCTCGATTTCGAGCACACGATCCAGATCAAAGCCGCCGCGACCCAAGATCGCATCCAACGGCACGTTCGACTTCACCGCCCGGTGGATCGGGGCCAAGGGATTTAGCCGCCGCAGCCGGGCCTCGACCGCCGCCAGCTCTTGAGGCGTCACCAGATCGGTCTTGTTCAGCACGATCTGGTCGGCGAAGGCGATCTGCTCGCGCGCCTCTTTCGAATCCGCCAAGCGCAGAAGCACATGCTTTGCGTCCACCACCGTGGTGACGCTGTCGAGCTTGGTGCGCGCACGGACGTCCTCATCGACGAAGAAGGTCTGGGCCACGGGGCCGGGATCGGCCAGGCCCGTGGTCTCCACCACAATGGCGTCGAAGCCCCCTTTGCGCTTCATCAGGCCGGAGAGGATACGGATCAGGTCCCCGCGCACGGTGCAGCAGACGCAGCCGTTATTCATCTCGAACACTTCTTCGTCGGCATCGACGATCAGGTCGTTGTCGATCCCGACCTCGCCGAACTCGTTGACGATCACGGCGTAGCGGCGCCCGTGATCCTCGGTCAGGATGCGGTTGAGCAGCGTGGTCTTGCCTGCGCCCAGATAGCCTGTGAGTACGGTGACGGGGGTGAGGGCGGCCGCGGCGCGGGCGGGGGTTTCTGCGTTCAGGGTCTCAGACATAGGCGTCATTTGGCGCTTCTGGGGCCAAGAGGGAAGGCCTGGACCGCGTGGGAACCGCTAATCGAAGGCGACGATCCCCGGAAAGCCGCGATAACGCCCGGCGACGTCCATGCCATACCCCGCCAGAAAGCGCGCCGGCGCCTCCCAGGCGACGAAGTCGGGCTCGACCTCGCGGTGCGTCGGCCAGGGTTTGCGGGCGAAGACGGCGGTCAGGATTTCCGCTGGGCCGGCGGCAGCGAGGCGGCGCAGGGCTTCTCGGAGCGACAGTCCCGAATCCAGCACGTCGTCGACGATCAGCACCTTGCGGCCTGCGACCGGCCGTTGCAGGTCGGCCCGCACGAAAACAGAGCCGGACGAGGCGGTTTCATCGCCGTAGGAGCTGAGCCAAAGGGCGTCGAACAGCGGGTTTCGGCCGAGCCGGGACAAGGCCCGCGTCAGGTCGGTTGCGAACCACAATCCGCCGGTCAGCAGGCAGACCACGATCCAATCGTCGTCGATCCTGGGCGCGATAGCCTGGGCCACGCGCTCGACGCAGGCGGCGGCGTCCTCAGCGCTCAATAGGGTCTCGCCAGGGCTATTCACGACACCGGGCGTTCTAGGCGGATGGCAGTCAAGTCGGGGTCCCTGGATGGCCAGCGGCGAGGGCTATTCTGTCTGCGTGCGGGCCGCGGGCGGCAACGCATATGGAGAGCTTTCAGATATCGGCCGGGCCGCCACGGGAGGCAAGGGCGCATATACGCCCGCCGCGCTTCCCACGGTGGTGATTTCGCCCCGCAGGCGCGGGTTGGCGGGACCTTGCAACACGCCGCGCAACCGCGGCGCAGCGCTGGCCGGGACCTTGGCAGGCGGCGGGGCCGGGCTGACGAAATCGACGCCGACCTGGGCGGCGGCCATGGGCGGATCGAGGAAGCTGACCCGGAACGGCCGGCGCTCGCCGCCGCCGAGCGGCGATGGGGGCAGTTCGACGACGCGGGACAGGAGGCGGGCGCCGGCCTTGTCATACAGGCTGATACGCAGCGGGGCGGGCGGGCGCGGCTGGCTATCGACGTTGCGCTCGGCCCCCGTGACGATCAGGGCGGCTCGGCCATTTTCCAGGCCCGGCGCGGCCTGGACGTTGTCGGGCGCCACGCCCAACGGATTGACCGTGAGCCGTACCGCGGCATAGGCTCCCGCTGTCCGCGGCCAGAGGCGCACCACCTGGATCCGGAACACGACCGCCGCCAGCAGCAGCAGCGCTAAACCGGCCGACATGGCGCCCCAGACCAGACCGGCGGTCATGGCCTCGCGGGTGCGGCGCTTCGCCTCGGCCTTTTGGCGGAACACCTTGGGCAGCTCTTCGGCCGGCGTCTGGGCGAGGTCCGGCTCGACCCCGCCGGCGAAAACCTCGACCTCCTGCTGAGGCGCGACGAGCTCCGGCGTCAGTTGAAGCGGTTCAGCCAGGGGCTCGGCCCGCCAGGAGTCGCCGCACCCGGCGCAGCGCACGGTGCGGCCCTGAGGACCAAGCTTGGTCTCATCGATGCGATATCGACTGGCGCAGGTCGGGCAGGTCAGTATCATCTGATCCGTTCGCGAGACTCGTGGGCGCCAACGCCGATTTTGGATGCGATGCCAAGCCAAGCCACACCGACCGCGCAAACCCAAGGAGCGTCAGCGGCGACAGGGCCAGTTGTTCGGTTCGAAGGGGTGGGCATGCGGTACGGCCGATCACCCGAGGTGCTCCGGGACATAAATCTTAATTTGGCGCCTGGGTCCTTCCATTTCCTTACCGGCGCGTCCGGTGCGGGCAAGAGCAGCCTCCTAAAGTTAATTTATTTGGCCCACCGCCAGTCCAGAGGCCTGATCCACCTGTTCGGCCAGGATGTCTCCACCCTTAAACGGGGCCAGATGCCCGCGGTGAGGCGGCGAATCGGCGTCGTGTTCCAGGAATTTCGGCTGCTGGACCATCTCAGCGCCTTCGATAATGTCGCCCTGCCCTTGCGCTTGTCGGGCGAGGGGGCGGCGCAATATCGCCGCGACGTGGCCGAACTCCTGGCCTGGGTCGGCTTGGGCCACCGGCTGCACGCCATGCCGCCAACGCTGTCGGGCGGCGAGAAACAGCGCCTGGCCATCGCCCGGGCCGTGGTCAACCGCCCCGACATCCTGATCGCCGACGAACCCACCGGCAATGTCGACGCCGAGATGAGCTTGCGGCTCTTACGCCTGTTCGTTGAAATGAACCGCCTTGGCGCAACGGTGCTGATCGCCAGCCACGACCAGACCTTGGTGCGACAGTCGGGGATGCCGGTGTTGCACCTAGCCGATGGGCGGTTGGTGCGGGCGTGACGCGTCCGAGCGCGGCGGCGCGTCCGCCCGCCAGCGCAAAGGCTGATCGCCGCGGTGCAACGCCCCAACGCCGAGCCCAGCTAGACTTGGACCAGAGTCTGGTCCAAAATTCAACCGGATTGGAGCTCAAACATGCGGATTTCCGTCACTGACGCTAAAGGCCAACTCACAGACTTGGTTCGTCGAGCTGAAGCTGGGGAAGAGGTTGTCCTGACCCGCCATGGACGAGAGACAGTGAAACTGGTCGCCGTTGTCGCGCGACCTGGGCCAGACGTGCGGCGGCAGCTGTTGGCATCTTTGCAGGCCTCCACCGCTCAAAAAGCGACGCCCGGCCCGACCGCTGCGCGAAGCCAAGACTTTCTCTATGATGAGGACGGGCTGCCGCGGTGATCGCTGTCGATACTTCGGCCTTAATGGCCATCTTGCTCAACGAACCTGACGCCGTTCGGTGCTTTGATGCGATCACGGCGGAGGCGGACATTTTGCTCTCGGCCGGGACGGCCGCAGAAGCGCTTATCGTGGCGACTCGGCGTGGCTTTGGCGTCGAAATGGCTGAACTGATCGCCGACTTTGGGTTCCAAATTATCGAGGTGACCGGAGCGGCCTCTGAAAGAATTGGAAGAGTCTATAGCGCCTGGGGCAAGGGCATGCATCCAGCTTCGCTCAACTTCGGCGACTGCTTCGCCTACGACGTGGCGAAGGCGTACCGTTGTCCGCTCCTTTTCGTCGGCGACGACTTCTCGAAAACGGACCTTGAGAGCGTTCTCTGATTTTAAGTCAGGCGCTTAAGCTTTAGCCGTCAGCCCGCCGTCACGCCCTCGAGCAGCGGCTTCAGCTCGCCCGACTGGAACATCTCTTTCACGATGTCGCAGCCGCCCACGAACTCGCCCTTGACGTAGAGCTGCGGGATCGTCGGCCAATCGCTGAAGGCTTTGATCTCGTTGCGCAGGCCTTCGTCTTGCAGCACATCGACGCCGACAAAATCGGCGCCCAGGTGATCCAGAATCTGAACCACGGTCGAGGAAAAGCCGCATCGGGGCTGATCCGGCGTGCCCTTCATGAACAGCACGACCGGATGCTCCTGCACCGTATTGGCGATGAAGGCGTGGATCGGATTGGTCTCGCCCTGATCGGCTTGAGTAGTCTTGACGGTATCGGTCATGGCGACCTCGAAGGTGAAATGCGAAGCGTTAGCCTAGCACCTAGGCGCGACCACGGCTGCAATCAAGCGGGGGCTGAGAAACGGGCCATTTCGATCTGCGCAGCCGCGCCCGTCGGCAGTTCGCGTTCGACCGCCTTGGCGAGCCGATCCAGCGTCGCGATATCGGTGGTCTGAACCCGGATCGTGGCCAGGGACGGCTCAGTCAAGGCGTAAGCCAGCGCGATCTCCTGGGCGATCCAGCCTGGCGTGCGGTGCAGAAACTCATAAGGGTCTGCTTCGGCGACGGCGGCCGGGCGCTTGAACAGTCGGGCGAGCCCCTTGGGCGGCTCTGCGTTAAGCGCGGGCGCGGAGCCCATATCGCAGAAGTCATAGCCGATCAGGCTGATATTGTGCTCCACCACGGTGCGCAGGCGCTTGCGCAAGCCGGCGTCTGCTTGCAACCCGAACGGCGTCGCCAGGATGCCGTATCCGGCCTGAATGATGTCCAGGCTCGGGCCGCCGCGACCGCAGGCGACGCCGACCATGCCGGCCAGACCCTGATCCCGCAAGGCTTGCAGCAGGGCTGGGGCCTGTGCAGATATCGCGACATCGGGGTCGAGCACCACGGCGTCGAAGCGCTCGACCCCGATCTGTTCCAAAGACGCGCGGACTTGAGCGTTGAGCCTCCCGTCCGCGCCATGTTCACCCTTAGGACTGGGCGCGCGAAGGGTCAGCACCAGAACATTTCGACCTGCGGCCTCTATAGCCGACCGCAGGACAGCATGCCAATCGGGCGCGAGGCCGACCAGCTCGAAGCTGTTGATCCCCGCCTCAAGCGCTGCGAACACTAGGCCCCTGCGCTTGGCCTCCGACAGGTTGTCCTCAGACTGGGACGAGGGCTCAAGCGTTAAGGTTATCGCCGATACGGCGAGACCCGCTTGATTGAAGGGACGATAGCGCATCTTGGGGGCCGGGGCGGGTTCGGGCGAACAGCTTAAGCGTCGGGCGCCCGAGTCTCCAGGGCCAGCGCGTGTAACTCGCCGCCCATCCGCCCCTTCAGCGCCGCATAGACGAGCTGATGCTGGCGCACCCGCGACAAGCCTTTGAAGGCGGAGGAAACGACCGTGGCGCGGTAATGATCGCCATCGCCGGCCAAGTCCTCGATCTGGATTTGCCCGTCGGGAAAGGCTGTCGCCAAGCTTTGCTTAAGATCGCCAATCGACATGGGCATGGTGGGTCTCCACGGGGCGCGGCTGGGGGACCCCATACGGCTGGGTTTTATCTAAAACGAGCTTAACATACACCTAAGCTGCAAATCCGGCTGTTGTTGCGCCCAACGACCCGCATCCTCCAGACCGCTCGCACGTTAACACAGTCGTCTTAACTCGGTCGGCAGGCCCCAAAGACCGGCTTGCCGTCAGGCCGGGTTTGAAACTGGAGTTTGGAGCCATGAACCTCATCAAATCCGCCGCCGTTGCGGCCATCGGCTTGGCCATCGTCACGCCCTGCCTCGCGCAAACCGCTGTCGCCCAACCTACCGTCGCCGAGTCTGCCGGCCCCAATAACCTCGCGAACGACGGCCCCTATGCCGGGACGTCTCAGAATGACTTTTATCACCCCGCAGATCGCATCAAACAAATCCAGGCGCAAATCCAGCAGGGCGTCTTGGCCGGCCCTAGCGCGCGCCGCGCGACGGCCCAGCTCACCGCGATCAGCCAAGACCTGAAGTATCGCATCGCGCGCCATAATGGGGATTTGCGCGACTGGGATCGCGAGCTGATCAATCAAAAACTCGACGCCTTAGTGAAGCAGTATCCGGCCCTTCGGACCTGACTGGCGGCGGACCGTGCGGCGCGGCCTAAAAGCACCTAGATAGAGGTCGAAGGGGCGAAGAGCTTTAAGCGCCCGCAAGGACAAGGACCTCTGGGATGGACGCGAACACTTCGGATATCGACCCCATAAACCCGGGCGCAGCAAGCGCTTCACGGTCCGCCACGGGTTTTGATCTGACGCCGCCGATTGCGCCGGAACGCAAGGCGCTGGAGGCGGCCTTAAGCAGTGAAGAGCGGCGCGTCTTGCTGCAGCACGGCACCGAACCGCCCTTTTGCGGCGGTCTGTTGGCAGAGAAGACGCCCGGCGCCTACTGTTGCCGCCTGTGCGGCCTACCCCTGTTCCGCGCCAAGACCAAGTTCGAAAGCGGCACGGGCTGGCCGTCCTTCACCGCGCCCTATGACGAGGCGCATGTCCGGGCGGTGCGCGATGTCTCCTACGGCATGGTGCGTGTAGAGACCCGCTGCGCCCGCTGCGACAGCCATCAGGGCCACGTCTTCCCCGACGGGCCGCCGCCCACGGGGCTCCGCTACTGCATCAACTCCGTGTCGTTGCAGTTCATTCCCCAGGGCCAGCCCTTGCCTGATCCCCTGCACCGGGGGGAGGCGGCGCTGGCTTAGGCGCCGTCTTTGGTGGATGGGCGGTCAGCCAGCGGCGGTTCACCTCGGCCGCCAGGGCGCCTTTGACGCCGCGCTTGGCCAGGGCGACGCCTTCGAGCGTGATCTTGCGACCGCCGAACAGCGTTGAGCGCCAAGCGTAGCCGACCTGATAGAGCGACCCATCGTCGGTATAGGTGTCGCCGTCCTGGACATAGGTCGTGATCACCGCCAGCGGGGCCACGCCCTCGCCGTTGGCGGGCGCACGATCAGCGTTCAGCGCCTCGCGCAGGCCTTTCTCGATCCAGGCCCGTTCCAGCCGAGGCCGAGTGGCGGCGAGCTCAATCTTATGGTCCACAAGGGCGTCCGGGAAGATGTAGGTCTGGCTCTGGATCGCCTGGTCTGGGTTCAAGGGGTGAAAGTCGATGCGGTCGCCGGTCCGGCTCGCCGCGCCGGTCATAACGAAAGCTGACCGCGCCTGAGCCTGGGTCTGCGCCGCCTTCTGAGCGGTCAGATATTGCTGATGCGACTGCCAGAAGTTAAGTCCGGCGATAACCAGGGCCAAAACGCCGACCAGCTCGCCGATAGTAAGCCAAACCCGGCGGCGGCGCTGCTGGGGCGAGGGCGGCAGGACGGGGTCGTCGGTCAAGCGAGGCCTATCCGGCTGAGGTTGATGGAGCGTTTGTCTTTAGTGGGCGGTGAGGGCGGCGGCTAGCGGCATTGGGCGTGGCCGTCATGTTGTAGGGCGCGTTAAGGGCCTCTTTTACTGTCGCTCGTGAACTTCGTGAAGTCTTGGACCAAGGTTCCGAATTCGCCGTGCATTTGTGTATCGGGGCGCGCTGCCCGGCTTGCGCGAGCCGGGCTTGCCGTGCTCATTTATAGCATGTTGATTTTACCGCAAACGGACGCCATCGCATTCATTGATGAATCCGGCGACTTCGAACTCGCCAAGTTAAATCCAGCTTATCCAATCTGCGCCCAGTGCGCGCTCACATGTACGGTGGATCAGTATCTAGCGAACGCTGTCCCGAATCTTATGAAAATTAAGTACCACTTCTTTGGAAATGAATGCGTTGTTATTCATGGCCACAAACTTCGAAAGCGAAGCGTGCCATTTAATATACTTGCAGATCCAGAAACGTTTGGCGAATTTATGAATGCCCTTAAGTGGGCGTTTGATAATATTGATGGTCAGCTTATCGCTTCAGCGGTTGATAAGCCGCGCCATAAGGAACAGTATGCAAATCCAAATGATCCGTTCTTTCTAAGCCTGCAGTTCTTGCTTGAGCGCCTAAATGCTTACTGGCGCGGAAAGCTGACCGCTAAAAATCGCCTTCTCTGTGTATTTGAACAGAGGGGCGCAAAGGAAGATAGAAAGACATTAGAATGGTTTCGTGAAATATGCGATGGGCGCAACTTCCGAAGCCAGAAATTTCATTTTGATGCAGATTTTAGACCAAAAGATCAAAACGTTATAGGTCATCAATACGCCGATTTGGCCGCATATGCCATTTGTCGATATGTTGAGTCGCGCGATGAAAACCGAAAAGATTGGCTGGCAATTAAAGATAAAATGTGGAGGGTTGGAAACGTCCTTATTGGTCACGGATTAAAAATATTTCCAAATTAGATAGCCAAAAGGCCGCAGTTTCCTGCGGCCTTCGCCGACCGCCTACGGCGGCCCATTTGCTTAACTGTATCCTTAGGCCGCCCAAAAGTCAAGAAAATCAGTGGCCACCTAACCCATTGACCCTAACCCATTGATACGAGTCGTTTTTCGAGACGCTTCCTTTTGATGGCGTGACGAGTACGCCGGCGCCGGCGCCCTTCTTGCCGATGGCGGCTGATCCCCTACTACACCCCGCCCAGCGCTTCAAACCAGCGCCCCACCGCTAATGCATCCTGGTGCAGCCCCGCCGTGCGCGCCGCCGCCTCGGCGTCCACACCCCAGCGCTCTTCTTGATGGGCCTCCTCCAGACGAGCCAGCGCGAACGCCTCTGGCCCGCTCAGCCTCTTTCGCTGAACCGCCAAAGCCAGGATCGCGGAGTCGAATAGGCCGGCGGCGAAGGCCAGGCCGGTCAGGCTGAACCTGTCCAGGGTGCGCGCCAGGTCGGCGACGCGGGCAAGCGTTTCGGGGGGTTGCGGGACGTGGATGACGCCGGTCGCGGGGACGAATTCGAGGTCCAGCGCCTGCGCCGCCCAATCCAGAAGCGGCGACCACTGGGCGATCTGGCGCGACGCCAGGTCTTGCGGCGCCTCGGCGAAATAACAGAGCGCATCAGCTTCCGCACAGCGGGCGAGGGACTGCGCCATGGCGTCGTGAGCGCCGTCGGCCAGGTCCAGCGCGGTGAAGGCCAGGCGAGTGAGGGGCATGACGGCGAAGTCGATCACGTCGGCCCGCCCCGCCCATTCCGCGGCGATGGCTTCAGCCAGGGCGCGTGTCGGGGCGACCAGACAGCCGCCCGCGGGCGTCTTGGCTGTCCGACCGTCCAAGGTCACGGCAAAGCCGGCCTCGTGCTCAGCGGTCGCTACGGCCTCGTAGAAACGCCGCGGCTTGGGGTTAGGCGTGTCGGGTCGGAAGGCCATTCAGGTCTCGTACATGTCAGGCGCGATACAAGACGCTTCAATTAGCCGGAGCGGAGGGCCTACGCGAGGCCTAGACATTGATGACGAGACCGGACCCATCCTTACAAGCGGCCATCGCTGTCAGCCGTTTCGGCCTAGGCGCAAGGCCCGGCGAAATTGAGCTGGCGCAGAGCGACCCTCAAGGCTGGTTGGTCGCCCAGATCGACCCTGAGGGCGGCGACATCCCCCAGGCGCTCGGCGGCGGCGCGCTGCCCTCCTGCCAGGACCGTTTCGCCCTCGTCGCGAGTTGTCGGGCGGCCCAAAAGGCGGCGGGCCAGGACGACGCCCTGCGCAACGCCGCGTTCAAGCCCCTGAACGACGGCTTCGCCGACGAGATCATGTCGCGTTTTTGGCTGGGCGCGGTGACGCCATCGCCCTTTCGGGAACGATGGGCGCTGTTCTGGGCCAATCACTTCAGCGTCAGCGCAAATAAGGGTCAGGACGTGATGGCCGTGGTCGGGGCCTTCGACCGCGAGGCGATCCGCCCCCACATGTTCGGCAGGTTCGAGGACCTGCTGTTGGCCTCCTCCCAGCATCCCGCGATGCTGCTCTATCTCGACCAGTCCCAATCCATCGGACCCGAAAGCCCGGCTGGCCTGAAGCGCCACGGCGCAGGCCTGAACGAAAACCTCGGCCGCGAAATCATGGAGCTTCATTCGCTGGGCGCCGACGCCGGCTATACTCAGGCCGACGTCACCGAACTCGCCCGCGCCCTGACCGGCTGGTCGGTCGCTCAAGGCAATGTCCCGCTGGATCAGCTGGGCCGCTTCGTCTATCGGGCCAACATCCATCAGCCTGGGCCGCGCACCATTTTCGGACGCACCTATCCGCCGGGCCAACAGGCGCAAGGGGAGGCGGCGCTGCGCGACTTCGCCGCCAGCCTCCACACGGCCGAGCACATCTCGCGCCAGCTTGCGGTGCAGTTCGTCGCCGACGACCCGCCGCCGGCCTTGGTCGCCCGGTTGAAGCGCGGCTATTTGGACAGCCACGGCGACCTCGCCCATGTCGCCCGCGTCCTGATCACAGCGCCGGAGGCTTGGGACCCCCAGGCGGCCAAGCTCAAGACCCCCTACGAGTTCCTGGTTTCCAGCTATCGCGCCGCCGGGATCGGCCCGAGCGACCCCCGCAGAGACGTGCTGAACCCTCTGAGCGGCCTGGGTCATCGCCCCTACACTGCGCCCCAGCCCAACGGCTGGCCTGACCAGGCGGCCGACTGGGCCTCGCCCGACGCCATGGTCAAGCGGCTGTCTTTCGCCCAGGGATTCGCCGGCGCCCATACGCCCATGCTGGATCCGATCCAGGTGGCGCAGGCCGCGCTGGGCGCCCGGCTGTCGCCGGCCACCTACACCACGATCAAGCGCGCCGAAACCCGGCAGGAGGCCTTCGCCATCCTGCTCATGAGCCCGGAGTTCCAACGCCGATGACCGCTCAAACCCTCACCCGCCGCGGCGCCTTAGCCGCCGGCCTGTCCGTCACCTTCATGGGCGCTGGCGCTCGAGCCCACGAGGCGCGCGCCATCGCTGACCGTAAGCTGGTCGTCATCATCTGCCGGGGCGCCATGGACGGTCTGTCGGTCTGCCCGCCGATTGGCGACGCCAACTACGCCGCACTTAGGGGCGCCATCGCCATTGCGCCCGATCAGGCGCTGAAGCTGGACGACACCTTCGCCCTGCACCCCAAGCTGACCACACTGTACGCCCTGGTGCAGGGCGGGCAGGCCCGCATCGCCCCCGCGGTCGCCATTCCTCAACGGATCCGCTCCCACTTCGAGGCGCAGGACATGCTGGAGAACGGCAGCGGGCGTCTGTATGGCGCCGCCACAGGCTGGCTGAACCGTACGCTCCAGGTCGTCCAGCCCCATCGCCCGATCAAGGCCCTGTCCATCGGCGCCCAGGAGCCTCTGATCCTGCATGGTCCCGCAGAGGCGGAAAGCTGGTCGCCCGGCGGCCGACTGAACCCCAACGGCGACCGCGTGACCGACGCCGTCAAGGCGCTCTACCAGGACGACCCCCTGCTCGGCCCCGCGCTCGCTACCGGCCTTCAGGTGCAGAGCGAGGCCAACATGCTGAACGGCGGCAAGCCGATCAATGGCGGCGACGCCAAGACTTTCGCCGTCACCGCCGCCAAGTTCCTGACCGATCCGAACGGCCCCTCCATCGCCGTGCTGTCCCTGGACGGCTTCGACACCCACGCCAACCAGGGCGCCGCCAACGGCCAGCTCGCCAACCGGCTGGCGATCCTGGACGGGGTAATTGCAGGCCTTCAGACGGGCCTGGGCGCAGAGTGGCGCAACACGGTGGTGGTCGTCGCCACCGAATTTGGGCGCACCGCCCATGTGAACGGCGCCGGGGGCACCGACCACGGCACCGCCTCAACCGTCATCCTGGCCGGCGGCGCTGTGAAGCCAGGCGGCATCATCGGCGACTGGCCGACGCTCCAACCCGCCCACCTGTTCGAAAACCGCGATCTGGCGCCGACGCTGGACGTGCGTCAGGTGTTCAAGGGGGTGCTGCGCGACCACATGGGCGTCGAGTCCGCCGCTTTGGATACGCGGGTGTTCCCCGATAGCGCTGCGGCGCGGGCGGTTGGGGGGCTGGTTGCGGCTTGAAGGAGGGTCATTGAAAGTTCGCCCCCTAACAACGCGCAACGGGTTTCGGATATTGCGTTTACGGGCCTTGTCGGTGATATAGGCGCAAGATGCAGAGGATGAATCACATGAATGGGCTTCTTGAGCGGCCCGGCACCGTGATCCCGTCCGTAGAGGATGCCGAGCTTGCCGCTACCGCTAGCCGTGCGCTCGCAGGCGCCTCGAGAGACGTGCTCCACGTTCGTTTGGAGAATGGAGACGAACTTGCGCTTCCTAAAGCGGTAACACGCCTACTTTCTCATCTGCTCGTCGAGATGGGTCAGGGAAGCGCCGTCACAGTCATTCCGATCCACGCCGAGCTGACGACCCAACAAGCCGCCGATTTCCTCAACGTCTCGCGTCCGCACCTCATTTCCTTGCTGCATGCTAAGGAACTTCCCCATCATATGGTCGGCACACACAGACGGGTGCGTTTCGCCGACGTCTATGCGTACAAAGATAGGTTTGAGCAGCAGCGCCGTTTGGCGATGGATGAGTTAGCTGTGCAGGCTCAAGAGTTGGGCTTTGGCTACTAATACCTCGAGTTACACTGTAGTCCTTGACGCTTGTGTTCTGTATCCAGCGCCGCTCCGCGATTTACTCATTGAGCTGGCGGCGTCGGGACTTTACCGCGCCAAGTGGACCGACAAAATCCACGATGAGTGGACGAGAAACGTTCTGAAAGACAGGACAGACCTTAAGCCCGAACAGCTTGCCCGTACCCGCGCTCTGATGGATGCGGCGGTACTAAGCGCCAAGGTCATCGGATACGAAGGCCTTATCCCCAGCATTATGCTACCCGATGAGGGGGACCGCCACGTTGTGGCGGCAGCAATCCGTGCGGGCGCCGACGCCATAATCACCTTTAATATCAGAGATTTGCCGTACGCGAGCCTCTCTGCTTACGACATTGACGCTCAGCATCCAGATGACTTCTTGCTTCATCAATTCGGCCTGGACGAG
>Ga0209611_10011134_pt1 | contig 13053 bp, 7 predicted proteins | sample S1TSphgellanicum_3_FD_187693 | JGI IMG/M metagenome (GOLD analysis project Ga0209611, IMG submission 187693) | Host-associated microbial communities from peat moss isolated from Minnesota, USA - S1T2_Fc - Sphagnum magellanicum MG (SPAdes) (version 2) | ecosystem: Host-associated > Plants > Peat... | reverse complement strand
ACCCCTCTCTAATCAAGTTTGAAAAGAAAAGTTCCAAGAAATTTATGGTGCCATCCCACCTTCACATAAAAATAAAAATGGATAAATTTTTTTCTTCTACTAATTTTTGGAAAAAAGAAATGGAGGAAATTTTTGGTGCCCTCCCCCATAGACAAAATTACAACCCTTAAATCCTTTGTACATAAAAACGAAAAAAGGATATTTTTTTTCTTTCTACTCATTTTTTGAAAAGAAAAGTTTGAGGGAATTTTTGTGCCCCACACCCTTAAAACCTAAACACAACCATGAAAAAAAATTGAAAATCTTTGTTTTTGAAAAGAAAAATTGAGAGGAAGTTTTGGAAGCTTTCAACCCCCTCCCAAATTGTTGCTGGCCTCTTAAAGCTTAAACATAATTTTTAAAAAACTTATGTTGTTCCTTCTTTTTTTTTTGAAAAATAAATTTGGAAGGGATTTTTGTGGCTCCCTTCATAGAATTGCTGCTTTTTAAATTGTGGCACAAACTAAAGAATTTGCTAATGGAGTTCAAGAAACTTCAAAGCTTGGTGGAACTATATTTATCTAATTGTTCCAAGTTGGGGTGTTTACCTGATGTAATTGTGCACTTGTCACAACTCAAGACATTTCGATTGTTGCAGTGTGACAAATTGGAGAATTTGTTAGTGGAGTTCGGGAAACTTCAAAGCTTGGTGGAACTAGACATATCTTATTGTTTCCAATTGGGGTGTTTACTTAATTCAATTGTGCATTTGTCACAACTCAAGACATTTCAATTATCCAAATGCCACAAATTGGGAAATTTGCTAGTAAAGTTCAGGAAACTTCAAAGCTTGGTGGATTGTAATTATCTAATTATTCCTAGTTGGGGTGTTTACCTGATTCAATTGTGCACTTGTCACAATTCAAGACATTTTGATTATCCAAGTGCGACAAATTGGAAAATTTGCGAATGGAGTTCGGGAAACTTCAAAGCTTGGTGGAATTGGAATTCTTTAATTATTCTTAGTTGGGGTGTTTACTTGATTCAATTGTGCACTTGTCACAACTCAAGACATTTTGATTATCCAAGTGTGATAAATTGGGGAATTTGTGAATGGAGTTCGGGAAACTTCAAAGCTTGGTGGAATTTGATTTATTTGTTTGTTTTGAATTAGGTTGTTTATTTGATTCAATTTTGGACTTGTCACAACTCGAAAGATTTCAATTGTCCCAAAGCCACAAATTGGAAAATCTACAAATGGAGTTCCGGAAGCTTCAAAGTTTGGTGGAACTAAACTTATTTACTTCATCCAAATTGGGGTGTTTACTTGATTCAATTATGGACTTGTCACAACTAAAAACATTTCGATTGTTTGAATGCCACAAATTGGAAAATCTCCTAGTGGAGTTGGGAAACTTCAAAGCTTAGTGGAACTCGACCAATTTGCTTGTTTCAAGTTGGGGTGTTGATCTGATTCAATTGTGGACTTGTCATAACTGAAAACACTTCGATTTTGTATGTGCCACAAATTGGAGAATTTGCGAATGGCTAATTGGGGCAGTTTTTGGAAGGTTGACATACTTTCTTTTGCTTAAAAAAAGGCTTATGTTGTTCATCTTTTGGCCATGACATCTATTATCACTAAGGTGTTAAATCAAAACTATGTAAGACTTTGTTCTTAATATTCAACATATAACCATAGCAACCTCAAACATGATCCGTACAAAGTAGTTAATCATGTTGGAGTGTCTCATTTGTTGTGGTGCAAAATCTAGTGGGCAAACATGAGTATTTTAGAGAATACACAAGTTATTTGTGTGTCTCATGTTCAACTCTTTGGTTCGACCTAACCCATGCATGCTTGTTATTGAGGTTGATAATTGTATTTGTTGGCTTCATTTCACAACAAATTTATCAAATCTCAAAGGATTTCGAGTCATGTCTAAATTGCATATGCCTTTGTTTACTTTATTTCGTGGCAAATTTTTCAAATCTCAAAGGACTTCATATCATGCCTAAAATGCAAACATCTTGAACCTTTGATGTGTTTTTAAAAATTATTGGTCCAAGGATTTTTAAGAGTTCTATGTCATTAAAGAACTTTTCATCAATGTTTATTAGGTTTTTTACAAGTTGATTCGCCTTAAAGAACTTTCAAGACCCATAGCATTGAAAAACATATTTCAACTAATGTTAAAAGTATGCGTTAAAGATGTCTTGTGATTTGTTGCATCTTGCCAAAAACAATTTCGCCGTATGTCAAAGTACTTCAAATCATGTCTAAATTGTAAACACCATGAACCTTTGATGTGTTTTTTTTTGGTTATTGGTCCAAGGCTCTTTTTAAGTTGTACAATCTTAAAGGACCTTTGATCAATATTGATCGGGTTTTTTACAAGCCGATTGACCTTCAAGAGTTTTTGAGACCCATAACATTGAAAAACACATTTCAACAAATGCCAAAATTATTTGTTTTGACCATGGAATTGAACAATAATATATGAACATATTTTTTTCAAAAAGATCACAAGACAAGGTTTCTTCCTTTTGCCCTTTTGTGATCATCTCTTTTATAGAGCTTGTTCAAATTTGAAAAGTCTTTTATAATATTGCAAAACCTATTTGAATTTACTATTTTGAACTTTTTTATTCGTTCATGCATGATTTTATATTCACTACCCATAATGTTAATGTTTATTAGCATCATATCATTTGGATACACAAAGAATGAGTAAGTTCCCTGTATTTGTGTTCATTTTTTGGTCACCTTGTAAGCTCAATAAAACCTTATTCAATTGGCTTTCATTATTTAATTTGAGTGTAGTTTAATCTTGATCTTGGTTAACATTAGTTTGTTGGATTAAAATGTAGTCTTTTACTTGAAAGCACATTGTTTATTGATTAAAAAAATTGAAACATTCATTTTGCACCTTAACAATGAAAAATTCCTTGGGAAGAAATCACAACTTTGAAGTTGTGCCAAAGTTTATGCTTTTGAGGCAACTTTAGAAGAGAAATCTTACACCCCAATGTGATTGATTGTAATCAATCACTAAATGAAGGCCATGTGGCTTAGATAAAAAAGGTTTGCAACTACACCTCCTATTACTATAGATGCTAAAAACATGTTTGATATCCATGTAACATGCCAAGAATGTGTGTAGATCTATGCTAATAATTAATCACACAACTAGGTTTCAATAAATGTTTTACAAGAAACTACTTCAATTGCATCACACATTAATTATAACATCAACTCCCTTTGCATTTGCATAGTTCTTGCTTTATATTAGCTCAAAGCTCTCCTTCAGATCATCCATGTGCAAAACAAAACATATAGGTAAATATTGGTATCCTTTAATATATCATTATGTATACTCCTAGGCTTAAAACCCATATCAATTTGTCACCTATAATACTAAAATTGGGACTTAGTTTTATAATTAATAGGTGGTTTCTATTCAACAACAATAGTTTTAATGCCTACAACCAAAACGCTTGAAACTAGTAGCTATTACAAACATGCAAATTAGATGCCCAGTAAATTGTGATTATTCATAGCTCTTTTGTTTACACAAAATAAATTGTGCCATGAAATATTGCACACCCCCATGTTCCAAACCATTAGACCTCACAATTTACAAGCCCCTTATGTCTTAGCAAAACACTTTTGCATCCCACAAGGTGTGAAGTTTAAGGTCATCTTAAACATAAAAACATAGAATAACTTAGAGTTTAAGGTCATCATAAACATTAAAACATATAATAATATATTCAAAAATAATAATAAATGTTTCAAAACTATAAAAGAAACACTATGATTAGGAGTGATAGTCTTTCAAATCTTCGTTGATTACAAGTAATATATATGATAGTGAATTTTCACCCTAGATCTTAAATTTATGCATTGGTTCCAATAGCTATTTACCTAGGGTACAAGTCAATGTTTATTCAAGTTTTTAGCACAAGTGTAGATGTAATGGGAAAATGTTCTATGGGTTTCCCTCACAACTTACGCCAAAAAGGAAAACAAGGAAGGGTAAAACAAAAAAGCTTAAGGGGAAGTACATAATAGGAGAAGACACAAAAAATAAAAAATGGGTTTTAAAATGATTTCCACATACACAACTTTATACAGAATCATGCAAACTTTTAATGTTGTAATTTCAAAGAGAAATTTCTACTTATCAAACAAATTTTTAATTATTTTAAAAAGGGTCTTTAGAAATTAGCCTTTATTCATCACAATGATATTAAAACAGACCATCTAAGAAATAAATACAAAGTTCTAGATTATAAACTTTCAAAAACTTATAGAATTTTTTATTCATGAATGATCAATTTAGAAGTAATAAACATATTGGATTGAACACAAGGCATACAACTTATGTCAAAACTTGCATCTTTTAATTCATAACACTTTTCAAAGATATCACAAACAATCACGTATGGAATTATTTTATGGAGGCAACTACACCTTGAACCTAGATAAACTTATTGAAACATTGTAAATGACACCATGTTAATTATGATATCATCATTTGATTCATGAAACTTAGCACTACCCCAAGGAAGTTATTAAGAAATAAGGTGGTGGGTATCACAAAATTTTCAATGCAGGATGGTTATTGGTAATTATAATTGCTTTCGTCTAGATAAACTTTAAAACAAACATAACAAAATAGAGCTTGTTTTCACCCTATCAAGGATACAAGGTATGGGAATGTTCACTTTCATTTTTTATGGCAAAGACATGATGCCATAATACCTTTCAATCAATCTTTCAATTATTGGGTTCATCCCCATGAAACATTTCAATCTTGTTGCCAATGTATTTGATTTGTAAGGAACCTTGTAAGGGACTAATTTTCCTTGTTTTATGTTGTGGAATTGAATTTTTTTTTTGCATAAATTTATTGAAATTCATCTCCAATGTGTGACAAATTATTTTTTGAAACTATGTATTGAAAAAAAATAATGTTTTGTACGTATAAAACACACCTATATTAATGTCATTCATTTCATACATGCACATAGTAATGATTCAACACAAAAAAATTGAATAATCACAATGCCAAAATGTGGCTTTCATGACTTGGACATTTACGACCAATGTCTTAATTTAGTGATGTAATCATATGTTTTTAGTCATATATTTTTATTAAAATTTGTGACTACATTGCAATTGCATCTTGACAACATGACTAAATTAGGACTATTTTGTGACTACATTGTGACTACATGATTAGCCTACATACATTAGTAATTTATTTATGTTAATAATCTAACTAGGTGTTAGTTACTTGCTAACTATTTACTGGCTACCTTTAAAATAATTAGTACCTATGGGATAATATTATTTATTGTCTACCTACCTAGTATATATGTAATACATACCTACATACCTACTTAATTACCTATTACATATTTATTCTTAGGTACCTACCTATCTACCTATTAGATATAGGTAGTACATACTCATTTAATTATTTATTACGTATTTATTTTTAGGTACTTACCTACTACCTAGTTACTACTACCTCTAGGTATTATTTACTTATTACCTACCAAATTAGGTACCTACTGGGTTACTAGGTAGGTTTTAAGTTGTTAGGTAAGTACCTAGGTACCTAATTTAAAATAGGTTTAAAAATTGTTTATAACAATATGGTGACAATTTTTGTCATGTAAAAATCATGTAGTGCAATGGCTAAATGGGGGTTAAAGATTTTTTCCTTCAATGTGGATGTGAGGGGTTAAAGTCTTCACACTTGCAATTCAATGAACTAGCCTAACTAACTTAGCTTGTTAGTTATTAAGTTAGCTTACATTCTTAGTAGGTTTGGGCATACATTCCTAAGTAGGCTATGGCTTACATTCCTAACATATAGGTTGGGCTTTTAGCCTTCATACCATGTGTCTACATGCCAAATGTTTACATTGCATGGGTGGTAAACATATTTATTTCATATTTAATGAATTATATATAATGGCCATAATTTATGGACCTCATCAAACATTGATAACTTCCATGGTTTTATAGTCACAAAAGTCATAGTCACAAATGTCTTCCATGACTAACAACCTAGTCATTAATCGAGTCGCAAAAGACAACTTTTCTTGTAGTGAATAAAATAGTACCATGTTAGGATTGAAAGAATAAATTGTCTTTTCCTTTCAACTTCCCCTATCAAAAGAAAATCAACATGATCAACATGACATAATTAAACAAGTTTTACTCAAGTTTTTGACTTGATATGCTAAAAAACATGTAACTTGTGAAAAACAAAAGTTATTTTGGATGTCCTAAGCAATCATAGAATAGAATAGATTTCGATATGTATGCAAAGTTAATTCATAATTTCCCATCATTCCCATGGTGGTAAAATACGTTCTCTCAAGCTAAGCACGCATGCATGACAATTCCTTTGGGAAAAAAACATCTAGCTCTTGTAACCATGACACAAACTTTAAACACAAATGGGTATTCACAAACTCAATTGTTCAAGAATGTGTGAATGTTTCTATTTCATCCATTAATATTGTATTCTATGATTGCACACTTCTATTACCATGTTAATACCTTAAAAAAATCAATAAAAAATAAAAACATAGTTGATGTTGAAAAAAATTATATAAATTTTCATACATGCTTTTAAATCTATTAAGTCAATTTTAATGTACATGGTTAAAAAATCAAATGATTGTAATAACAATGTCAAAACTCTATCAACTTCTAATTAAAGATGATTAAGTAAAATTATGTATTATGTAAAAGAGTAAGTTTTAAAGAATAAAAACCTACCTACCCATGGCGTTGATGTTGTGACAATACCTATGGCCAAACAATGCCATCTTAAAGTCCTCTAAATAAGACCTTGAGATAGTTTCATCTGATTAAAACAAATGTGCCATTGCTTTTATATAATTTGATGTTTTAATTGCTGGAATAATGTTATGCAACAATGCCCACCATGGCATCATGATGAATTAACATATAATCTTTTGTAATTTGTTCAAATTCATTATGCAACATTGATTACCCAAGCCTTATCACCAACTTCACAAAATAAAGGATGTTGTGCCCTTTGCTTTGAAAATGTTATAAGTTGCAAACATTGTTATTTTTCTTCACCATGTTGTCTACAATAAATTTTTGTTCTTATAAGCACCATAAATCTTTCATAAAAAATAAAATAAATTTCATTCTCATGATTGAAAAAAAAACTTATAGACAAACTTTTTCATCAAAACCTTAAAAACTTTAGAGAAGGAAAAATAAAAAAGACAAAAAAATATATAAACAAAAGAGCAATATGAACAATGTTAGTGTTGCACCATTTTCAAGGACCATTATAGTAAGATATTTTTCATAATACTAAAAACATCTTTATTTTCATGATGAAAAAAACATAGCAAGGTGATAATAACGACTTCTTTGTCACAATTTGTAACGTCTATTTTTATGAAAAAATATGATCCATGGTAAAACAAATGACTAAACCAATCTTGATATTCAAAACTATGTGGAGTGCATATTAATTCTTTGGCTCTTACAATATGAAAATGTTAGTTCAAGTTTCAATATCATTCTCGTCTTGTGATGTCAAATTATCAAGTTATTTCCACAAAATTAATGTCATAGGTTAGGGATCATGTTGAACTTGCAATGTTTGTTTGAATCAAAATTTTCTTTTTATGGTCTTTCATGTTTAATTGCTTTTGGAATTGATGAAAGTTTTCATTTGTTATGCATTTTGAAACATATTTCAATGTGCGATGTGTAACTTCATAGTTGTGATTTTGAAGGTTAGTTTTTTTACAAAGAGTTCAGTTACATTTGTCACGTGAAGGTTTATTATCAAAATTCATGTTATTTCATTTACACAGCTCCTTTGAATCATCAATCCTTTCAATGGACAAAAATAATGTATGATTAAATGTTTCATAAAAACAAATTCAAATACAATCTTGATTAAATTTCAGGTTCATTCATCTTAAATCACTCATCTTTGATCTTATAAGGGGCACATGCGTGATTTTAATATTTGTTAAATATATACATATGAAATATCATTACATTTTTTTTTCAAATTTTGATTTGATTTATTTAATTTCTTTAAAACCTTTTTTTCATGTTTTATACATTCAATTTTTTTTCCACAATTTTGGAATCAAGGCACCATGTTTTTAATTTGAAAAATAACATGAAAATTTGGGAAAAACCATTTATTTTCATTAAAAAAATCCAAACAACATAAGCATATGAAAATCCATTGTTCTTGTAATAAGCAAGAATTATCAAAATGATAATTCATATTTACTTCACATATTTTTTTGTTATGTATGATGTAGTTCAAGGTTGCATTAATAACATATGAAAATTTTTGACATCTTTCTTCATAATTCCTTCAATGAATGGAAAAGAGGGTTATGCAATTTAGAACTATATTTTCAAGTTTTTTTAAAACTCAAAAGAAGTATTTTTAAATGCATAATTTGCATGATGTTGAAGTTTAACGATTAATGATTACCCAAGGCATTTAAATACGATCTTATCTCATGAAAAGTAACATTGAAACCCAAATAAAAAATATTAGCTAAAAAATGATATGTAAGCTTAAACCCCAAAAAAATTTAAATGATAAAAACAAACTTCTTCAAACCCAAACATTAGAAAAATAATTACAAAATAAATCTTAAAATGAAAACCTTAAATCTTGAATCATGAAGCCCAAAACCGTAACTTAAAAAATAAATTTCAAAAACCAAATCATAAAAATAACCATTTAAAGTAAATCCTACAATAACACAAACCTTACTTTAAACTATAAACATGAAAAATTTAATTTGAAATGTAGATCTTCGAAAAACAACTAAAAAATAACCATTATAACCCAAACCTTGAAATCAACTAGATAATATTTGCTAAATTCAAAGCATAGATGAATAAATAAAAAATAATCCCTAAATCTAAAGTGTAAAGAAACTCAAAACCCTTATCGCTCAAACCCTAAAAACCAACAACTAAAAAATAATCCCTGAACTTAAAGCCTTTAAAAAAAATTGATTTTTTTTTATATAACCCAAACCTTATAAATCAATACCAAAAGAAAAATCCTTAAACCCAAATCCTAATTTTTTTTGAATTGCAACCCTTAAAACCCACACCCTAGAAATCAATAATTGAAAACTATCCCTTAAAACGGAAACCTTTTTTTGAAAAAATAACCCTAAAAGCGCAATTTCTAAAAATCAACAACTAAAAAATAACCCATAAACACTAATATTAATACCCAAACCCTTAAAAATAATAACTAAAAATTAATCCATAAAACCCAAATCAAAAAAAAAAGAGAAAAAACTTGAACAATTATTAAATCCAATTTATGGGGTTAATGTTACTCATTTCACATTCACAAACAATTAAATATACAACTACATATCAAGTGTGCTAATCACTATGCCCAACCAATTGATAACATTCAAACTATGACCAATCATTGTGACTAGAAAATGATTTGTAGTCATTTTAATCTTCGTGTGTTAATCAGTAGCAATATTTTGTGCATTTATACCAATCCAAATTCATTTTCAAAAATAAGAGATGAACCAACAAATAAGGGATCTAACTAGGGACAAAATAGGTGAATAGATGGTTAGTACATTAGGTGAGTGCTACTGGGTTAGTAGGTAGATTATAAAAACAAAACTAAGCCTAATATATATCTCTTGTGGGAATTGAGAAATCTCCATTTTCATGATTAAAAAAGCTTGAACAAGGTTAAAACTTTGTAAAGTCAAAGAAAGACTTAAATAAAGGCTCTATAAAACTGGGAAGAAAGGACACTAAGAAAAGTACAAAATAGAAAAAAAATACTCACTTGCAATATGAATGAACAATAGTCTATCTTTTTCAGGGACAATCAACAATAACATGTATAATATTGACTTCTCTATCACTTGATTTCATCATCTCCCTGCAATGGGCATAGGCTAGTGTAACACTAACCTGCATATCAGGTTTAGGCAATGGGTTTCTTGCCATTGCTGGGTTGAGTCTGGTTTCATGATACTGGGTTCCATGACTCAACCCAGCAATGGCAAGACTCAACCATGACTCAACCAGCTAGCAACACACAACAACACAAGAAGAAACACAAAAATAAAAGAAATGGAAAAACAAAACAAACACCCAGGAAAGGAAGACAAAACATAGAGAAATAAATCGGAGAAAAAAATTGAGACAAAGTAGGCTTACAAGAAGCTACCCACTTACAAGACTCTACATGAAATCATTTAGAATATCTCAAATGCTGAAATTCTAAAAAGGACTTCTTTTTAATTGACCAACTCTCTATTCCTCTTGAACAAAAGTTTAGAAGGTAGCCTTTATTCTTCAAAAAGACAATAAGACTAACCATCTTAGAAACAAGGAAATCTTTAGAAACACAGCGCCTCAAAAACTTGTAAAATTGATTATTGATAAAGCCCAACTTAGCAGTAATAGAGATATTGGAATGAACATGAGGCATATGAATCATGTCAACACTTGTATCCTCTAGTTCAAAACATTTACCAAAGATATCATAGGATATACCTTGAGGACTTTGCCTCATAGTTAGATTCAAAAAGTAACAAGAGAAGCCTTCAATGTCCAATCAACTCACAAGATGTTTTGGGGTATATGACACCATCAAAAGAGACTTTGTCTAGGAAATTGTGCTAACAACTGTGGTTAGCTAGGGAATTGGAACCTAATGAAAAAGTGCTTCCTATTTACCCACCATCCATCCCTCATAGTGCACTGGTGGTTCTTGGTTAACTATGAATAACCAACACTAACCAACCAACAGTCATGAGTGCACCATCCATTGAAAGCCTATTCTGACACTGTTGTGGATGAACCCCAACTGTCTGAGTTGACATCGGATTTCACCTTATGATCTATCCTACAAGGGATGGGTCCTTTAGGAAGCTAGGATAATAGGTGGTTACTAGGTAAGTAGATCACATGCAGATCATCAGGATGGGACACCTTGGTACATAGATAAGTGTTAGTGGTGGTTGTTACCAGGTATGTGAAAACAGAAACTGAGCTAACCACCATGGTTAGCTAGGGAACTGAATCAAATGGAAAAAGTGTTTCCTGTCCACCCACCATTCATCCCTCATGGTGCACTAGTGTAACCATCATAATTAGCTAAACCCTAAATCCTAAACTGGAACCCAGTGGAAAAATGGACTTCAGTAGCAACATGCAGTATCTTAAAGTCATACAGAATTCGAGCTTCTTGCAAACAGCCACCAATTTCACTGTGTTAATTGAGCAGCTTGTACTTGCTACAACTGGATCATGTCCAAAGTTCCTCTTGTAAAGTCAAATAAGATGTTTGGATACAAAGTACCTGGATCATCATCTGCCTGACACAGGGCCCAGGTCTTGGAGATACTTAGAAGCCACATCCACCACTGCATGTTTAGGTTCCTAATCTTCTTGGCAAATTCCTGCATGGCCAGCCAAAAGTGCATAGAAGAACAGACATAACCAGCACCCCAAGTTGTAAGTGGCTAAATTTTTTCTTATGCTACACTACTGACAAACACTTGTCTATGATATTGCAGAGAAAATCTTCACAACAACCAATTTGAAAGGTTTACATAACAATGAGTGCAGTCATGACCCTATGAGAGTTGCTCACTAAGTGTCAAACCACTACCTTCATTACAATTAGCACAAGCTGCCACGACTGCCCACAAACTTCATCAACTTGTCATGGTGGGTGTAGATAAGTGTACAACGATCTGCCTACAATTTCAGGCAAAGCATTATACCAAATCTGAGTCCTGAGTTTCTCTTGTGTTTCTGGAAGACTCGCTCATGATGTTGGCAAGCACTCAAGAGGCATAGCTAACACCAACACACTATGTGTAATGGTCATACTACCACTTTGCTTCAACTTTTAGCATAAACTTGCATTTTTATATGACAAAAGTTCACATGGATAACAAGACAGTACTGAACCCACTACTGTGTTGTCCAGCAGTGGCATCCCAATCCTGTATCAGTCAATTTGAATATCTTCAGGAATGGAATCATCATCGTCAGCAGAAGGTGATTCTGACAAATCTAGCCCAGCAGCCTCAGAAGTCCGTGCCACCCACTCCCGCAGTGGCTCCTCATTCAGGTCAAGCCGAAGCAAACCTGCAAACACTCCCCCGAAGAAAGCAATTGGCTCCTGTCCCCAATAAAAACCCCAGAAAATCAATACCAAACACTAGATTCAGTCTCTGGAGTCTACATTCTTGCAGCTGATTCTGTGTACATCAGGATTGATCATGAGAAGTCCAAATTGACAACATGGGAAGAAGTGTAAGGTAGACTACTGCAATCAGGAACCTGCAATCAAAGAGCTCACAAATAGCCTTAACAGATCATTTGTACTCATGAGAGGTTTCTGTTTGACAGCAGTAAATACATATGCCATTTCTGCTACATGATGATACACACAACTGCCAGACACTACCTGCTCTCCTTCTTCTACTTTCTCTCTTCTGAATTGATGATGAAATGAGAAGATGTGTAAGGTAGATTACAGAGTCTGACACTTTGATGAGAAGACTCTTGCATTAAGTACCTGGTTTGACAACCATCAAAAAAGCTGAACTAAAACCCTATTTTTTCCGCATTGCAGCAGAAATCCTCAAAAGTCAGGTTGCAGGAAAGAGTGACTGCATTCAAAAGTGATCAAATACAAACGCTCTGAGAACCAGTGTTGAGAACAAGGCCTTTCTAAGACGTCTCCTCTGTTCTTCCTTTCTCCGACTTTTCTGTCCGAGTGTTCTTTAGGTTTTAAGACGCACGGATTCGCCATCCATCAAACCTCTGCATTAGAAGCTGGAGAACAAAACTACAACCCTGGATCGATGAAAACAGAAAGCAACGAAATCCAGCCTTACCTTCAAAACCTCCTTGAGAATAGGATCATCCCCGGGATTAAACAAAGCTCTGACACTTTTCAAAGAACTTCTCCTACCAGTCCTCCTCCTCTTCTCCGCACACCCGTGTGGAAT
>Ga0209611_10011132_pt1 | contig 13054 bp, 8 predicted proteins | sample S1TSphgellanicum_3_FD_187693 | JGI IMG/M metagenome (GOLD analysis project Ga0209611, IMG submission 187693) | Host-associated microbial communities from peat moss isolated from Minnesota, USA - S1T2_Fc - Sphagnum magellanicum MG (SPAdes) (version 2) | ecosystem: Host-associated > Plants > Peat... | reverse complement strand
CATACTCAAACAACTACACTATGCCCAAGATTTCAACCAAACACTTAACTTGTTCTTACTTCTCTTCCTGCAACTTCAACTCATTAGTCTTCAAATCTCCTTCCACCCATAATCATAGAGATGCTTCACCAAGTTTCCTTGACCGTGTATGCATGTTGAAGTAATTGGCCATCTCCAAATGGAACTTCTTGCCACAAAGACCACATCTTGGAAGTTCTAAATGGTTACCGATGTAATTTGCACTATGCAATAGAAAATAAGATAACAATTGCAACAACCTAAACCTTATTTTGACAAAAATACCAACATATTTTGAAGTTACAAAAAATGATTCATAACATGAAAAATATGAACATGAAATCATGGACATGAGATTGAATAAAATAACCTTAGTGATTATTTGACACATGGTAATAGCTATGTAGCACTTCCATATTTTATATTTTTTTGTTAATTATGTCTTAATAATTTGTGTAGAACCTACCATCCAATGAACCTTCATTATTTTTTTGGAAATATTCGCTATGGATTGAAAATTGATGAAGATGGTTGAGCTTAATCAATTTTGGATTAAAAAATGATCATGGGGTGAAAGCATGGTAAAATATGCAACTAATGTCCTTGAACTAAAATGAAGTGAAAATGAGATAGTTTTAACAAAAACAACAAGAAAGTATATTCAAATTTTATTTAATTATCATTTTGAAACAATGGGGCATTCTATTGGGTTTATATTAAATTGAATTAAAAAATTGAGAATTTTTGGAATAATAAAAGTAGGGAACAAATAATTTTGAAATCAACTAGTCAATATGGTGTTCAAAAGTACTTTTTCATTAGAAAATTTAATGAAATAGGTTTGTATGAAATTATAACATAAAGATCATTGTATATCCAAAGGAAAAAAATTTAAAAATTAACTTTCTCTTTGGTAGAATATACTTGATACATATTCAAAACAAATGTTAAATTGCAAAAAATACGCTTCAAAAGTTACTTACATTTAGAAAAGCCTATTTAAAACCTACTTTTACAATGAAATTTTTTAAAATTCATTCATAATAGTGAAGAATTATTTTTTTTATCATTGAAGTAAAAATATTGAATGTATAATAATTCTATGAGGGGTTTTGGTCCTACTTTTTGTTAGCTTGACAAGTAGACTGCCAAGGACATTGAACTGTACATTTTACCATGCTTCCACCCCATGGATGAATTTCATGATTAGTAAATTGAATTATGGTGAATGAATTTCATCCAATTGAATGAAATATGAATAATTTGGATCAATTCCATCCATGAAAATTTAACTAAATTACATGAGTTTTACAACAAATGTTATGCATTTTTATTATTTTTGAAAACTTTATGTTGGGATCAATGGATGTCATCCATGGTAATAACAAGACAACAAGCACAAGAAAAAAAATTCAACAAATGAAAATTTTTAATTGTATTATGTTGTTTTGCCATGTGTTTGGGTATAAAAACCATTAATCTTTTGTGGAGGTTGATTGAATACTAAACTTTTCAATGGGTTGGTATGCCTTGGTGGTACAAATATCATGATTGGAAAACATGTTGGAAGAATGAATGAAAATGCAAGTACTTCCTTGAAGTTGACAAAAGGGGGTTTGGTAATTATACAAAGGAAAGTTATTTAGGGCACTTCAATGGCATTTGAAATTCACATGACATTTTAGTCCCAGGCAATAGTCAACAAACTAATTTATCAAAAAAATTGATGAAAAATGGATGCCCCACAAAATTGTTGCTTCAATCGAAAAGCCATGCAACTTAGGATTTGTTCCAAACTCATATTTACTTTTTGCTTACATATAATGGTGTAAAATATATTTCAAATCTTTGTCATAGAAAGTAAAGACTCAAAAACATTTTGGGGAGATGGTTTTTTCACTCATGATAATTGAATCCATTTCTTAATACTAAATAACACTTCTAGAGATGAGAATGTAAATTAATTCCCAAGTCAAGAAATCCAATTCTTAATCAGTATGTAACAATGGTTTTTTGGGATTCTTAAAAGTGGCCCTAGTGGCTACTATGTGCTTGAGCTAGTAACTCAAGTGGCTACATTCATATGTTTAATTATCTTTTGATTAATTATATAAAAAAGAAATAAACTTATGGTTATCTTCCCCTTGTAGGGATGGTGTATTTGGCTATTGCAAGTTGCATTATGTATGTGAATAATGGTTATTTCAATTTTGACAAAGTTTGAATTTTGGTTACAATAAAAAAACTTGTGGAGTCATTTGGCAAGATTTGGAAGATTGGAATGGAAAATATTGACAAAAAAAGTCATGGCCAGTGACTTAAGCTACTTGAGTTACAACTTAAAAATTAAAGCCCATAAAAGTCAAGAAAAGCATTGAAACCACATAGACAAATTATAATACATGGAAAGTAAATTAGCAAATCATGCAAGGGAGTTGAGCTTTTGTCCCAAAGGACACTACACCTAATGGCAACACATGATCCTAACATGCAAACCACACATTAATTTAGTGAAATAATGAAAATCAAAACTAATTGGCATCATGGAAACTAGGGGTTGTTTGTTCTTGTGAGTCATTGAAGTTAGAACACATCAAGCTAGAAGAACCCTTCCTTTTTTCTTATTAGTCTAAGTTACTATGGCATCGTCATAAGGAAAAATACCAATAAAATAAAATAGTTGTGCAAACATATGCACCACCAAATCCAAATGTTCACAAAACCAATTCCATGATCTTGTTTTTCATAATGTTAAGGTCAATAATGTTTATCTTCCACAAATCCCATAAGCTGAACCATGAGTAACTTTGCCATTTTCATGAATTTGAATAGTTAAACACATAATAGCACATTAATTGGAAGTAAACATTCTTTCAAAGTTTAAACATTGGATTGAAATCCACGGGTTGGCCCATAACCCACTAAACATTGAACATCATTGTGATCTTCAAAAAAAAATTATACGTCCAAAATATTCACAACAAGTACCATTTGGATTCAAGTTTGGGTGAATCCAAACTTCCTAGGTTGCTAATAAAACCTTTTTAAAATAGCCATATGAATAGGGAAGGTCACCCCACATGAGGATTTTTGCTTATATTATGGGTATACCAAGCCTAAAACATCCATCACATAGTGGGTAGGAAACTATTTTTCAAGCTCATCATTGACCCTAGTTGTTGTTTCAAAACATTGGTTGTGCACATGGTTAATGGATTGTTAAAAGATAACATGAGTTGTAGGCACATTAAATGTTATATCAAGACAATGAAAATGCATTATAATGGAAATGTTAATAACCCAAAACTCAAGTTTTCCAAACTTGTATTCAAATTAGGTGTACATTCATCCACCACCACATTTGATGTCCCATTTAACAAGTTCCAATACCTATTGAAAATGTCGTTCATGTAGGTAATCTAAGGGTGACTATATCAATAATAGATATTAACATAACACAACATTATTATAACAATAAAATCACATGCAAAACATTGCCAAGATTGGGATAATTTAATTAAACTCATTCAAAGCTTCGAGTATCAACATTAGACAAGAAAACCCAGGCATTACTATTAAGTCACAAAACAACTCCAAGTTATGGGTAGCTCATGTGTATTATTGTTAACACATTGATGCAATTTCAAAATCAAGGCATGATACTCAAAAAAAATTCTCTTAGTTGGGGGCAACATCAAAATCTAATGGGTTTTGATGTTCCTTAAAATTCATTAATCCCATATTTCCACAATGTCAGCCAATTCAACAAACTCTTGAATTTTTTTTGGATTGTGAAAAAAATATACATATAAATTTTGCAATACATTAATATTTCTCATAATGCCCAACTTTAAAAAAATGTAGACCACCAAATTAACATTGTGGTTCATACAATGCACATTGATCATGAATAGTGCATTTTGATTTTTCAATTAGACTTTCATATTTGTTTTGACACTTTGAAACATATTCACACCATCAACTCCAAATGCGATCAATTTGGATGTAATTATTTTTTAATCAAATCACCAAAGACACCATGGCATCCACTAGAATGTGCTTCAGACTACCAAAAGTGGGTTTGTCAACTACTTGTTGCAAGGATAACAATAATGGAGTCCATTACCAATCTTCAATAACATAGGTAGAATGGAAGCCTGCAATTGTTAATCAAAAGTTGTCATTTCATCATAGGAAAAGGAAATGAACCTAAACCCTCAACCAAAGATTCAATTTTGTTGACAACCAAATCATGCATGCAAAATGCCATCTCCCAACCACTTATGTTTGACCAATGGGTTTTTGGAAAGTTCTTAACATTAAGGAAATGCAACAACTTGCCTATACTTTCATAGTCAATCATAGGTAGGCTTATAGACAACATTTAGAAACAAATAGAAATTTGCACTAGTTTTTTCTTCCTCTCTTCAATGACATGGCATACTTGTTTAGTAATTTTGTCCTTTTTGGTTGATACATACAATCTTTCATTCTTGGCAAAAATAAACTCTTTGTTCATGTAGTACTCACTAACATGACAAACTCTTTTGGGACTACGAATAAGGTTTTCCTCCTTGCACCATGTTTCTCAAGGTTATCTAACTTAAGGGCCAATAATTTTTCCTTTCCTTCTATTTTAATATAAACTAATGTTGGGTGAATTTTGAAGAGTGACCCAATTTTCAACTTGATTTTCATCGTGAAAATTAATGGGTGCCAAAATGAATGAAAACCAAAAAGAGAACAAACCCCTTTGTTCTCACCCATGTGAAAACTAGTCCTAAAAATTCCATGCCCTTTTTTTTAAATCTTTAAAATTGGATGGACTTTCTCATAGAACTTGGATCCGATTCTTAGGTAATGCATTAATTAGGTATAGTGGTGACTAAGGATTAGAGAGGCAACATTAGTTTAGGGTGTTAATTTAGGTTTAAAATTAGGTTAGAGCCTAGAACTTTGTAACTTTTCTTAGCAACACCCAACATGATTAAAAGCCAAGTCATGACTCTTATTTTTTTGTTTCCTAGGTGTGTAATTTAATTGTTCCAATGTTTTTTTTTTTGGTGTGGTTCGTGTGTTGATTGTTTTTGAACATTTTACTTTGAATGTCATGGTTGTTGTGAGGCTTGCAAAGACCTTTTTCTTGCCATCGCATGTGAAGTTGTGAAGTTATGAGATTTGGTGTGAGCATTGTGAAGCTTGGGGTTGTTTTCCCATCACCATCTTATGTGCTATCACTTCTCAACATTGCACGTTATTACCATTCTTTGTTATTGTTTGGTGATGTTCTTTAACATTGTTTGTTATTTTTGTTTTTTTCCATCACCTACTATTGTCATTATTTGTCATCTCGTGTTGTTGGTCTTGAATCACAATCATTTGTTGTTGCTGATTTATGCCATCACATGTCGTTGCCATTTTATATTAGGTACTTACACTACTATCTTTTTCTTCTTGGTGCTAGTACTTTTTGCCATCACATGTTGTTCTTATGAGTTGTGATGTTAGGTAGTCCCCCTTGCTTTTGCTTTGTGCAAGTGTTCAAACTAGAGCACATGAAGCTTAAACTTAACCAACAACAACAACCAAAGGAATTTTTATTTTTTAAAAAAAAATTATTGTTTTTTCTTTCCATTTATTTCATTATGATGTTCATTGTGTAGAGTTTTATTTGCTTTTATTTGTTTCGTTTTTTTACTTATGGAAACTTTTGTTTTTTTAAAAAACATGTTTTGTCTTATAGAAAAAAATATGGTTATATCTTTAATCTATTTTTTCCAAGTATAAATCCCAATTTCTTTCGTTTTTTCTATGTTTTTTCATATAGACATACTTTTTTTGCCGAAAACTTGATGAAGCAAAAAGTCTTGTTATAATAGAAAAGGAAAACCAACTATTAAAGAAAAGGTGTGATACATCTAGAAGTTTTACTTCCATTTTTGTTATTACAAAGGAACCTTTTGAAAAAAATGATGTGTAATAAAAACATTTTTTTGAGCATTTGGGGTTTTCAATCTTGAAAAATCATTTACTTTTGTAATTTGTGAAGAATATTTGGTTAAAGTGTTTCAATACATGCATTCGAGTCCAATAGTTTTTTTTCCTTCCAAAAGACAAATTTCACGAGAAATGTTGCCTAAGTTAATGGAAAGTAAAAAACTAAAAGTTCATATGTTTTGTTAGTTTCAGCAAAATGTGAGTTTGTAACTAGAAGTTAATTGTTGGATGTCAAAAGGTGCACATGATATCTTTGCATTAATGATCAATTTTTAGGGGGTTGATTGGCAACCAAAACATATTACCCTTGAACTTTTTGAAACCATAAATATTCGCAGTCAAACATTGGTTAAAACTTTGATTGAAATGAACTGGACAAATATGATTTTAAAAAGAAAATTCTTACCTATATGAACTATGAGGAGTTTATTTTCATTCCTTCTGACATCCTTGCATAAAATATAATCTTATTTATTTATTTTCCTTTGCAAATTTGTTAATAATGTTATCATTTTTCAAGAAGATTTATTGTTCAAAGAAATCATAATATTTTGTTATAATTAATAGAATATTATATAAGGATGATTGCAAAAGGGTGAAACACATTACAGTGGACCAAATTAGGTAGTTGAAAGTCCATAAAAAATCCAAATCCAATGTATTTTAGACCCGAAGAAATTGGACCTTGAATAAAAACATTTAAATGATGTTGACATTAATCCCCAAATGGGGTGCAATTTACTAACCTAAATCACAAGGGGATCATAAAAGTGAAATAGGTTCACCCCACCTTAATGATTCCACCTTGGCTAAAGTTATATCATTATCTAATCATCATGTTTCATTATTAATTCACATAATTCATTACTAATTGAAGTAATTCATTATAGTAAATAGGTTTTTTATAATGTTGTTCCTTTAAATACCCTAGGTTATATCTTATGTTATTTTAAGTTATTCCACCTTTAATTATTCATGGTTATTTTAGGTTATTACACCTTAGGTTATTATAAACAATTCCAGCCTAAAATATTTTACGTTATTCTTAACTATTATAAGTTAATTTACTTTAAAATATGTTCAATTATTCTACTTTAAACTACTTTTGATTATTCCCTCAAAATAATTATTAGTTATTCCACTTTAGGTTTTTCTAAGTTATTTTAACCTACATTATTGAATGGGACTGATTGCTACATACAAATTTCAATACCATTAATACAATTCACTAATAAATTTATTAAATTTATTAATAGCCAATCAAATTCATTAATAGTTATTTAGATTCATTAATAATTATTTAAATTCACTAATAGTTAATTAAGAATTTAGGTTAACACCTAAATTGGGCTACTTAGGCTAACCAAGGCCACTTAACGTAAACTAAGAATTAAACCAACTAAACTCATCAATTTAAGGTGCAAATATGAAAGTTTAAACCCCATAATTTCATTCACATCCATGTTTAAGGAACACGTTTTTAACCTTTGAATCATCATTTGAATAAGTGAATAACCTATAGTGGAATAACCTAATGTAACTTAGAATAGTCAATAATAGCTTAGGCTAAAATAACCAAGAATAGTTTACGATGAAATAACTTAGAATAACCAAAAATAACCAAGGGTAAATAATTAAAAATAGCTTATGATGGAATTACTTAAAATAACCAATAATAACATAGTGTAAAATATTTAATAATATTTTATATTGGAATAATTTTAAATAACCAAAAATAACTTAAGGTAACATAATTAAGAATAACAAAAAATAGCCTAAAATAAAATAACCAATAATAAATTATTATATAAAAACCAATAATAACGTAGGATAAAATAATTAATAATAGCTTATAATGGAATAGATTAAAATAGCCAAAAATAACTTAAGGTAAAATAACCAATAATAACTTATAACGGAATAGGCTAAAATAACCAATAATAACTTAAGGTGTCATGGATGCCAATGCCATGGGGTTCAATCCTTCGAATGTTCATCCATGACTTGTATTGAACTTATACTTAATTTTTACTTTAGTTTTAGTTCACTTTTAGTTAAGTCTAAGTTCACTTTTAATTAAATTCTAATTCAATTTGAATTAATTTTCAGTTAATTTCTAGTCAATTTCAAATTAAATCCAGTTAAGTCCCAGTTAAGTCTTAATTAATTTTTAGTTAAGTCCTAGTTAACTTCAATTAACTTTTAGTTGATTTTTAATTAAGTCCTGGTTAACTTCAATTAACTTTTAGTTGATTTTTAGTTAAGTCCTAGTTAACTTCAATTAACTTTTAGTTGATTTTTAGTTAAGTCCTAGTTAACTTCAATTAACTTTTAGTTGATTTTTAGTTAAATCCTAATTAACTTCAATTAACTTTTAGTTGATTTTTAGTTAAGTCCCAATTAATTTTTAGTTAAATTTTAATTAATTCATAATTGATTTTAAATTAAGAAGATTTTCAAGAAATTTTTAATCACATAGTCTTGTTTTGTTTTTTGTATGAAAGTGAGATTTAAACCTTTCTTTTAGCTTTTGTTCTTATGAATCTTTGTGTCCTTGACATAAGGTGTAATAGTTAATTATAACATCTAATGGGATAATTAAAATAGTCAAGGACAATCTATAATAACCAAAAATAACCTAGGGTGAAATAACCTATAATACCTTATGTATTATAACCTAGGATTAATTTGTGGTATTGTAAACATAGTGGTAGGTAACCTACATTAGCTTTAAAATAACCTAGGACAACCTATTAACTTAATTTATGGTAACTTATACATAGTCTAATGTAGCCTACATTAACCTACAAAATAACTTAAAATAACTTACATTATCTTTAAAATAATGTAGGAAATATACCTAAGTAGATTAGGAAAACAAATGTGCACAATAATATGTGGTGACAAAATATATCACTTTTTAAAATTGTGGTTCAATGGTTAAAATTTTGTTGTTTAATTGTGGACATGAGGGGAGGTGAAAGGTTTAAAACCTTACATTTGCACCTTAACTTGAAGGGCTAATTTGGTTAGGTTCCTAACTTAAATTAAATGTTTTTTTAATTAACCTAGGTTTTTAGGTGTGTAACCTAAGTTCCTAATTTAGTATTAATGCATGAATTCAATAAGGTATTAATGAGTTCATTTATCTATAGCAATTGGTCCTTATTCACTAAAGGGTTGGCCATTTCACCATGATAAATTTATCCAAGTTCATTCAAAATTTAATGAAACACAAAATGAACTTGGACATATCTAGGTGTAATGTGAAGTTAACATTTTTTTTCCATGTTCAAGTTCATAACACTCTAATTTAAACCCTTTTCAACACATCTTTTAAATATTGGTGTAATTTTTGTGTAATTTTTTCAAAGTTAGGAATATTACAATAAACTTGTCAAATTTTCATCTCATTTTTGTTATTTTTTCAAAATGCATTTGAGTTATATACAACAAGATTTAACTAACCAAGAAAAACATATAAAACTATGACTTCTACAAAAATCCATTGTAGTGTGTTTTCACTTAAGAATGCCACATCTTTTGACATGGCACAATTTTTTTTTGGTTTATTATTTTGGTCTTGTTTTATCTACTTGTGTTCTAAATCATTTTAGGGGTCATTGGTTGTTAAATGATACACTAAATTTTATTATATTCATAAATATGAAATTCAAAAATAAAATGGAAAATTTCTTAATGGATGAAGATGCAAGTGTTGTTCTTGAGTTAGCATGTTTGGTTTTCCAACATCAAAAAGGAAGTTCACGGGGTTTTGGATTCTTATTTTTCCTTTTTAAAGAAATATGAAAATATAAATGTTCATAATAGACTTCTTGATGTTGGACCCTATATTTAAAAATCTTTATTGGTTATGAGTAAAGGGAGGCCATTGTTGAGGAATATGTTAAAGGTATTTTTATTTCATTCTTATAAAATGTCATCATCATTTGCACCCATTGGTTGAATTTGAAAATGACATTGTTGACTAAGGAGTTGATAAAGATGTAATTTGAATATTTTAAAGATTGAAATAACATTAACAAAAAAACTTGTGAATAATGTTTTTTTGATTTTCGGGCAATATCAAGTTGTTGTCAAGGACACCAAATGTCTTTTTCATGAGAGAAAAATGAAAAAATGTTATTTACAATTGGATTCCATGTCCATAAAATCTTGGGGATTATTGGATCATAAATTGAGATGAAGAATTTTTTTAATCCATTTAAAATTATTACTAATTTAAGGAGATGTCATTCACAATTAGATAATTTTTAAAAATTATTTTTTGAGTAAAAATTGGCTGAATTATCTTAAGGTTGGTTGCAATAAAATTTGGCAAAACTAATTGATATTGATACAAAATAAAAAAGGATTGGAGTTTGAAGGAACTTTTCAAAGGGATGAAGTTATGAAAATGTAAATTTTCATAAAATTTTAACATATTTTTATTTTATCAATGTCAAAAAAATCATTTTTAATAAATGTAAAAAGGATATTAAGGTTGTGGGAATTGGATGTGAAAACCACCTATTATTACATTTGTGAGAATTGTTATGTTTGAGAAATAGTTGGGCATGGAGAAACTTGAAATCTTGATACCATGTTTGGTTATTTCCAACCCAATTTTTTAAAAAATCATTATAGTTTTCATAACTTTGTATAAGAATTGGAACCAACCACTTCTATAAAAAAAAAGTGAAAACCACCCAACCTTGGTATAGACTTTACATTTAACTTAATGCATTTTCCCTTATTCGTTGACCATAGATTCAACCCATGGAAATTTTCCATTGCAAATATTTTGAAACACCTTAATTTTGTTCATAATCCTTTTCCTCTTAGTATTTTCTAAAAAATTGCATTAGAAAGAAGTTGAATAGAAGAGACAAGTTTTGGGGTTTGGTTGTTACTAAAGGATGTTACATTGGTTGTTTTCGTTTGAACTTATGGAACTTGAAGTTTTGAAGTGGTTGCAAAGGTGGGATGTTCATTGTTCAATGAATAGGATTAAAAAAAAGGGACAACAAGATCAAAGGACCACTAAACCCTAAACTTTAAATCTTTCAATCACACACAAAAATGACAATGTTTGATTGAATTTTCAACATTTGATTGAATACAATGACGGAAATGACTAAATGTAATGAAAAAATAACAAATACTTGTAAAAGTTTTGAAATTTTATTTTTATAACAATTGCTTTATAAAGCTTTAGAGCCTTTTTGATGATTTGCAAGTTTTGACCCCACCCCCCATTGCAAATCAACAAAGCTTACAAGTCACAACATGTAGCTGGTAATGCATGTTGCACAATGCACACATGAATCTAGATTTTATTCACACCAAAACAATTTGGAGCTTGAAGGTGGGATTTTAAGAAGCAACAAATAATGAAGATTAATAATATAGGGTGCATGCAATAGCAACAAGATCTTGCAACAATGTTCAAAATTGTAAGTGTAGGTTGCAACAATCAAACAAAAATTAAGGTTTATAATTTTAAATCATTGAAGCTTAAAATTTGATCATGATTCACCTTGCTTGATGCATTTTGTCTTCAATGATCCAACTTTACACCTTGAAGGGTCCTTTGGACATTGAATGAGTTTGTTAAACTAACATATTTTAACATTAGATTTAACATCCTAAATTCTAACTACACAATATGATGATGGTGATCTCAAATGCATGATGAACATTGTTGAAAATGACCATTTTGTAAATAAAAAAATGATGAACCCTACATAACATTTGTCATTGTTTTGACAATAAAAAACAATGATGAATAGGTGTTAGTGATAATGGATGATTTGATGGAACATTTAATGATTGGATAACTTTGAAACTCACCATGTGTGACAATAGGCATTAGGGTTTAGGAGAATGCAGATGAAACTCATTCATGGGTATGTAGCCTTTGGGTCATTATGCCCTAATTATTAAACATAGAGATAGAAGTTCTAGGTCAAAATATAATGAAAATTTGTCACTAAAAGGAACATTGGTACCCAAGTCTAGAAATTAAATTATGTTTCTTACTTAATTCATGTCTTGACATTTTGTTGTTAGGGTTTAGGGATTACTTTGCCTTTTGAAGAGTTTCATTTTTTCCATTTAATCCATTTTCCATAAAGTTCAAATGTTTACATGCACTAAATCTTGAGCTTTTTGTTTTTGTTAAAATTTTAATTTTGAAGAATATCAAAATTGAGGATTCAAAGAAAATAGTTGGAAAAAATTACTAAAATAATTTGTTATGGAAAATTGTGTCCATCCAATTAAATGCACATAATTTTATTATTATTATTATTTTTGCCAACACTTTTCTTTCCAGGATAAATGCACGAACATGAAAAAAAAAAACCATTCTTTATTGAATCAGAATAAAACATAGTGAATTATTCTTGAATACATTCATGTAGGAAAAACATATAGTGCCTTCCTTTTGATTTAATATATAGTTTCATGAAAACTTTTGCCCAATAACCTAAGAACCCAAAGGGCCAAAGGGACACCCAATGAATGCCCTAGGTTTCTATTAGTGTTGGCAGTTCTCACTTTTGAGATGGAACCTCAACTTCAGGTTCTTTGAAGTTTAGAAGATGAGAGAACTTGTCCCTCATGGGTATTTCAAAAAATTGAAAATAATAAAATGTTTGGTTATGAGCATTGGCCAAAGAAAAATTCAGAAGTTGGTTAAATCAATTGCTGGTTCTTTCACTTACTAAACTTTGGTCATTAGATGGGTATATGCTATGGAACTGGCCAAAGAACCACGGATAAATTCAAACTCGGGCATGAAATTACAAAAACTACACATACTATATTTTGAGGATGAGCTACGGCTTTCAATCCACACATTCATTTTCTCTTTCTTTTTTTTTCTTTTTCTTTTTGGGGTTATGGGTAACCTTCCAATTCATGTCATTTGAGGGCAAAGGTGGAGAATCCTTTCACCCCAACCTTCGCACCCTTGCACCCCTAATATCCACCCCCATGAAATCATCTTGCACACCTTTTTAGCCTTTTTTGCCAA
>Ga0209611_10011131_pt1 | contig 13054 bp, 13 predicted proteins | sample S1TSphgellanicum_3_FD_187693 | JGI IMG/M metagenome (GOLD analysis project Ga0209611, IMG submission 187693) | Host-associated microbial communities from peat moss isolated from Minnesota, USA - S1T2_Fc - Sphagnum magellanicum MG (SPAdes) (version 2) | ecosystem: Host-associated > Plants > Peat... | reverse complement strand
ATTAAATTAAATCCCTTTGCTTTCCCTAAATTTTCACCTATAAACCCCGCTGTGCCCACACCCAACTTTTAAAACAAATTTACATGCAAACCTATAACCTTATTAATTCATTCAACTTTTGATTCTCTGAGCCTTATATTCATTCAAAAGGTGTTCCCATAATGCTTATGTAGGACAAAGCCAACAAACATAATGTGATTCCATAATAATGATGTTTGCAAATTGGTAGACTTCAAAGGGATTAATTTACAACATCACTATTGTTCAAGGGTACGGGAATGAGGGATTATGTTGGTTGAGCATAAGGAAACAAGCCCATGTATAAGAGGTTTATGAGTGAAAATGAATTCAAACAAGCCAAAATCCATGTCAAGTCCATGTGACATATTTCAACTATATATATATATATATATTGTCATGTGAAATCATGTTAATCATAGGAAGTTGTGTTAAATGATTAATATGAGTGTTAGGGAATCGAAATAAAAATTAGATTATATGAAAATTTAAGTTTTAAAAAGAAATTCACAAGTTTTAAAACTTGAACAAAAACCATGTCAAAAAAGGACAATTTCACAAAGGACTAGGTTAAAAACTTTTAATTAATTAAATTTTTGATAATAAAACAATTTGAGATGATGATAAGCTAGTAGCAAAACTCCAACCAAGTGTAATTGTAAGGCTAAACTCCAACCAAACATAATCATAAGGCTAAACTTCTTGCACTTTGATCTTTTGACATAAAAGCATTGAAAGAAAATCTATAGGGCACGTTATATCCATCAATTTCCCCCCTAGAAAATGCGAGGGATATTATGCTGACTCCTCAATAGTGGGAGGGTTCTTACACCTATAAGTAGGCCATAATTTCTCTCCCACACTATTGAGGAATAGGCATAATATCCCTCTCTCACCCCTACGCCTCATGATCTATGTAGGTTTGGTTCAAGATCAATTTTGCCTTGTGCTTTACAATAGGTAAAGCCCATGGGTGGGGTTATCTCCTTGTCCTAGGCCCCTTATTTTGAAAATGCCCCCACCCTAAGGCTTTACCCTTATACATAACCACCGCATGGAAAGAGTTGCAAAACACTCTCACCATGTGTGGAACTACCTTCTCATTTGGAATTCCTCGATGGCAATTGGCAATTGAGGACTACAATTTGATCACCATCGATCACAAAGCGTGGAACCAAATACCATAGCACCTTGGCCATTTCAACACATGTTGGTCAAACGACTAATTAATTAATTAAATTTTGAAACATTCATTTCAACAAATGGAATATATTCCTAAATATTCACTATTTTCCTTCACAATATTTTTTGATTTGGAAGAAATAATTTTTTGAAAATTTCTGAAAATAATATAATTAGTGTCGAACTTGGCCAATAAAGGTACTACTAACGAGGGTAACTTTTAAACTCAAGTATAAAAAAAAGGTTAAATTTCACTTCCTCAAAACTTGTAGCCTTACGTTTGATGGCCTGCTGGTAATTTTGGTCACTTGTCACGAGTATTATGACGATCACCCACCAACAGAAGATTATGTCATAGAATGTGGTAGAAGAAAATGGCATAATCTGCCCCCACCCCGGATCACCACCAACAGAAGATTATGTCATAGAATGTGCTAAAAGAAAATGGCATAATCTGCCACCCCGGCGGACGTTTCATGTACCTAGTCTTGAACACAAAGAAAATGACACGAAGACCCAAAAAAGAAAAAAGAAAAAAAAAGGGTATTGAATTTCCAGCAGTCCATGTGACGGACTGCTGATATCTTCATACAGCCCGAAGGTCACCTGGAACTTTCTGCCTTCTAAAGGAGTGCTTGCACTTGGGCGCTGCAGAGAGAGAGAGAGAGAAACGCGGATTTCTTTTTGGTTTCTGCAAATTTCGTTTGCGCAATCTGCAGCTTTTCCTGAAGGTTTGTGTTGGACTGCTGCTGATTTTATTTATTTTTTGGTTTTGTGTTGTGTGTGTGTGTGTGTGTGTGTGTGTGTGTGAGAGAGAGAGAGAGAGAGAGAGAGAGAGAGAGAGAGAGAGAGATGCCTCGCAATATGCCGCAGTCGTCGTCACAAGAGTCGGAGATCATCCGGGAGAATCCTAAGGAGGAGGAGGAGGAGCCACAATATGATTACGATCTGTTTGTAATCGGTGGTGGTAGCGGTGGGGTTCGAGGTTCGCGGACTGCTGCTCAGACGGGAGCTAAGGTACGTCCGTCTTCGTGTGACTTTGTGGAGGTCGAGAATCAAACGGATACGCTTCGTCTTCTTCTGCGCATCTGTGCAGGAGTTGCAGTGTTTTTTTCTTTTTCTAGGTTTAAAAAAAAAGCTTGGTTCCTTTGCTGCTTTTATCTTCTAGTGCAGTTTTCTTTTTGTGACTGTCTTTTAGACGCTCTCGACGCTTCCCATTCAGCAGACAACATTTGCAAGGGTTTCTGACCGGAGAGAGAGAGAGAGAGAGAGAGAGAGAGAGAGAGAGAGAGAGAGAGAGAGAGAGAGAGAGAGAGAGAGAGTATATCCGCATGGTCCTTTGTTGTGATCGCAAAATGAAGCTGACGAGTAATCGGATCGGATTTTTCTGATTTCGTGCTGGAACTTGATGGACAGGTTGCTATCTGCGAATTGCCATATGATCCAATCAGCTCCGACACCAGGGGAGGCTATGGTGGAACGTAAGTATGGATTGGCCTTTGAGATCTATTCACTTCATGCAGTGACCTTCCAACGCCAGGGGACATGGTACATTCTATAGAATCGTTGTTGTTAGAATTAGGGAGGGAAACTTTTGTTGATGCGCACTACATGTTTCGCACATTTCTTAAGGGTAAGCAGACTCTGCTGACACTCGACTATCTTCTGATCTATCCACCTCAAGTTGCTGAAATCTGTTCCTGTGTAAACTGCCCAGATGTGTTCTGCGGGGCTGTGTTCCAAAGAAGATTTTAGTGTATGCTTCTGCATTCAGTGCAGAATTTGAAGTAAGTCACACCACTAACTTTGACCAGGAAATTGAGCTTCTATTGCCTTGAGTTTAATCCAATGTTAGGTGTGCTTCTACTTAATGTGAAGATCCCATGGTTATTGCACTAACCCTATTTAGGGTTTTTACCAAGAAATGAAAAAATAAAATAAAGTGGTTCTGTCTTCTGTCACAGGCAGATGAAAAGGGTGTGAATTCTTTACTTTGGTTTTGTTGTGGTTGCAAGAATAGGATTCAAAGGAATTTGGGTGGGATATCAATGGCGACATCACTTTCAACTGGAAGAGACTCCTTGCTAACAAGGTATGCAAGTTGCTTTAAGACTCCAAATTAGAGGAGATTTTTTCTTCTAAGAAGTGTGCTTGCACCTATTTGTATCCAGTGATATCAACAAGGGCATTCTTGTGCATGTTGCTAAAGTCCTTTGTGGCTTTGAAAATTATGCTGACAATTTCTTTTATAATTGTAAGGGGTCTTCTTCTGCAATTTGTTAATGTTGTTTGTCATCATTCAATTGCTGGCATTATGGCTTGACGGTTCTCTTTTGCTTGCTGGTACTTTCAGACACGGGAAATTCTTCGTCTCAATGGAGTTTATAAGAAAATTCTTGCAAGCGCCAAGGTTGAGATGTATGAGGGTGAGGGCAAAGTTCTTGATGCTCATACGGTGGCACTTACAACTCCTGATGGCGAAGTGAAGCATTTCACTGCCAAGCATATTCTCATTGCTACTGGTGGACGGGCTGTTTTGCTAGATATTCCTGGAAAGGTAGGAGATAGCAAAACCTGTTTCTATGTTATGTGTGTTCCCTGTGCAAAATTCCTATGGCTAAGGCTGATGGTCTGCCTTCACCACCTTCAATAATTTGTGCCTGTTCTCCTTTCTGTATCTTTGCAGCAATATATGAACTATGAATTTATGATACACTAGCTATGAATGGTCAAGTAACAACAGTTGTTCTCCTTGATCTTGCAATGCAAAGTAACAGCAGAAATGTGCATATGAGCAGGAGCAGATGAATGATGAACTTGGGTGCAACTGGTTGCAGGAATTGGCCATTACATCAGATGAGGGCCTAAGTTTGGAAGATCTTCCAAGAAGAGTTGTCATTGCTGGTGCAGGGTATGTATCTCTTTTGTTTTACATCCCCTCCACTTTTTTTATCATCTCATTTGCAGTTTAATTTACCTTGTCAGGAGTAGCAAGGTATGTAATTTGGGGTGCAGTTATTCAAGAATCTTCCCTGTGTCTGTTGGAAGTGCAGACATTTTGGTGAGTGTTGGCTGGATATTTGCCCACAAGAAAATTGGTTGCTGTAGTTTATAAGCTGATATATTGTCAGATTTGGAAACTCCATACCCTTAGCTTCTGTCATCTCTCAATTCTAGATGACTTAAATTGCAAGTATGGAGAAGTTTCTCAATACTTCTAAAGGTATATATGGTTACACAAAAGCATAGGAAGGCCATTGTTCATGATGATGGGGCAGGCAGCAATTCATGGTGTGCAATCATGTGTGTTGGCAGTTACATTGCAGTAGAGTTTGCTGGCATCTACAATGGCATGGGGTCAAAGGTAGACTTGATCTACAGAAAGCCAACACCTCTAACGTAAGTATAGTGCAAGATCTTCCTTTACAGATGATTTGCAAGAAGGTTTTGCTGGGGAAGACACACTGCAATTAGTTGCAACAGGTCCTGAAATCTTCAGTAGTGCTGCAACAATTTCTTCTTTTGTGGTAACCTACTCAGTTGGATGTGTTCTTGTGAATTGCAAGACAAGAAGCCCTTTTTCTAGAGCTGATTAGGTTCGGGGCAATGGATGGTGATCCATTCCAATCGTTTGTGCAGAGGCTTTGATGAAGAAATGAGGGCTGTTGTAGCTAGCAATTTGAAGGGCAGGGGTATCAATTGCCACCCAAACACAAACATTACAAAGGTTAATGTCCAGCTTTTTGTTGGCTCCAGTATTCTGTGGTGGTGCCTTTGGAAAGGGCAAAGATTGGCTACTATTTTTCATGTTTTCTGTCTCTTCCTGCAAATTCATGCAACTTTCATACCTTATTTTTAATGTTGATTCCTTGTGAAGAATGACACTTGTTGTGGTTTTTAGTTGAGATTGTCTTCTGGTGGGGTTGGCTTTGAAAAGTGCAGCTTGAGAAAGTGGAAGGTGGCATAAAGGTTACCACTGATAAAGGCAATGAAATTATTGCAGATGCTGTTATGTTTGCAACTGGTGAGATGCAGTTGGGAAAGTTGCAAGATGTGTTCTGGGGATGCAAATCAGTAGGACATGTTATATTTACTCTGTCAGCAATGTTTTGGCACACATTAGCATGATATGTTTTGTCCAGTATCCCATGTATACCTTCATAATGTACCTTCATAATGGTTTATTCAGAGAGTCCCACTAGTGGAAACCTTGTTGCAGTTTTGGGTCTTAGAAGCACTGACACTATGCATTGGTTCTGTACTCAGGTAGGAAACCCACTACAAAGAGGCTTGGGCTAGAGAAAGTTGGTGTTGAGCTTGATAGTCATGGTGCAATCAAAGTGAGAATTTCTGCCACCTTGGGTTCTCCTTTTTACATATATCCTTTTGCAGCCAGCCTGTCAGTGGAATGCCATGGCGCAGGAGTAAAGCCTGTTTACTAGGATTTTGATGCAAAATTAGGTGTCTTCAAATTTCTTTTGGAATTGTTAATTTGCCGGGTATAGCTACTGTAGATTGTCCAAGAAGCTGGAGACAATAAGTGCAGTCACTGGTTGGGTGTTAACTGCAGGTGAATGAGTACTCCCAAAGCAGTGTGCCCAGCATTTGGGCTGTAGGAGATGTGACCAACCGCCTGAATCTCACACCTGTAGCTCTTCATGAGGCTACTTGCTTTTCTGTAAGCCCTTTCTTGTATCTTTTGTATGCACTGATTTCAGTACCATTGTTCTCTACATGTACTCTTCACCTCATTACATAAATGTAGGCCCAAGCAGCCTCCAGGTTTCCACCCAAAAACAGTCTTGTCTTGCAAGATCAAGATTGCGCTGAAGGGACAGACAGATACAATATAACCTCCTTATTTGAGGAAATAAAATCTTTGTTCCAAACTAGGTGTGCATATTATACCTGAGATTTTCTTTCAAGATTGAAAGATTTGAAGAAGGGAGGTTGCTTGTGCAGAAAACCGTTTTTGGTGGCCAACCAACAAAACCAGACTATGAATTTGTTGCCAGCGCTGTATTCTGGTATGTTGACCATCTCTTCATGATGAAGCGTTTGAACTGTGCTATCTTGCTGTATCTGGGTTTGGAGGGGCTGACTGGTGTTTTATTTGCTACAGCCAACCACCACTGTCAGTTGTAGGACTGACCGAACAGAAAGCTGTGGTGCAAGCTAAAAATGATATTCTTGTTTACACATCTTCATTCAACCCCATGAAGAATACCATCTCAGGGTAAGCCTTTTTGTTCAATTGTGCTCTGGTTTAGAGTGTTGGCAGTCTGTCAAATACATCATCAAAGTGATGTTTGTTTATATCAGAGGCTGGGTTGGCATGTGGATTCTGGCAGGCGGCAGGAGAAAACAGCGATGAAGATAATTGTTGATTCTGCTACGGATAAAGTCCTTGGAGTCTCTATGGTTGGTCCTGATGCTGCTGAGATTATGCAGGTAACCTATCTCTTTTCTGTCCTTGTTGCTTAATGTTCCCCTGTCTGCATTGACTTGAATGGGGGAAAATATGGAGCTAATTGATTGTAGACCAGGAAGAGAAGGGACTGGGGTGCTGATGCGGCATTTCTTCTTTGAGAGTATATGTGCTCATTGTCTGGGAATGTATGTTATGACAGGGGGTTGCCATAGCGCTTAAGTGTGGTGCTACAAAAGCACAATTTGATGCTACTGTAAGTATGCTAAGTTCTCTATCCACCTAGGAGTGTCTACCTCAGTTTTTTTTTTAATGCTGGCTTCAGCTCTGTGCATTCTGAATCAATTGTGGGATAGTTGCGGCCTTTTTCCAGACATATGAATGGGTTCTTGTTGTCTTGATAGCCTACTATTTTGGTCAGCATGTTTACCAGCCTGTTTGCATTCCTGTTGACATGAGTTCTGCTGTTACATGCTCAGAGGCTCATGCAACTGTATATGTGTCTGAGCTTTAAATGCAGGTGGGCATTCATCCCACAGCAGCTGAAGAATTGGTGACCATGCGCACACTCACAAGACGCATCAATCCCAGTGGTGAAGTTATTAAGAACTAGATGCTGAGCATGGCTCTTCAGTCCTCTGTGTGTTTGAACTATCCTCTGGACTGTTCCCTTTGGTGTTCTCTTGCAAGTTACACAAATTCAGGTGTGCAGCAGAAAATGTGCTCCAGGTTTTGTGCACAGTATGAAGAGTGAAATAAACAGTTGTGAACAGTTTGTCATGCTATGTAAGTCAGTAAAATTTGCATTACATTTGGTCTCACTGACAGTAGATATCTACCAGCTCCTTTCGTGGTCTGTTTGTGTGGCATCCTGTGTTTAGGATCAGCTGGGCAATTCTCCAAACAAAAGGCTCATGGCCCAGCCAGGTTCAATCAAAGCTATTCAATCTGGGCTTTTGGTACCTCAAGGATCAGCATTGTCTCTCGGATGGTATCAGATCAGTACAAAATGTCACATATGTGTGGACAAGGGTCCACAGAGGAAGTCTTGCCCATGTTTTCGTGTGTTCTCTGTTTGGTGTAATAATATCAATACATCTGGAGATCTTATATTTGAACATTCTTGTGGTGCATTTCTGTTTATGTCAATGATAAGTGGTTCTTTGCATGCTCAATGTTTCTTACAAAATAAGTTTTGTACTGACCAATAACTCTTTGCAACTATGAGCTTGTCAAATCAATGTTAACACCTCTTGCAAATGTCTCAGGAGATTGTTCATGGCTCCAGTAAAGGAGATAAGTATTGCTATGCTGCACAATTCCATCACAAAGAAGGCGACAACTTCAAAGGGTAATAACTAATAATTATACTTGGGCTCTATGTTGTTGCACATTGCTATTGATGATAATTTATTTTCTTCTTCTTTTCTTATGTTTCCATATGGTTTTCAATAGTTCATCATTATTTATGTTGATATCAAAATTAATTTGAATTAATATTAAATATTATGGGACATGAAAAGGCACATGTTAAAACTTTGTCTTTTGGTAACCATGTTGGTTGGTGGGTAAGAAAAATGAGTGAGATAGTTAGGCTTGGAATGAGGTAGGTATGAATTGTTTTTGGAATTGTTTTTGAATGATGACAAAGAAGGATTATGTAAAATCTCCCATATACTAACTAGGTCCTCAAAATTTCTCATCATTAAAAACGATTTTTAAGAGTATTGAAAATTTTAAAAATATGTATTAATAAATAACATTTGTGAAGGAGAGTATTGAATGTTCAAGAATATTTTACTAGTCAAAGTAAAAATTTCAAAATTATTGGAATGATTTTTTTTGGGTGAAATTTGGCATCTTGGCAAATTTTTTGGGAAAAGAATGGGTGAATGTACACATTTAGACAAATAGTTTCTAGCATTTCATGTCAAAGTGTAGTGGGATTCTTAAACTTTTTATTTTGTGGTTCGCCCTCTTAGATAGTTCTTTTTGTCTTCTTGGATGTGGGTCCTTCCATTTTGTTCCTTGTATTCCCCCTTTTTTGGGTGCTTTGATTTGTTTTATGATTGGTAGGGTTTCATCATTTCTATTTTCTTGTCAAGCTTGTAATCAAATTTGGCTTAAGCCCTCTTTTGGATGGTGGCCAACCCACATACCTCACAAATTTGAGGGAAAAAAAAAAAAACAACACTTTGAATCATCAGGCATGTATCAAAGTTGCCAAGGAATTAAAGTATGTTGAAAGTATCTAATTGAGTCCCATTGCTCTCTCTCTCACCACAAGGAAGAAAAGGTCTAGGGTAAAACAGCCCATGAGCGATCACTTAAGCACTCAGGGTAGGCTGGATCCAAGGGGAGGGCTCCATTGTTTCTGGTGTCCAAACAAAACTTGAACCCCTCTCCTATTAGTGCATCCGGCACACTAAAAATTGTCAAAAATGGATTAGAATTGAAAAAAGTTATGGCCCCCCAAGGTAGAGGGGGTCAAGAACTCCAAAAATAACAAATCACTGAACATTACAAAGCTCGTTCCTGATCACCCAAAAAATTCCATGCATGTTGCTCTGTTATTTTAGAGTTCAAAGATGATTTGTAGAACTGAAGGTGGCACTCCTATAACACTTTAAATTGTTCAAAATGAACAAGAAATGAGAAAGTTAAAAGCTTTGGAAGTAGGAGGGGTCCAAAGAGAAGAAAAGATATGTGTTTTGTGAGTTGAAAAGCTTTTGTTTTTTCCTTGCTACTTTTTCATTACTCATTTTCATTTGCACTTCTAAGATGATTTCTAGAGCTTGAGGTAGCGCTCTCACAATATTTTAAATCACTCAAAATGAGGCACAGATGAAGATCTAAAGCGATCGGTGATGGCCAGTTCTACCCTACAACGTTTCGTCAGGAGACAAAAACAACACAAAAGGGTGATAACATTTACCTTATTAGAGCATCGCTAGTGCCCACCGGTGCTCCTCCGTACTTGACCCTGCAAATTAAAACGAGATGAAGAAAAGTCAAAACATGCCTGTTTGTTGGGTCAAGTAAAATGGTTTTGCTCATGCATATGTGGTCAGTTTGCTTAGCCTGGTAAAAAGGCGCAGCAAAACTCTCCACCTGCTAGAGAAGAGTGTGATAAATATGATCTGACTGCTGCTCCCTGTGTATGATTGGCTAAGCATAATGATTGGTCCAGGTTGTTTGTTGTTAGTAGTTCCCACCTATTTGAAGTCCCAGTTTCAGTTTGATGGGTGGGGTTGCAAAAAAGTAAATAACTAAACTTGGATGTGAGAAATATTTTTGCAGGGTCATATACTAAGAACACTGGTGGGGATGCTCTTAGTACTACTACCTGTACACACACACACACACACACACACACTCGAGAAGCAATATAATGCTGAACACCATAACAGACAGCCAGGTTCTGAATCCATCCAACAAAGCAAAAGCATATGAAAGAGGAACAAGCAGAGTCTCTAGTCTCTATACCATGCAAAAGCATGCAATTTGCACCCAAATAAGAAGTCTGTGAATGAGAGAGAGAGAAAGAGAGAGAGATTCAGAGATTCAGAGATACAGCAGTGGTGTGCATCAATGACTGTTGTACTCCAACAGAGGTGTCCCACAAATGGCCCCAGTTATCAGTTTGTCAGAGAAGAAACAATAGCATCTCATGATGAAGAAATGTGGACTCTCTGTCATGAGTATGAAGTGAGAATCACAAGCTTTGCAGCTCTAGGGTTTCACGGCTGCTTTCTCTCTCCCTGTGTGTCTGTGTGTCTGTGTTTCCCGCCTGCGGTAATGGCTACAAGGCATGGTGTAGCATGTAATAGGGTTGTGGTACTCAGTGTTGCTGTTTTCATTTTGCTTCTAGTGTATGTCCATTTGCTTCCCTATTTCTCGCCGTTCTCATCTTTAGGGTTTCGATCCCTAAAGACTTTCGCTTCTTCTTCTTCTTCTTCTTCTTCCCACGATTATTGTTTGTCGTGTCTTCATGATATTGAATGGCGGCAAACGGGTCCGACGCAGATCTCGGTAGTGAGGTTAGGTGAAGCAGCCGCAAACAAAACAGTGGAACGGATCGTGTCAGGAAGGGACTGGCAATGGAAGCCCAAGCCCTTGGAGGATTGCGGGTTTCGGGAACTGGGAAGACAGCAAGCGTTGCAATTGCTGCACGGATCATGGATTGTGGTAGCCGGAGATTCACAGGCTCGTTTCTTGCTTGTTGCCATGCTTGAATTGTTGCTGCCATCCATCGATGAGCATCTTAGAGCTCAGATCTTTAAGAGTCACAGCAACTTCCAGTATGTGCTTGAAGAGGAGCAGGTGCGCTTGGATTATGTGTGGGCTCCTTTTGTCACCAATCTTACAGAGTTGAGCTTGGATTTTCACCAAAATCAATCCTACCCTGATGTTCTGGTCATGGGAGCAGGACTATGGCATATGCTGTATATCACAGATGCTGCAGATTATGGATCCTCCCTTGTGAATCTGAAGAGAGCTGTAGGTTTGTTTTCTCCATCTGCTTCGAATGTGGATTCTGGACCTTCAGAGCCAGCAGCAGAGGAGGAGGAAGGTTTTGTGATGGAGAAAAATCTCCTCATGCCACCACAGATGTTCTGGCTGAATCTGCCCATGTTGATTCCCTCTCTAATGCAAACTGACATGAAACGCCAAAAGATGACAAGACACCAGAATGATTTGTATGATGCACAGCTTCATGGAAGCAAGATTCTCCACCCAGAAGGCCCATTCCTGTTGCTGGATATTCGGAAGTTGAGTGGGGGATGCAGTCCTGAGTGTTCCCTTGATGGCATTCACTATAGCAATGCAACGTATCGGGCTGTTTTGCATGTATTGATCAATACACTCCTCATTGCCACACATCAGCCTCCATCTACTTGAAAATTGTGCACTTGGGGTTCATCACTTGGACCTCCTTTTTAACTTTTTACAAGCTTTTGTAGCTCATGATCCCTGCCATATTCTTATACCATTGCCGAACTTCCTGGGATTGTACTGTGAATTGTCACTAGATAAAAGATCTGGAGACATCATTGCATTTGCACATCCATAGTCAAGTTTGAGCTGCTCATATTGAGCAATTTTTTTAGTCAGTGATGACCTTTCCGATTCCTTATGTACTGTATGCTCCAGATTTTATGGGTTGCACTTGTCAGTATGGGCCAATGCAGCTCATATTTCATGCAGAAGAGGCATGATATGTATTGATAAGCGGAATTGAAGACTGATGGATGGAGCAGCAACTGCTTACACATTGCATTAGGGTTGTAGCTTATTGATTCTTTCAGACACATTTGTGTAGACTCCAGGAGCTGATTCTCCTGGAGATTGAAATTGTTGAGCTTCCATGTTGATAAGAGCATAATAAAGCATGTCTTGGGGGGGGTGATCTTTTCACTCTCTGCTCCTTTGCTTGATGCTTACACTTTCAAAGGCACCTCTCAGTTGTGTGGCATTCAGAACTTGCTTTGTTGAGTACTTAGAAAATGCCCAATCTTTACTCATGACATGATCTTCAAGTTGAATTTTCGATCTATGTATAACCTCAGTATGAATGTATGATTGCCTTGGGGAAGGATGTCTCATCAAAACAGTTATTGGACTATAACCTTGCTCTCTCCATTTGGAGGAAGTCTTCTGACCCCACGCATCTCAGGAGTTCAAATAGACCTGGTTCAATTGGCTGCTCAATCTTGTTGTAGGAGCACTGCCAATGAGAACTGGTATTGAGACAGGAGGCAAATACAATTGATGTCAAGCTGTGGTCAGTTGTAGCTATACCCAGCAGGAGAGCAACTGGAAGAGACTCAAGGATAGGGACAAGGATTCAGACACTTGGGTTTCCCAAGGTCAGGGATGAGGAGCTGTACGTTTGGCAATGGCTCTCACAGAGCAGCAGGTGGCGTCAGAACAACTGGATATCAAGAAGTTTCTGGTTCTGCTCAGTTGCCTCGGAGAGTAAGATTTCGATCCAATTCTCAGTACAAGCTATCTCTTCTAACTTCAGTTGTTTTGCTAAGTGACAGTTTAGTGATACCCGAGAGGCATAGCTAATACTCTCAAGTTTGAACATGAAACCCAGTAGTAGGCAAATGTGTTTCTATTTGAGGCAGTTTTGTGACTCATGATTGCACATGGTTGACCACTAGTACCATGATCATGAGGTAGCAAACATGATTTTGATTTTTGTATCTGGTTGCAATTGATGATTTTCTGTTGTTTTCATGTTGCTTGCATATACAGGGACATGCTAAAATGAAATAAAAGCTCTTTCCTTGAGAAGCTTGTTGCAGCTTGAATGAGGATACTATTGACTTTTTTGATTAGCAATGTCTCTTGAGTGCTAGCCAACATCACGTCTGAGTCTTCCCATTGCTTCCGGAAAGGCAACAGAAACTCAGGACG
>Ga0209611_10011129_pt1 | contig 13056 bp, 8 predicted proteins | sample S1TSphgellanicum_3_FD_187693 | JGI IMG/M metagenome (GOLD analysis project Ga0209611, IMG submission 187693) | Host-associated microbial communities from peat moss isolated from Minnesota, USA - S1T2_Fc - Sphagnum magellanicum MG (SPAdes) (version 2) | ecosystem: Host-associated > Plants > Peat... | reverse complement strand
AACAAAAATAAAAAAAAAAAAAAAAAAAAACCCTGTTTAGCACCTTATTTCATGCAATGTACCTCATACATGCCCATGGCCACAAACCTGCTACAAAGGCAGAGTCATTACACAATGAGCTGCTTGTTTTTCTCTTCTTTCTGCAAACCACTTAGTGGTTTTAACAAGCTGCATATCTTGTTGGCTGCCCTCTGCCAAGGAGCCAGATGTTGTTTAGGATGGAGTTCGGGCTCCAGGTAATCAAGCTGTAACAATTGAGTTTGAGCGACTTTCTGGACTGCTGATCTTGCTTTGATTACAGCTGCCTCCATCTGCTCGTACTTCACCTTCAATTTGTCATTTTTATTCTCTCCCCTTATTACCTCCAATTCTTGGTGTTCCACACCTAAACCCCATTTCCTCCCAGCAGTCAAGCACTCATGCTGGACTCGGAGGACATTCTGGATGCAACTATGCTTAGCTTGAAGAATGGCAATTTGGGCCTCGTAGTGAAGGATGCTCATCTCCATGAATCTACTGTTTAGTTCAGCAATGAACCCACGACAAGAGGGAGCCCGACAAAAGCAAAGCTCTGCAAAGTCATCTGTGGACACCCCAGTCCAGCTGCAAAAAAGGATAAGCCTTACTTGATTGAACTTGCTTAGCTCCATCAAAATTTTCCTGGTTCATTTTGTGATATCTCCAAATTATGATGCCTGATAATACATAAACTTGTCATTTTTGTCACCTATTGAGTACACTCTGCACAACTGTCTCTGCAACTGATGACCGGCAATTTGTACTAGAACCGAGGTTTTACCTGTAGTCATAACAGATTGTCTCCCTTGCCATGATGTATTTATTCGCCCTTCCAACAGCATATATCTTGCCATTGGCCCAGCTGCATGTCAATCTTGCACAGTTAGTGCCAACCATCAACCATCTCTAGCCCATGGCATAAATGCTAAGAATCCCAATTGAAACCCTGGTCCATAGAATTAAACTGCTATAAGTAGTAGAAAGCAGAACGAAGGAGGGAGTAGAATTCAAAGATGGGTTATCTCAAACTGGCCAATTACTGGACAATGCACAAATCCTGCACCAACTGGAGAACAAAAGCAGACCAAATCTCTTAACAATGCCTATAAGAAGCTATCCCCATAAGCTTTTGGAGCAAAAGCCTATTGATGAAAGACCAAGCCTCAAGTGGAGAGGGCATCTCAGAAGACAGATTGGTAGCCAAGCAAAGGAAATGAAGCACCTCCAGAAGTAACTGAAAACCACAGAGACTCAAGAACAGTTAAACTGGAGGCCATTTTTGCTGCTGCAATCACAGAGGTGCAGAGAGAAGGTGAATTGTAGGTCTGTGCTGCAATTGTTGCAGTTGAAACTACCAGTACAGTCACTTATTACCTCAGGAATTGTATATTCAGAGAAGCTTACCATGCTTTGATATAAACATTGGGTTCACAGCTGTGGTTTGCTGCACCCACAATGTTATCAAATGGGTCCACCACATACTTGGATGCCTCAGCCTCACCAGGTAGACCCTTACTACTGCCTGGCCATGAAACTGTTATACCATAGTGCTTAGCAGTCTTGTCTTGGACCTTCTGATGTTTCTGTCTGTATTTTTCTTGTGTCATTATGGGGCCACACACCACAAAAGCCACTTTGCTAGCAGGAATGTCCTCTTTTGTATAAAGTTCCTCCCCGAGTGCTCCATCACGAACATTTAAATTGGGCAAAGTGTACAAGCTGTTGCAGCAAAAGCCACGGCAATTACATTCTATACCACAACTCCTCCATTTGTCTTGGCAAGCACACATAGCTGTACAAGTTTCATTTCCTTTGATGTGGCACCCACATGCTGTTATTGCCATCTCTTCATTCACTTTTCTTGCTGCTGCTAGCAGTTTTTTGTCCCCTGTTAGCTTAGCATCAATTGCTGAAGATGCTCGAGAAGTTTCTGAGTGATAGGACTCCATATCCATGTTGGACATTAGATGGCTTGAGGTTGGGAAGAGTGAGATGTTCCTCAAATTTGGAAATGTCTGTCTGAGACAGTTGTGAGCAAGAGAAAAGAGATGACCGCAAATTGGCACGATTACAATCCTCTTCCCTGGAATTGTTGCCAACACATATACACGCCAGAATTTGCAGTCTATATTTGACACATGCTAGCACACCAATTGAGGTCTCCTCTTTGGGGGATTTCCTGATCTCTTTTCTTCTAGAGACAATGGCGGGGAAAAACCTTTCATTGTATCTGGGGTTTCCATGGGACCTTCTTCCTTTTTTCCTTGTAGAGTTCATGAAAGGGTGGTATAAACTCCAAACCCTTTCATATGTGCCCCTTGCACCATATGATCTATGGCCTTTGTGATCATTCATGGATACTAGTTCCCACTGTAATAAGTGTAGTACCCTGATGCAACCATTTCCAGGTGGGGGAATAGGCGGTAGTGGAATCAAGCACTCATAACTACTAAAGTTTTAGATTTAAAAACTACTGAAAAAAACTCTAGAGCTCATGTCCTCTCAGGAGCAACCTTATCTGATAGCATGTTGAAAATGGATAGCAGAAAGTTGAGAAAACCTGTGAAATGATAAAAACAAAGTTCATTGAAAACTCTCCACCCAACCTTAGGATCACACAAGTTGCTATAAACTTATGATTTTCCCTTGAACTTTGGCCTAGTCCATGAAAGTTGCACTTGATATGCCAATTGCTCTAATATGAATTCATGTTATCTCCACAAAGATATCAAGGTGAACATCCAATACCATTAGTACAAAATGTCACAATAAACAACTACTCATATTTCTGAACTTAAAGTGAATACGCTCAAGTATCTTGGAAAAGATAACTTGCTAGGATGTTGATATTCAAACATAAATGACTTGATGCATTTTTCTGTGTTATAGTTCCCATAAAGAAAATGACAGAATAAGAGGCATTTAGTTTACAAAAAGAAAATGACAGAATCAGATGCATTTTTCAGTGTTTTAGGTCTGCAAAAAGAAATTGACAGAATTAGATGCATTTTTCTATGTTTTAGTTTGCAAAAAGAAAATGACAGAATCAGGTGCATTTTTCTGTGTTTTAGGTCTGCAGAAAGAAAATGACAAATCAGATGCATTTTTCTATGTTTTAGTTTGCAAAAAGGAAATGACAGAATCAGATACATTTTTGCTTTTTTCTGTGTCTTAGTTTGCATAAAGAAAATAGTAGAATCAGATACATTTTTGCATATATTAGTTCACATGAAGGAAATGGCAGAATCAGCTTGTTGAATCTGATAAACTGTCTATCAATATCAATCAGAGAAGAAGCCTAGTTTCTGGCCCAACTACTCAAAACCCTTTTTTCTTCTTCGTCTTCATATAGGTAGAGAAGGGAGAACAAGCACGTGTGCTGTTAAACCCAAGAGATCAACGAAGAAGGCATGCAAGGAAGGGTTGCAGTGGGGAAGGTAGAGAGAACCTGTCTAGATAGGTAGGTCTATAGAAAGACCTCCACCATCCAATTGATCTCACGCCTTTCTTTCTCCTCAATTGCCGTTCTCCAAAGTACCTAATGAGCGACCTGAAAAGCACCCAAAAAAAAAGCGCCGTAAAAACGATCCGCATTCGAAAGCGAAAGCGTGGTAAACGAGAAAGTTAAGAGACACAAATGTGCACATGCACTAACAGCATACACAGGAGAGAAGAGAGGGTGCGCTTTTGTTTGTGCTAGGGTTTGGGACGGATCATATGACGGAGGGAGAGAGAGAGATGCCGCTGCAGAGAGCAGTGGCCATTGGCTTGACTGGCATAGACATGCGGTCCAGGCTTGGGTTCCAAATAAGCTCCAAGGATAGGAGCTTGTCGCGACCCCCGAATCGTCCTGAGTTGTGTATGCACACCATTCCTATCGTCATCCTGCTGTGCTTCTTCATCCTATGGGCCGGCTCTTCAGGTATGTTGGATTAAGCACCCAGATCTGTAGCAGTGAAGCTACTCAGACACCATGAATCACCTTGCAATTGGCCGTTGGTGCAGTACATGCGTCAATCGATCATATACTTGTTGGGAACCTAGGGATTGCTGAACCCTAAAGGAGAAGAATTAGGCAAGTCACGTTCTCCTTGTTGGATCCAGTAGATAGATCTTTTATGTTGAAGAGACATTCAGATTTACTTGCCTGTAGAATCTCAGATCGATCTGAAAGTCTCTCCAGCACAAGATCTACTGAATTGGATTCACAGGCAGTGACTCACAGTTTTTCTGCTTCAAAGTTTCCTACTCCAAAGTTTTGTCCAACTTGTATGGGGTTTGTTGCCCTATGCCAAGTATTTCTTGGTCTATTCACCTTTGCTGTCGAGTACATATCCAAGGGGGTAGTTTATCCTTGCTTTTAGTGATCCATTCAGAAACCCTCATTATTGCTCAATTTCCTTGGTTTTGTGTTTTTGTCGCTCTATGCTTTTTCCTCTGCAGTGTCATGGTTGTGCAATACATGAGATTTACTGCCTTGACCTAAGAACGCAGTTGTCATTTGGGCCTTGCTATAGCATGTATTTTGCCAGTATCCATACAATTGATGAAAGGATTGCCACTGGTTACCAAAATTGGTGATTCTGGCTCTAGTTGTCATAAGGTTTTTATGTTCTCGACTCCATCATTCAGCAGATAAACTAGGTATGTCTGTCTGGGAGGAAAATGCATAACAACACCGCATAATCATCAGAAGTTGGACTGTCTGTTTGATCTCTTGCTTTGTCTGTTCCAATTCATGTCCATCTTCAAAAGGTGCCAGTTCAAACCACTAATGCGCTTATTCCATGAGCAATTTGTGAATCCAATTCATTTGTGGGCTGTGGTGTGCTGCAGAAGTGAAGACACTACCTCCACAAGTCAGTAAAGTGTCAGGCTTGGACACAGTGGTTGCCAACTCTGAAAACTTGGCTTTAGTTCAATCTCCTCCTGGCACTATGTCTAGCATGGTTCTCAACAAGACAGTGCAGTCATCTAAGATATTCCATCACAGACATTTTCTGCAGCAATGAAAAATTGGGCTCCAGATGTGCTCACAAAAATATGCTGCCTAGGGATTTGGGGCATGCAGGTTAATCCCATCATCTTTCTTGGATTCTACAAGAAGATGATGTGGTCAGATCATTGTGCTGCTGCTCAATTGGGGGAATAAGGTCTACAGCAGAATAATCTTCTTGCTAGATCATCTGGAGGGTTACATAACCTGCCAGTTTCTCAATGTACACTCAATAATAGTACGAGGAAAGCAGAAAGAGGTTGAGGGGGTGAATTTCATCCTCTGATATTGCTAGGGGCTGCATTTCTCTCTCATTCTTTGCATCAAGTGGATCCAAATAAGTGGTTAGGGAGGGAAGTCAAGGGTCCTGTCATTTTATGATATAACTACTGGATGTGGAGCATTCTCTCTAGTAGTATGCCAATGTATTAAATGAGCAATTTGGTAGATGATTGTTTGCTATGTTGTAAGGTAGATTGAATTGATGCTAGTCAGGGAAATGTGCATGGGAGGGCTTTTTCACTCACATGATTGCCACAAGATTGTGGTGAAGCTCCAGAAACCTGTGTTGTTCCAGATAATCACTAAATATGCTAAATGTGGGATCCATATCCTTAGTGAAAAAGTGCTGGGAAGGTGATGGTAATTTGATCATGACCTCATGTGCCCTTCAAGTGATTATGACTGTCTTTATTGTTTCCTGTTCAGAGGAAATATGTCACTGAGAACAAAATGAGATTGACACAAAGTGCATCAACTTGTGTGCAAGCTCAACTCACCATGCAAATGAGTCAGAAGTACAAACCTGGTTCCTTTAGAGGAGCAGACAATTTCCAGTTTGACCAGGTTTGGTATTCTTTGGACTCAGATTCTTTCCCTGATTAATTTGTGACTTGATGGTAGTTGAAAATCATCATCCAAAGCTGTGTGAGCAACAAGCAAGAAGTTTTTGCAAGAAAAACATAACCCCAAAGACTATGCTCCTGTGCAACTCTACTTTCAATCTACAAACTCTGATGAAGGGTGCTTATATAAATTACAATCATACTGCAACTTATAGCTCAATTCTCTGCCCACTGAAGAATCGGTCTCAAGTTGCTCTCTGCAAACCCCAGGACTTTGTGAATTTAGCAGTCAACAAGGACCTGTTTGTCATTGGAACTGTCCACTGGAAATTTGTTGCCTGGTTCCAGGCTGAACATACAGGCCTATGTTTGGAGTGGTCCATCTGGAGAAGAGTTTGTGTGCTCTTGAGGTTTCTCATTTCTCTGCCCATGGTGTGTTTAGGGTTCCCTTACAGAAGAGCTGTGGACACATTCCTAATGCAGCTCTTTTGGTGGATGTCAGTAGTAATCTCTAAAGCTTGTCTGCTGTTCTACTGCTATTCAAAGATGGCTCTTTTACCTTTTGCAATTCCTTGCACTTTTCTACAGCTTCACAACATTAGGTCAAGTGAAGACCAAAGGCCTCCTTTGCCCTCATCTTTGCCTTGGTCAAGTCTACAACAGCATGGAGAATTGGATCCACTTAGCGATACTGGGTCCAGGGATGGCCCCCTTGGGTGTCCATCATTGTGCACTAGAACATCATGCAGTACCCCCGAGCATACAGGCAATTGCTTTGTCTCGCCCCTGTCCATCAAGAGCTTTTGTAGGTACAAGACCAAGCATGCCTCTGTGTTTCGGGATACCAATGTATCTTCCAGTGCGAGCATGTTGTCCTCCTGACTGTTGGATCATCAGTTCCATGTGATTTCAACCAATGCAAGGATCAAATGTGATGGAACGTTTTGGAGACTAGGTGGGGGGGGGAGACTACATCTTCAAAAGGTTTTTGTCTTAATCAATGGTGAAAGTCATCTGTGGATTAGAAAAGAAAGTGTAATGGTATTTTTTTGGCATTAAGCTGTATTCATATGTTGTGTCAGGCATTGTGCTGTTCTGGGACAGTAAATGGATCTGCAGAGGACTTGCAGTGATGTAGGGTTTCAGAAACCTTTGCTGACATCTTTGGGATGGTGCAACCTGGAACAAATTGAACAGCAGAGAGGTATACATGTTAGGTGACATGGTTTCTGGGGTTTGATCTGATGATCTAATATGTTACAAATGAGTAAGGACATCCTTTGAGTGTAGGCTTGATATAGGCAGGGTAGGAGAGGGGCACTTGTGTGGCACAAGGGAGCCACTTCCCCCATCTTTCACTTGAGGGCCACCCCCAAAGAAAGACATTTTAAGGGCCCTGAAGATTTGACAATCTGTAGATTGTACCAGACACAAACGTGTTGCAGTGCTGCCCAGACAAATGCTGCTTTGTCATTACTACCAAGACTGGGCCACAAGTGGTGAGACAAGCACTGACTGCCTTCTGCTGTGCTCTATTTGTGACCCACAAATTCAGGTGTCAGCAGGACCTCCTCTTCTTTGAACTTCCTTCTGCAACTCTGTGTTTGCTGCCTGTTCCGATGCTTACTTCTCTGCAGACCCAATCCATCAGGTACCTAAAGTCTTTCTCACCCTCAAATCCTTGCTTTACTTCTGTCTCTCTATTCTGTATCATCTTCTTGGTGAGATGCAAATCGCTCTGGACATTTGTGTGATGGGTCCCAAAAGTCCTAAGAACCTGGGTGTATACTTCATGATGGAAGACATCATGTGCATGTGAAGAACCAGTAAGTCAAAGAGAGTGCGAGAAGCATATTTTAGATCTGGTTCTCATGCTATGAAGAGAATGTAAGGAGCATGTGGGGGATGGAGGGGCAGAATCTTGTGGTGTGTGGATGCCATGACAGCATGTGTGCATGGGCAAGGGAATGGGCATCCAACAGCTCAACTTGGAGGGGTTGGACACAAGGTTTGGAAAGGGTGCACAGAAAGGTGTGTTATGATGGTAAGTTGGAGACTGCGACAGCATTGGCTGGTACTCATCTAGGAGAGGGATTGACAAGGACCTTCCAAGCAACTCACTCCTGAACATGATGAATGACTGGATAGAAAACCTTGACGTTCCTCAGAAGGTGATATGGGCTATTGGTGGACTGGGCTTGACAGCTTGGGCTGCATTCCTCAGGTTAATATCTATACCTATCAAAGAACATGCAATGTGTAGTGTCACTCGTATTGATTGAGTGTGCAGGCATGGTTAAGAACTTTGAGTACTCATTAATCAGTGGCCTTATACTCAAAGTCAAGGCGAGACTACCAAATAAAAGTAATATGAAGAAACACAGCACCCTTGCATCCTTGTGTGCTCTGGCAAAGTTTCATCAAAGCTTCAAGAGTTTCTGTAGGATGGTAGGAGACATTTTTTGCAGCTTTCACAAGACACTCCAAAGATTGTTGATTGCAGTTCTTTTTCCTGATCCACATTATAATAGCTCTATTTTTGGATCAAGTTTGCTCACACATTGGACAGTGTCCAAGTGTCTGCACAATCATAAGGGTTGAATGGGTTTGAGGGTTTTGAATCTCATGAGATAGCAATTCATAGGCATAATGTTGTGCAGACATATTTCTAAATGATGGAAGAAGGGAACTGCATTATTTCTTAGGGCAAAGGCTCTGCAAGAGCAAAATGAGAACTGCCAAATATTGGCCAAATCTGCTACAGCAAGAGCCACTAAAAAGAACAGAGGATCCTCCTGTCTACATTGTAGCATGGCTATAAAGTTGAACCCATGAATGGTGGTGAACATTTGCAGTTCAGTGCAAGATATGGCTCCGGTTCACTAGTGGGTTAATTGTTGTTTACCCTGCTTCTTAGTGTTTTTCCACTTGAGCAGCTTGATAGAGATGAAGGTTTCACAAGAAACAATGTGCAGGAGTCAAGTTACTGATTACTGTCAGGACTCAGAAGTTGTGGGCGTCAAAGGTATTGTCTAGTTTTCCAGTTTCCCATATGAGTTTCAACATCCTTCATCTGAGCTAGTTATCTTTGGTATCTGGAAAACCTAAGGGGCCTGAGGTTGCACTTTGAAAACCAGAACATTTTTCTCAAATGCCTGGAGCAGATTTCCAAAGCTGCAAAGAACAATGGGTGTAGAGACTAGAAACTATTGTAAACCACAATATGTAAATGTGAAACCACATTAGGTACTAGCCCTTGGGCTGCAAATGAGGGGCCTCCAGTCCCTTTTTGGAAGTTGTCTATGATTGGGGAATGTGCCCATTCTCCTGCTGCCCTCTGACATCATGTTTTCCAGTTTCTGCTGACTATAATCACCATGATAATTTTAAATTTCCAAATGGAGTGTTTGTGATAGGAGTTCTCTTTGGGGCTTTAGTAGGATGCAATATTGTAGGAAATGGAAGATTGGGGATGTCCTCAAACACAACTTCCCACCACCCTCAATATTTTGCTGCAGAGCTGTAATTCTCATGTTGGTGATTGCTTGCTGAATTGTCTAAATATAGAGGGACAATCATAGTTGAAACTGTGCTATGTATAGGCAAAATTGGTTTGTGTGTTATGTATAAGCAAATAGTTTTGAGCTACAGGACTTTTCCATTGACTTTTTCCAACCAGTATTGCTTAATTCATGATATCGACTCACTGTCATGAGAGCTTGCCCTTAATGGACCATGGAGCTCTAAATTAGTGCACAAGTAGATAAATGTTCAGATTTCATTGTTCCCTGTTGTCTGCAATTGAATGTGCCACTGCTGCCAGCTGTACCATGTCAGCACTCTGACAAGCTTCCCAAGCATATGGGGAAGTAAAACATTTCCAGCAGACTTTGGTCTGTCATGAAAGAGAAGGAAATTGTGCATGCATTGGGAGGCTGGTGGCTGAAACAGTCACTGGGGGCAGATCCTTCCCACTTTTACAATAGGACTGGTTGTTTGGAACATTCCAACCACTTGCTGCTCAAATGTTTGATCTTTACAAGCATGATAGTGAGCTTGTATTTGCAAATATTTATTCCCTAGCAACTTCGGGCTCCTCCTTTCTTTGTTCAACAGCTTCAGCTGAACATCATTATCTATAATGCAATGGTCCCAAAACTGAATGTATGGGCTGCTGCAGAATAGTGGGTTTAACACACACCACAGAAGATTCCATGTCATTGAACTCATATCCTCACACAGAATGTCATTGAGGTTATTAATCATCACCCATGTACACATGTGATGATCTGCATGCACATCTGATGGCCTTTTTCAAGTGCTTGTAAACTAGCACAGGCACTGACCACTCAGAAAAAAGTAAACTTATCAGGACTCATGCCATCATACTATGTTTGTTGCAAATGTTCCATTACCTGTGTGAATTGTCCAGCCTTCACATGGTTTGCACATCTTGTATACTTGAAACAACATCCAAATGGTCAGGTCCTGGTGCATTCATTTAACTCCAGTTCCACATACAATATGCTGTTGAGCCAGAGTGTTTCTTTATCTTCATGTTTGAAATCAGAATACCATGCATTGACAATAACCAGAAATGCAAACCAAGCTGATTGGCAGTGAATGTGTTATGGCCTTGTGCAGACCAAGCTACCAGAAGCACGGACTAAGGAATATGTGGTGATTCCTCACATCAACTAGCAGTACAGAAACCATCATTTTCATCAACATTCTCTGGCCTTGATCCCACCACTGTAAAGGATCTGAGAAGAACTCCCACCAAAGTTTCTCTACAATCTGTTGTCAGCCTGCGAAGAACAGGACTGGCGGAAGTCAATACAACTTCATGGGCCAATGCCATGCTTCACAGCATAGACCTTGTTCATATGTAGGCCAGAATAATTCTTCCATGGAATTGGAAAAAGCAGCTTCATTTTATGAGAAGTTCAGCTGTTACAGCTCCTGACCACAATCAAACAACACATTAGTCTGCACATGTTTGCAGACAATAGCATTTGGATGTGGGGAGTCAGCAGAGCAGTAGAATAGAGAGACACATGCACAAATACAAAACAGCTTATAACATTATGATGTCTGCAAGCAACCTTGGATTCGACCAATTGCTTTGTAGGCAAACTGCAGGAATAGAGGAAAGATTGTCAACTAAATGAAACCTTCAAGACAGGATCTTTGGACCGGATTTTCCATTTGTTGTTGTCATATTGTTGGAGTTTAACTTTGAACCAGGATAATGGAATTCACACATCTCTGTCCACTGCTGTAAGAAAGTTTGAGACAAGAATGGGAAATGATAACAAGAATTCACTACTTAAGCTCTGTTCTTCTCACAAAGCAAAATGCATAGTGCTCCAATGTGGAGGAAACTTTGGGTGTGCATCACATCACATTGTTTGAGCAAACAAAGACAATCACTGCTCTCCCTTGTATCTCAAAAATTCCTCAAGGTGCCAGTTGCTGGTTCCCCAATAAATTCTTAATGAAGCCTACAGTTGCTAGGCTTTGCATTGCTTTTACCTGGATGAGTCCAATTTTGTTCAAAACACATCAATTAATTGTTCTGCACCTAACCATCTGACTATGTTAATCACATGCTTGAGGGGGTTGACTCAAAGGATCTTGGAGTTATAAGATTTCTATAGAAGACTTACAATGCAAGAGGAGGCCTTAAAAGATTGGGACTGTCTTTATCTTCTAGGGATTGCTTCACATCCTCTTTGTCAACTGGGCTTAATCTTTCAATGGGTCTGGCACTGCCATCAGTTGCCCACCAAGGAACATATTCCTTCAAAAGTCCTCTTAACAATTGCAGCAGCTTATGAGGCAGAAAGCAAATGAACATAACATGGTCTGTTGGAATCATCAAGAGGAAAGGCAAGTTTGAGAAGGGATCAATGGATGTACTTACCCCATTGTTCCATGGTAATGTCAGGCTGCAAGCAGAACACCAACAGGACTTTGAGGCACATCTTCTGAATCTGACCATCTTGAATTCAAGCCTTCAGTTAGTTGCTTATTCTTCTTGGTTGTCCTTCTTGAACATGTTGAGTTGTTTTGACTTATGAGCACCTTCTTTGTCATTTGAGCTTTCCCACTTCCCAACCTACATGAGCCCTTAATTCAACCCCATATTGTCGAATTTGAAGAATGTTGTCATATCTCGTCACTCCTTCCAAGGGCATTGTCTGTGGGTTCTGGATATTGCTTGCAGAAATCCTCTGCCTGCTTTGGCAGAATTAGGAACTATTCTGGAGCCTCCTTATAAACCTTTGCATAGGAAATGGTTCTTAAGAAAATTGGGGTTTAACAGAGCATAGTTTTATGTTGTGGGAAGGAGTTCATAAGAATTCAGTTACTGCAGGCAAACACCTAATTCTTATGTTGTCTTGCAACATCCAAGTTAATTTGTTCAGTAAACCCTCAGACTAGTCAGGTAGGGAAGAAATGGAAATCTTCAAAGGAATATTTGTAGAGAGGAGGGGGGAGGGGCACTGAAGAGTAGATGCTGATCAACATAAAGATGAAGATTGTCTGACAAAAGAGCCAAAACGCAAAATTACTGTGAGGATGAGAGAAATTAGGTTTCCCACCTCTACAATCACACACTGACTTGCTAACTAAAGGGCATACAGCTATGATAAATCAACCATGAATTGCTATGGAGGAGGCAAGACTACGAATCTGAAAACCTGACCCCGTATTCCAATTTACACAAGCACACCAGACATCATCATCATTACTTATAGTAAAGGAAGGATGGTCGCATATTCGTGAGGCCAAATATTCCAGATGAAGCTTCCCTTAAAGCCGTGCATTTTGTCCGCTTCCCCTGAATCCGTCCCGTCATCCATCCAGCCGGACTCATTGGTTCTGGGTTTTTAAGCCGGACAGACAGTGCCGACGGAAAAAGCGTGGGTGACCTTCCATGTGCTGCTGTGGCTTCTGCTGCTCCTCCTCCTCCTCCTCTCCCTCTTACATCCAGCCGAGGTTTTTAAGCCGGGAACAAGAGTTTGGGGAACCTATGGGAACATATTTAGCGCACCATTGGTTGCTTTCAGAAACTGTTGTTGTGGACAAAAAGAATACCAATGTGGGGTGGGTATTAGATTTTTTTGTAATACCCATATGCTCCGGTCGGGGGGATCGACAGGTTAAATAATCGGAGTGGGAAATGCGAAG
>Ga0209611_10011127_pt1 | contig 13056 bp, 11 predicted proteins | sample S1TSphgellanicum_3_FD_187693 | JGI IMG/M metagenome (GOLD analysis project Ga0209611, IMG submission 187693) | Host-associated microbial communities from peat moss isolated from Minnesota, USA - S1T2_Fc - Sphagnum magellanicum MG (SPAdes) (version 2) | ecosystem: Host-associated > Plants > Peat... | reverse complement strand
CTAGGCAAGTGGTTTCTAGTTTCAAGGCTTAACTCTTAATCAAAGAAATGAAATAAAATAAAAACTTATGAGATGTTGTAACATGTCTTCTTTATTATTAGCTTTCCAAAATTCAATGCATGTCAGATTAAGAGGTTGTTGTAGATGTCATGATAATTGAACCGGAAGGGTCTAACCATCAAACGCGACATGGAATTGAACACCCACATACGACTCCTTCATTTCCCATCATGGTAAGTATGATTCTCTCACCCTATCTTTGTATCTTCAACTTGGACACAATGCGTTAGATCATTAGTGAACTCATTACTTCTTTGAACCACTTACTTGTTAGACTACAACTACATAGTAGTTCCACTTCCAACCGGTTTTTATGTGAGTGCATATCTTAATGGTGAAGGTGTGCTATTAATCCTCACAATGTACGATCTTGAAACTAAAGTCTTGTAGCATGCTGACCCATCTGCCTCTCCTACCATGTGCATCAGATACAGTCGCTAACCACTCTAACGGTTTGTGGTCTGTGCGTAGGATGAAGTGCTTCATGTGCAAGTACTGCCTAAAATGCATCACGCCCCAGATCAGAGTGTAGCATTCCTCCTTCCATTGGATGGAATTTCCTCTGAGCCTCAGTCAGGCTTTTACTAGCATATGCTATGACTTTCTCGAACTTCCCTTCCTTTTGTGACAGGATTGCTCCAACTCCCTTGGTCGACCAATCCACGTCCAGCCAGAAGGTTTGCTTGAAATTCGGTCATGTGAGCACTGGCGCATCCACCAGTGTTGCCTTCAACGTCGGGTATGTCTGTTCACAGCGCATATCCCATACAAATGCAACGTCCTTCTTCGTTAATTCAAACAAAGGACTTGCCAAGTTCGAGTATCATCTAACATACTTGCGGTAGTAACCTGTTAGACCTAAGAATGATCTGACACTTGGGACATTCTTCGGTGTTGGGAAATGCAACACTGCTTCTATTTTTCCAGGGTCGGGTCGGATACCCTCCTTGCTCATTACATGACCTAGAAAGGTGATAGTCTTAGCAGCAAAGCAACACTTGCTTGGGTTGAGTTTCAAATTCACTTCCCTGAGTTTGCAGAGCACCGCATCCAGATGTTGAAGGTGCTCCCCCTAGCTTTCATTGTGCACATTGAGGTCGTCAATGAACACCTTCAGGAATTTGCTCCCCAAATCCTTAAAAACTTCTGACATGGTTTGAGTGAATGTACTCGTTGCATTCTTGAGTCCGAATGGCATCATTGTCCAATCGTACAACCCAGTCTTGGTGATCAGAGCTGTCTTCTTCATGTCTTCTAGAGCCATTCGAATTTGCCAAAACCCAGACTGAAGGTTTAGAGCTGTAAACCACGTTGACTTGCCCAGTTGATCAATCACATCCTCCACGAGTGGCATTGGAAACATATCCTTGCGCGTTTGAGCGTTGAGAGGCCGATAGTCCCCACAGAAACGCATGCTCCCATCCTTCTTTATTGGTAGAGTCACCCGACAGGCATATTCGGAGTTACTAGGCTTCATCTTACCCAAGTCTACCAATGCATCAATCTGTCTTTTTACTTCAGCTTCCTCCCAGTAAGACAGTCTACCAGGAGATGCTTTGCAAGGTGGAAATCCTTGCGTGTTAATGCTATGCTCACCGATTGTGCAGCAACCCAGTTCGCCCTTGTTCCAAGCAAAGACGTCTTGGTATCTCTCCAGGATTCCCCAGAGTTGTTGCTGCCCAATTTCACCTAAATCGGCATCGATCCTGATTCGTTCACAAATTTCCTTCCATCTGGCTCCCGGTTCATGACAACTGGGTGACACAAACTTTTCATTGGGCTCGCAATCAGAGTCGCCACCTTTTACCTGGATGGTTTGGAGTATCATGGGAATTGTAGAGTCGTGTTGGGGACAGTGTTGTTGCAGCAACAATGGAACAGGTACATTGCGTGTGGATTCATGCATAATCTGCCTGCTCTCCTCCGCATCAGCCACCCATTTGATCCAGTCGGCATAATCATCCCCATCCGTGATCTGTTCTGTCATGATCTCGTCAGCCTGCTCTTGTAACAACAGTCGTAACATTTCCTGTGGCCCTTCTGAGTTGACCAACTCCTCGAATTCCGCATCCACAAATTCATCCTCTGAGTCGATCTGTTCTATTTGCTGAGATTCCGAATCATAGTACTCACTAGTATCGCTATCATCATCAGAATCTGAGGTGGATGCATTGTCCTCCTCATCGACCGTCTCTCGGCCTTAATCAGGTACTGCGCAACCATCTTGTTGGGCAAGTGCGTCCTTCCAAGTAGTCGACGTTTCTCGCACCATCGTACCCGCACTCATTCTCTGCAGTAAGTTCACCACAGTTAGTGGCAATACCTCCACATTGGTCCCAGGTCCATGTCTTACCTGGATCAGACCTCGTTCCACATCAACCACTGCTCCAATCTTCATCAGAAAGTCCAGACCAAGTAGCACGTCGTACTCGTCCGTGTCTACTACCATGAAGGTCATGGCACATTGTATGCCCCCAATTCTCACTTGAATCTCATCAATTCGGCCTAATGCCCGAGTGATCACTCCTGATGTAGTCTTGTAACTCTCATTTCCTGTCACAAGATGCATTATCCCCAATTCTCTTACTATAGTAGCAGCTAGTATAGACATGGATGCTCCTGTGTCTACTAAACCTTCAACAATGCAGTTGCTGATCTCCACAGGCAGATGTAGAGTTTTGCTCCAATGCGTCTTGTTGACGCAGATCTTCCTTAGTGACGGGAATGCAGAGACCACTGACACTTGATTCTCGGTGGTCTCCGAATCCCTTCTTCTCCTTGCCAGCTTTACTAAGCTTTCAAGGTGCTCCAGCTTTCCAGGAATCATCAGAATGGTTTCCATGGGAGATAGGGGAATCTTTCCCTTCATGAAATGTGACAAAATTTTGGACCTCACAGAAGCGTCCCTGTTCGCACCAACTCCCTTTCTTTCAGCTTCAGGGATTGGCGCAACTCCTCCTGGTGCTACATCAATCGGAGTTTTTCTCCTCGGCACTCGGGTGTAAGAAAATAAATTTTTACTTCCACACAGCTCATTGAGCTACTGCTCGATTGCCGCTCCATCATCAAACAACACTTCCAAGAAATTCACAACTCCAGCTGGCGATTTCCCATCTTTGGGCTTCTTCTAGCATTTGTCTTCAGAGTGCCCCAGTCCCGCACAAAAGGTACATTTGATTCCACAGTTCTCTGTCCTATGTGGCATATGGCACTTTGCACATTTCGGCCGTGCCTCATTTAGCCTTGGACAGGCAGTGGCCATATGGTCCCCACCTTGACAGAGCTGACATGCTCCAAAGACAGAAGAAGAGGATGATGATTTTGGATCATGCGAATTCCCCTTGAATAAATGGATGATTGTGTTGTTCAACGCAGCAACCTCCTTCTCTACATTGCTCTCCGGCGCCTCTTCTTCCTGTTCCTCTGGAAGAGACTCATATGGTGTTTCGCTGAGTTCACCCAGAACTCTCTCCACTTCTGTTGTAGCTCTAACCAGTTCTTCGATGTCTGTGAACGTCCTCACCACGCAAAGCTTTCGGATCTCTGGCCTTAGTCTGGCCAAGAACCTCCTCCTCTGCTCTACATCCTGTATCTTGCCCTTCCGAAATAACTTGTCCAGGCGTTCAAAATATTTCTGAACCCTTTCTTTGGGTTCTTGCTTGATGGTGTCCATCCTCATTCGAATGTCATCAGCATCTATGTTTCCGTACTTCTGCACCATCAACGTTTGTAATTCAGCCCAGTCGGTAGGCGCCGGCTGGAGCCTCCTATACCACTCCTTGGTTCGACCCCGCAGATTCAGCTTGGCGATCTTGAATAGCTTATCAACAGTGAGATCACGCACTTCGGCAGCCATGGTGAGCCGCTTCGCCCAATCGTTCACATCCTCATGATTTCGACCCTAAAATAATTCATCCATTCCTTGCGGGCTCGTCATCTCTACAGAGGTTCAACACACAACAAAAATGCAGCATTCCTCTTCACTCAGCCTACTTCAAAACAGATGCAAACAAAAATGTTCAAAAGCTCAGCTGCTGCCACACAGTTCTAATTTTTGAAAAATAAATGTTGTTCGAATCATTCATCGAACTTGGACTGAACACCCTCAGCTATTGGTTCCAGAGGCACAATGTTGGATGGAACAGTGGTGAAGTTCTGCTCATCCGTAGATTCTTGCTGGAATCTCAACTCTCCTTCATTGCTTCGCCACAATCTCCAGCTAATGAGGCGGGATCGCGATCCGCCATGCTCCACTCGAAGCAAACGATCTCCTTCCTGAAACAAATCCTCAACACTGGGAATGTACAATCTCACAAAATGGTTAGGTGACACCGTCGACTTAGGAATCCAAATATCCCCTAGTCTCGGCACTGCACGTTGTCTCTCAGCATATGCAGGAGCAACCCTACGCAAGGTAGGAGGTGAAGTAAAAGTTGGCTTGCAAGTCTGAGGTTGATGCCCACCCCCTTGTTCCATTGATGACCTTTAACCAAACTCGTGCACGAGTGTAGAAACCACTGTGAGCTACTTCTACAGCGATGTCTCATACACGAGCTTCGTCAGGGTTTATCCCTACAAGTCTCACCACTCCAAAACCTAGAAAGCGCAAAATCACAGCTCCTCTCTGTGGTCCGTTCTGAATAGTAAGGAAATTGAATCTACCAACAAGCTGTTGCTCACGGATTTCCTGAGTCACCTGCTTGACAGGAATCCCCTCGTCACTGGACGAAGACATGATTCTCAACTATCATTCTATCTAGACATCTACAGGTTCTACCAAGGTTGGGAACACGGAACAACGCTCTGATACCAAAAAAAGAGGGTCCTGAAAACACAGTGCATTGACTGCCTTCAACGAACCCCAGCGTCCACGTTCTCCTGAGTCACTGGCATACAACTCAGATCTCCAAAAACACAGCACACAACCTACCTACTGACTCTTTCAAACGAGCATCACGAAATCATAGACCTGCAAGCATTTTCTTCCTACACAACAGCAGAACAGAACTTCAATGGATCTACCTCCTGCCTTACACGTTCCCACAGATGTCGGCAAAGGAAGCTCTCTTGTTTCATTACAAATTCTGTACATTCCCCGAAAGCACAAGCTTGCTTCCCATCTGAGATGTTCACAAAAACATCAGATTCCTAGCACTCTCTGAGCTCTCTCTCTCTGATTCTCCTGTAGTAACTTGACTGATTGTCAGGCGCAGCGGAAGTTTCTCACTATCAACCAAGCTACTGCCTCACTAAGCTTTCTCTACTTTCTCCCAAGGATTGCTCCTCCTCCTTTAATTCCTCTCTGTGGTCTCAGTGCTCTCTCCCACGCCACTACCTACTCAGCCAAAAAAATCCCCCTTCTCCTTTTCCGAGTTTCTTCTTCTCTTTCCAAAAACTCCGTCACATCCAAGCGTCCTGTCGTTTCGTTCTACACCCAGCTTCCCCATCAAGCTTTTCCTCCTTTCCACCTTTCGGCGCATCAATGCAGCTCCACTCCTCTTCATCATTCGTGCCGCCTTCACTCCTACACACCCACTCACATAAACGTCCCATGCACAGCCATGCAGCTGTCATGGAGAAAAACATTCGCCGCCAAAATCAGGACGACTTAAATATACCAAAGCACACCCTCAATGCCCGGGTGTTCACACAGTGTGGAAACCCACTTTGGTGTGACACTAATACAATCTTTAGAAGTTTTTTTGGATCCTATATTTTAAAAAATTCATAAATCTAACATTTATTGAAATGTTACAAAAATAGATTCGAAACACTATATAAATACATCACACAATTTCAACACTAAGTTATTTCACCACTAAAAATAATTTAAAATAAATAATCGTTATAGTTTGTATGGTGCATTATGTTACAAATGTACATTGCACTATTATCAACATTAAACGTTAATTGCTATTGCATATAACTACATTACTTCGAGATTTAAAGAAATGTTTAACATTAATGCTAATGATTTTGTTGATCAATAGGAACCAATAAGACCCAAATATTTCAAGCCATTAGTGAAATAATGTCATATTGATAGTGTTCCTAAACAATTAGTTGAGCAATTGCCTACACAAGTTTTGACATTGATGTATGATATACAACTATGGTTGTTTGATGTAAATTATGTACAATTTAGTTTTTACTAACCTAAATTCTAAATGCAAACATGATCCATAAGCTTTAATTTGGATTAAATAGACTACTTTCCAACACCTAGGTCTCTCACTTTTTTCTTTAAAGATTTGGACATAGTAAGCATAATTGTGTTACTTGAACTTCAAGATAACTTAGTACAAAGTCCAATAACTTATTTGATCCTTGTGTTAAATGCCCACAAAGAAATAACACTATGTGAAAATTTGTCAAATATGGATGAAAACCTTCTTGTTTTCCTAAAACTTTTCAAGCAAGGTTTATGCGGAACACATAGAAAATGTATTGCCTTTACTTAAGAAAAATATTGCAACAATGCTTGAATAATAACAACATTGGTCAAAATTGTATTTACTTCAAGTTCTCCAATATGATTATCAATGTCAACCTACCATGTGTCCGTGAATCATTGAAAACATTTATGGATGGATCAAATAGTTTATGTATATCCATGATCCACATTTCATTGTGAATATTTTTGCAAATATTGATTGGGCAAAATAAGTTAAAATTGTTCAAACCCTTGCCTAGGGGATCAACACAAACAATGTTTTGATAGCAAATTAACAACATAAAACTCAAATGTGTATATGAAAATTTTTAATCATATATTGCAATGTCTTGTTCAAGCTTTAACTTCAACCTTGGTGTCCATCAATAATTCTCTTATCACAAAAAATTACATGTTCAGAATTCCCATGCCCAAATCCTTTTCATGGATGTCAAATATTCCTAAATAAATGTTTGGGGGTGAAATCACACACTATGGGGGACCACTTTTGGCACTTCTGGATCTAGAATTATAGTATGTATAATGTAATTGTTCCAAAAGTGTGATACATTTAATTTTGGTGTTAATTCGGTTTTATAATATTGATTTTTACAAAATAATGTTATTTAATATTATTTCAAAAATAATAATATTGAAATTCAAGGATTCATTGATACATTTATGGTACATACATGAATATAAAAATTTTAATTTCTCATTTCAAATTGCATTAACATCAAAGTTTCATTAATCATTGAAATAAACGTTTGTAATGAATGTTAAAAAAATCACCTTAATTATGCTTGTCACCTACCATTTGAATGTGATTGTTTGTCATAATTTCAATTACCACATATTTATTGTGCGTCTCTTGAAAAAAAATCCTTTTTTGAAATACAAAATTTCAAATTCTTCACATGTTTACAAGCATGATTCAATATATCTTCCATTTTTCATAAAGGTTAAAAATCTTCTTTTTTTGGAGTTTTTTTTTGTATAATTTAACAAATATACTTTAATGTCACATAATTTGAAATCAAGAAATGTACTTTCTTTAGCAAGTAAATTTTTTATGTAGTGAGCTATCATAATATTCAAAAAATTGTGAAAATCCTTTTTAATAATAACATTGTTGAAGTTCAAAAGTGCGCCACTCAAAAAAAATAGTATAAAGTGACACACACATGGGGTTCCTTATGGTATGCTTTAACCCTTGGGACTTTTTCAAATATCCCACACCAAGGTGTAGTACATTTGATGGCCTTGCAATGTATATAATACTAACAATGGATATTGCATGGGAAATTGGTCATAAGTAAGGAAAAGAAATTAAATTTATTAATTTGCATTTTTTTTTTGTGAGAGAAAACATCACAATGTGCGTATTTGAATGCTTCTAATCACTCTAACACATTAGTTTGAAGACCCAATGCATATATTTTGTCTATGATGGTTTTATGACCGTTTTTTTTAAAGAAGTTATTAAGTACCTATTTAGCTTTGGAACCATTAATGAATGAGCCAATATATTGTTTATTTTTATACCTCTAATTGTTAATGAATATTTAGAAGATTGATATATCAATGGACACTTAAATTTTTCATTTTTGTTGCCACCTACAAGATCAAAAATGTTTTTATATTCAATATCATTTAGACATATTCACATATGATTTTATACTTTTATATTTTCATGTATTTAATGATAGATGATTGAGATTTTCACAAAATATTCATATTGTTTTAAAAAGTAAACGTGTATTTGAAAATATGAAAATATATTTGGAAATTTCAATTTTGAATATCTATCATTTAAAAATAATCACAAAATTTTAACACTAATGATTTGAAAATAAATGATTTTAGAATGTAAGATTTTGTGAACAATAATATTTTAAAAACCAATAGTACTGAGATTATAACTAAAGAAAACATATCAACAAGATGAAAGACTACTCATTAAAGTAAAAAACAACATTGATCCATAATTATGTAGAAGTGAAATAATTCAACACTAGTTGTAAGAACCATCAAATTGCAAAATTGATTAATTGTTTCCTCAAATCAATGCTACTTATTGTGGGGAATTTGAACCACCATATAGCTTGCCTTGAAGTTCCACCAACTACAAAGTTTTGCATGCCCATTTGCAATATAGAAACAAAGCTATAATCAAATTATTCTTCACTTCAAGTAGGGTTTAAAAAGTTATTGGTGAAATGTGTGAAGAACCAAGTAAGGTTGCTAGGTGAAAAGAAACAATTTGTCACACATGTTCAACCTCATTTGTTCATTGACTAATGGGGTTTTAGCCCATTGTCCAATCCAAAAAGATGAGGCTTTAAAGGTTGGAATTTATTCAAAGAATTTCATTTGATTTTAAGTTATTATCTTGCTAGAAACCATCCAAACTTCATAATTTCTATTTGTTCATATGGGAGGTTAGCCTAATGATGGATTAATCAACATACTTGTTAAATCTAAGAGATGACACCCTCCAAAAAGCTTTGATATTAGATCAATTATAAATAAATACCAAGGTTTAGTTAGTGGAAGACACCTATTGTGCGACGCATCATCCGCATTAGCAAGACCTCATCACCATTACCAATAAGCTCCATTACAAATACTTGGTTATATTGTCATTTTGATTTGAAGCTAACTTATCTAATAGGATAATAGCAAGAATGACAACTAAATCAAAACAATTTCATAGGAAGGTGTATTTTTGATGTAACTTGAATCATTCACAATAAGGATTGAATCTTACAAAAACAAATTTTATAAAAAATTCTTAAAATTTTGATTTAAAAATAAAAAAATATTTATTTAAATTCTTATGACCCAAAAAAGTTACATTTTATTATCATATAAAGGTGATTAAAAAAAATTCCTATGAAAATGTTATTTTCAAATCATTTCAATTTTAAAGAAAAGTCATTTGAAATGATTTTTGGGTATTCCATATTCATTAGATTCATTTCAAATTTATCCAAATGTTTCTATGGAATATGGTTGTATGTAAATTCATCCAATTTTTAAAACATTAACTTAAGTAATCTTTATCACAATGAAAATTAAGTAGTGGTTGTGGTAGCAAGTGTCTCGTTATAACTTCAATACACCCAAGAGTCCAAGGCATTACTTAAATAAAAGGTCCAAATAATCACTTTTCTCAAAAATCAAAATTTCATATAATGGAGTTTTTGAATCATTTTTTTGCAATTTATTAATTATGTTGGTAATTGATCAAATATCTCATTAGAGGTGTGTTAACCAACGTTGAATATATAAGATGATTTTTGAAAATGTGGAAGTTATCATGCTTCATAATAAAATTATCAAGATCTGAAATCATATTAAAATATTTCCATTACTTCATGATTTGTTCCCTTTGATTATAAATTGCAACTTTTTGTACATCATTTAGATTATGTTACATTTGATGTGGTAAAGGATTAAAAACACTCTTACATATTAAAAATTCAAATGTATTTTTATGAAAAATTCAAATTACATGTTTTTAATAATGATTGTTTTTTAAAGTGCAACATATATTTTTCTTTCACCCAAACCTTTTTGAGTAGGTACATCATTTAAGTAACATAATGAGTTATGAGTCGTCCTCAATATCAAATTGATGACCTAATGCCTATTTATAGATTGTTTCTTTGCAAAATAATTGTGATTTAATTCATTATTAGGCAATTTAGATGTTGCCTCATATTAATAGACCTAACTTTATTTGGGTTGTTGGGTGTGCATATACCTTACTTGCTTATGATGCTAAGTAAAGTTCAAACATAAGTGAAATCCTTATATCATGAAAGGGGACATGATACTTGTTTTGGGAGTTACTTAATGTAAGGGTCAGTCATTTTATGAACTAATTGTCCCAAGAAGAATATGAATAAAACTTACATTGTTAATATAATATTTTTTAATAAAATCATACATATGAAAAACAAATTGTTGCTAATTGCAATTGACAAAGGTTTAACACCCATGCATGCTTCGTTGTTTACATAAGGCTTGCCTCCTTTTTGGAGGTGGGTCACACATTTTTTTTTTTCCGTAAGATTGTCATCTTGGGAGGCCACCCATCCTTAAGACTATTTCTCAACCTATATATGAACCTTAACTTTGTAGTTCATAGATATATTTAGACTAGGCATGCCACACCTTGTGGTACAAGTCATATTGAAAATAGTGAGAATCTTTCATGTATTAAATATAAGCGTGAACTAGCATGTTATCAACTCTCATCTTGGTCCTATAATTTTATTTTGAGGTTTTGTTTTTAATGTCAACCCCAAGTTACATTCATTGTTGTTTAGTTTTTGATTTCAAAAGGAACCTTTAGCCTTGATTCTAATTTGTTTGTTGTTTTTATGGATATTAAAGTTTGGTTGTGGGATTATTTCTTTGCGTTTCTAAATTCTCTAGTTATGATCATTTTCAGAAAGAATTTAAAGTTAGCCTCATTTAAAATCAAATTTGTTTCCATCTTCATTACACATAATTAAATAATTTTTTTAATTGTGTAATATTATTTATCTCAACTAATGTACACAATTAAAATATAAATTATGTACAATCAATCAAGTGCAATAACTTGTTTAAAATGGAGGGTCAAGCTTATACTTTTTTAATAAAGTTGTGTTTATTTAGTTAGAGAACTTGAACTTGGTTAAATTGGTATAACACCCTTTGTTGATGTTTAATTCAATTTTGAAAAGGGGTAGATTTTTTGGTTAGGTTTCAATGGTAATTCTAACAAAATTCAGAACCTTTGATTTAAGGGCCTTAAAATTTGACTATATAGCCTATACCTGCTTAAATCCCAAAACTTGCCAACAATGATAAGGTACTAAATAAATTGTTAGTGTCCCCGTTGAGCTCACCATTTGTATTATTCATCAGCCTACCATTTTCACCAAATTTTACCATTGCCTTCAAGTTGGGAATTTTTTTTTATTAGATAAATATTATTGTACAATTGTAGATTTGATAACAATCCTAGCATGTAACTCTTTATGGATAAATGTTACTTTACAACTAATGACTTTATAACAATCTCAACATGTAATTCTTTATGGAGTTAATCACAAAAAGCTTAGTTGAAGTGTTCATTTTACTCAATTAAAAGTTTGTAGCACTTTTTGTACATAATTTTGGTTATTGTAGTACTTTTACCATTTTGGTAACAAACTGCTGAATAATGAATTAAATTTAAAATATTAAGTTCAACACTTGATTTTATAATTCTAAAATTTTAGCAGGTAATTGTTATAAAAAATAATAAACATGATCTTGTCAATGTTATGGAACAATTTAGTGTGTTTAATTAAATTGCCTCAATTTTAAGTTGTTGTCATGGAAAATCTACAACTCAAAACTTGACAATTGAACTTTTGATGTTATTAAAACTTTAGCACAAATAATAAATAAATTTTCAAATTTAAGTTTGATTAAATGATGTCAAAATGGTAAAGGTACTACAATATCTATTGTCCCAATTCAAATTGTTTTCTTTGCCTTGGTTTACATGTTTGCATGTCATGGATCACACTTGCATATGAAAACCCCAACAATATAGGTGGAAGTTGAAAATGAATGAATGAATGATTAGAAACCATCACAATGAGTACCTATATGTTCAAACACTACAAGTAGTTGGACAATCATTTGGCTTGCAAAGAATTGGATGACTAGTTTCTATGGCCACTTTTGAGTGGTATGGGTTCAAAGGTACCACCATATCCCCTCCCCTCCCACCCACAACTTGTTCCTAATGTTCCCAATCACATACATCCCCTTAGGCCGGCCGGCCATTCATTAAACTTTTGTTGCCAATGGTGTTTCGAATTTTGTTCATCATGCAAGTATAATAATTTCATGAGAGAATACCAACATCCAAATGAGTACATTGTTATTGAAAACAACATGATGTAAAAAAAAATGATCAAAAATTTGTTTTTTGTGCTCTCTATTTTGTAATCTTCTTGGTCATTGTTCTCACGAGCTTTTTCTTTTTCTTGTGGTGAAACCTCTTGGATGTCAAAGCACACCATTTCACCCTCCCGACACCCCCCCCCCCCTTGGCACTCCCGACTTGTGCCTGCCCTGTTGGCTCGCCTTTGGACTCTTGACTCATGCCCGCCGCCTCCTGACTTTCGACTTTCGCTCGTGTTCTCAACTCACCCACGAATTTCCGACTCCCACCTGCCCTCACGAATTGCCCGTGGACTCCCCAGTGCAGCTTCTCTAAGGCAATTATTGCATTCAAAATGTTTTATAACCAGTCACCTACTGGTCGGCAAGGTTCTTATTTTTCTCCCAATTTTGCGATGTAGCCATATTGACAATCCTCCACAAAGAGGAATTAGCCAAATTTGGCTACTCAAGAGGAAAGTAGGACTCCTGATATAATTTGGTGACCTATAGAACCTACCTATTTTGTGTAAATATTTCATTTGAAAAAAAAACCCTAATTAGCTACCTATTGTGATTAAAATTATTTTCTCAAAATATGTTGAAATTAGGTTGCCCCCCCCCCCCCC
>Ga0209611_10011126_pt1 | contig 13056 bp, 8 predicted proteins | sample S1TSphgellanicum_3_FD_187693 | JGI IMG/M metagenome (GOLD analysis project Ga0209611, IMG submission 187693) | Host-associated microbial communities from peat moss isolated from Minnesota, USA - S1T2_Fc - Sphagnum magellanicum MG (SPAdes) (version 2) | ecosystem: Host-associated > Plants > Peat... | reverse complement strand
CACGTAGCTTCTGATCTGGTTGCCCCAGCTCACGTCGGATTTCGAATCCTCGAGCACCTTCGCCGCCGCATTGCGCTTGTTGAACTCGAGTTCGTAGAGCTTGGCCTTCAACATCTTCATCGCGGTGGAGCGGTTCTTGTGCTGGCTGCGCTCGCCCTGGCACGCCACCACGATGCCGCTCGGCACATGGGTGATGCGCACCGCCGACTCGGTCTTGTTGACGTGCTGGCCGCCCGCGCCGCTCGAGCGGTACACGTCGGTGCGCAGATCCGCGGGATTGATCTCGATGTCGATGTCATCGTCGACCTCCGGCGAGACGAACACCGAGGCGAAGGAGGTATGGCGCCGGTTGCCGGAGTCGAACGGCGATTTGCGCACCAGGCGGTGCACGCCGGTCTCGGTGCGCAGCCAGCCGTAGGCATAGTCGCCGATCATATTGACGGTCGCACCCTTGATCCCGGCCACCTCGCCCGGGCTTTGGTCGATGATCTCGGTCTTGATGCCGTGGGCATCGGCCCATTTGAGATACATGCGCAGCAGCATGGCGGCCCAGTCCTGGGCCTCGGTACCGCCGGCTCCGGCCTGAATGTCGAGAAAGGCGTTGTGCGAATCCATCTTGCCGGGAAACATGCGCTGGAATTCGAGCGTTTCGATTTCGTGCGACAGACGGGTGACATCGGCCTCGATTTCCGCGGCGGCGCGCAGGTCGGCCTCTTCGGCCACCATCTCGAGGAGTTCGCCATTGTCGCTCAAGGAGCGGGTGAGCCGGTCCAGGCCGCCGACCACTTGGTCGAGCTTGGCGCGCTCCTTGCCGAGTTCTTGCGCGCGTTCCGGGTTGTCCCAGATGCCGGGCTGTTCGAGTTCGCGCTCTACTTCCTGCAGGCGTTCGTGTTTATTGTCGTAATCAAAGATACCTCCTCAAAGAGCCGGTACGCTCCTCGAGATCTTTGATGAATCGCTTGATCTGATTGGGTTCCATGCGCGTGCATGCTAGCACATCGCCGGTTCACATCGATTTTCGGCCGTCATCCTTGAAGGCATGCATCGGCCGTACCGCGGTGGAGGTGCGATCGAAGTCGGAGGGTTTGAGCGCTTGCCAGCTCCCGGTGGCCGCCGGCCCGGAGCTCGGCCAGGCCTGCACGATCCGCTCGATCTCCGCGCCGTTCGCGGGTTCGGCGAAGAAGCGGCCCTGGGCGGTGTCGAATCCAATGAAGCGGATGAATTCCAAGGTCTGGCGAGTCTCGACCCCTTCGGCGCAGACACTCAGCTGCAGCGTGTGGGCGAGATTGGCGATTGCCTGGACGATGAGCTGTGCCTCGCGCTCACGCACCACATCGGCGATGAGGGTGTGGTCCACCTTGATCTCGGAAAACGGCAGACGGTACAGCTCCGTGAGCGAGGACAAGCCGGTACCGAAATTATCGAGAGACAAGCCGACGCCGAGCACCCGCAGGCGCGTGAAGACGTCGAGCATCAGGCCACGATCCTGAGTGCTCGTCGATTCGGTCACATCGAGGGTCAACTGGTCAGGGGGGAACTCGCTTTCGCGCAACAGCATCGACAGGCGCTCGGGGAAGTCGCGATCGCGCACCAGCCGCGGACTCAAGTTCACCACCATCTCGAGCGGCACACCGTTGGTCTGCCACACGCCGGCCTGGCGCACGGCTTCCGTCATGACGAAATCCGTGAGGCGCGACATCAAGTTGTACTCTTCGACCGCCCCCAGGAAATGCCGCGGTTGCAGCAGGCCGCGCCGCGGATGCTGCCAGCGCACGAGGGCTTCGACCCCGTGGATTTTCGGCACCGCGCCCGCGATGATCAATTTGGGCTGATACTGTAGAAATAGTTCGTGTTCGAGGAGCGCTTGCTCGAGTTCCTCGCGCGGAATCGGCGGCGCCGCCGTCAGAAACGGCGTGAGCAGTTGCTCGATCAAAACACCATCCAAGGGGCGAGGCGCGGCGCCGATGACACGCAAACCGCGCGACTCGGCCAAGCGCTTGGCGCCAGCGAGCACGCGGGCGCTCACATCGCCGACGAGCAGGGTCGCGGGGCGCGCGCCGTGCTGCGCGAGGGTTTGAAAATGCGCCAGGAAATCGCCGTCGACCCCGTCGACCGCCATCGCCACGATGGACGGACTGCGCGTCGTCAGCAACTCATTCAACGCCTTGAGTGAATCGGTCGTGACCTTTTCACAGCCCAGGCGGTCCGCGACGGCATACAGCACACTCTGCGCGGCGGGGTCCGGCTCGAGTATCAACATCAAGTCGTTCGCTACCTGCACGCGTGTCCTCGCAGTCATCGTCTGACGTATATCGATAAAATCGCTATTCTGAATATAGCGATATGAGCGATTCACTGCAATACCTGGGCGGTAATGGTCCGCCATGTATCCAATAAGCGACAGGGTCGAGGCGCGGGTACGAAGCGTGTCGGTGCCGAGACTAGCCGCGTGAGGCCTCGGCGAAGACGACGCTGAGCGAGCCGGCAGTCTCATCGACCAGGATATGGCCGCCGGCACAGTGGGCCGAGTGCACGAGGGCCGAGAGGGTCAGGCGCCTGACCATGCGACCGGCCTGCGCGGAACCGAAGGGATCACGCAGTGCTTCGCGATTGACGATGCGGGAGTGGTTGCGTACCCGAACTTCGACCCACTCGGCATTACCGGCATCGATGCGCGCGGCGCAGTTGGCACACTGCGCGGCGGCCGGCAGGTCCTCGGTGACGCAGAACTCAGCCGCCAAGCGCGGGCGCTCGCCGCGGCCGATTTGCCCCAGGGCTTCCAAAGCGCGCCGTGCATGCAGTGGGTCGATGTCGACCAGGGTGGCGGCGCTGCATTGCCACTCGATGGTCCATGCGGGCAGCAAACAATCGCGTATCGGCACGGTCTCGCGGACGGAGTCGAATTCGCCCAGGCTCTCCAGGTCGTGGGCGAGCGCGTGGATCCGGCCGATCGCGATGCGCATTTCGCCGAGATATTCTCTCACCGGTTCGTTGGCTTTCGCGCTGCGCAGGGCGATCTCGGTGAATCCCTGTAGCGCCCCGGCGATGTTATTCAGCTCGTGGCCAATGATTCCGGACAGCACGCCGGTCTGGCGGTCCTCGCGCTTCGGTACCGTCGCCATTCAGACCTCTCGTACGAGACCCACTCCCAACTCCTTGAGCAGGTCTTCCGCGGACGTCGACTTCTCGAGGCAACAATCCGCGCCCGCATCGAGGATGCGCTTGACGTTGTCGCGAGAGGCAAAAGCGGTGAGTGCGACGATCCGCGGCTTGTTCTTGCCGAACATGCTGCGCAATAGCGTGCATACCTCGAATCCGTCCATGTCGGGCATCATGAGGTCGAGCGTCACCACATCGGGACGCATCGATTCGCACATGATTCCGGCGGAGAAACCATTGTCGGCGACGTCGACGAACACGCCGGGCGCGTTGGTGGTGACGATGCCCTTCAAATAGCGTGCAAATTGCTCATCGTCGTCGATGATCAGTACCCGGGAGGGCGGCGAACCGTTGCGCTTTTGCGTCCCTTGGTGCTGTGCGACGAACGCCTCCACGTCCTCGGTGCGAAAGCGGCGATGGCCGCCGAGGGTCGTTACCGACGGCAGCAAACCCTTACTTGCCCATAGGCGCACCGTAACGGGCGCAACCAATAGGCGATCGGCGACTTCGATGGGGGTTAGGAAATCATCCCGGCGGTATGAGGGGCCGGACGACGATTCAGGCGACTCCGAGCCCTCAGGGAGCCGGCGCCGACGCCCTAAAGGCGGTTTGCCTAGGGCCCTGGTGCGCTTGGGCGGCATAGTGGACATGCGAATAGCGTTCCTAGCCTGATCAGCGAATCCTAACTCAAGCACGAGTCTAGCGCCAATTCGGGCGCTAATCCGGGCGCCAGTTCACGTGGCGGGCCGCCGGCCTGCGACAAAACCTTGCGCAGGGCTGCTACGGAAAAGGGCTTGGCCAGCACGCCGATGATGTGCAGACCGGACTGAGAAGCATCGGCGCCCGCGGCATCCAACACCCGGTCGCTCGATCCGCTGGTGATGATGATCTTGGCGCCGCTCTCGCGCCGCGCGAGTTCGGCGAGGATTTGCCCACCGTCGGAGCCGGGCAGTACCAAGTCGAGGGAAATATGAGTGGGCTTCCAGTGGTCGACCGCCGCGAAGAAGCGGCGATGATCCCGGATGATTCGCGCCTCGAGCCCGCAGGATTCAGCGATGATCCCAATTACATTGGCAACGTGCGCGTCGTCTTCCATTACCAAAAGTCGTCTCTTAAACACTGTGCACCTCTCCATCCATGCGGGTGTGACCAGCAAGACTCAAGCGCGGAGGATGCGCCCGGTTCGCTCAAACCGCAAGCGAAACCACGCTCTGGCCGATCGCGAGGATTCACTTTAAGGATTTTCCTTAACGATTTTCCGTTTAGGATTTTCCCGCGCCGAGCTGTGAGGGTTTTCCTACCGTACGCCGTTGTTTCATGGGTGAATGGGTTGCTTTCGCTGATTCCGCACCCATTTTTCATCAAACAAGGCGCCGGCTGTAGAGCTGGGCCAATCCCGGGCCAACTTTTCCAGGGACGACTTTGGATGAGCAAAAGCGAAAAGGCCCTGCTCCATGATAAGGTCGTGCCCGTGAGCTACGTACTGCTGGTCGACGACGCGGAAGAAAATCTCGAGTACGTACACGCCCTATTCACCGGCAAGGGCTTCGAAGTCGATTCCGCGCACAATGGCGTCGAAGCCTTGGACAAAGCGCGACGCAATCCGCCGCTCGTCATCGTGGCGGACCTGCTGATGCCCGTCATGGATGGCTACACTTTGTTGCGGCATTGGAAGACCGATTCGACGCTGAAGAGAATTCCCTTCGTGGTGCATACGGGGACCCACACGGACCCGGACGACGAGCGGCTGGCCATGGATCTGGGCGCCGATGCCTTCGTGCAGAACTTCATTGAACCGGGCAAGCTGGTGGAACGGCTCGAGGGCGTGATCCGCGCGGCCAAGACCACGCCTCCCGCACAGCCGAAGCCAGGGTATGCGCACGAAGAATCGTTGTATTTCAAGTACAGCGAGACGCTGGTGCGAAAGCTCGAAGCGAAGACGCTGGAACTGCGCGCCGTCAACCAGTCGTTGCAGGCCGAGATCGCCCGGCGACGCGAAATTGCCGAAACTCAAACGGGAATCCTCGATGCGCTGACCGGTAACGTGGCGCTGATCGACTCGACCGGCGTCATCCTGGCGGTGAACGAAGCGTGGCGGCGCCACGCGGATGTCAACGGCCTCGGCAGCACTGATTTCTCGGTCGGGCAGAACTATCTCAAGATCTGCGAAAGCGCCTCGGCCACCCATTCCGGCGAGGCCGACCGGGCGGCGGCGGGGATTCGCGCCGTGCTCGCCGGTGAGGCGCCGCATTTCGAACTAGAATATTCGTGCAGCAGCCCGGCGCAGTTGCGCTGGTTCCGGATGACCGTGAAGCCGCTCAAGATCTCGGGCGCCGTCGGTGCCGTGATCATGCACACCGAGATCACCGACATCCGCGGGGCCGAGCAGCAACTGGTCGATAGCGAGGCGCAATATCTGCTGCTGCTCAATTCGACCGCGGAGGGAATCCTCCGCTTGGACGTCGACGGAGTGTGTACTTTCTGCAACCCCACCGCGGCACGCTTGCTCGGCTACGAGCACGCGCGGGAATTGATCGGCAAGAAGGTACACGAACGCCATCATCACACCCAAGCGGACGGCACGCCCTTCGCCGCCGCAAAGTGCAAGATCCATCAAGCCTTCAGCACCGGCGAGGGCACGCACGCGGACGATGAGGTGTTCTTTCGCGCCGACGGCACGCAGTTTCCGGTGGAATATTGGTCCCATCCCATCATCAAAGGCCGGAACATCCAGGGCGCGGTGGTGACGTTTCTCGACATCAGCGAACGGCGCAATCTCGAGGGGCAGTTCCTGCAGGCGCAAAAAATGGAAGCCGTCGGGCGCTTGGCGGGCGGCGTGGCGCACGATTTCAACAATGCGCTGCAAGTGATTCTCACGTACGGCGAACTGCTCGACGAACACTTGACGAACGACGAAGTCGGAGCGAAGCACAACCAGCAGATCGTCGCGGCGGGTCAACGCGCGGCGTCGCTCACCCGTCAATTGCTCGCGTTCAGCCGCAAGCAGATGCTGCGCCCGGTCTTGCTCGACCTCTCCGCGGTGATCCACGACCTGGAAGAATTGCTGCGCCGGATGATCGGCGAGCACATCAAGCTGCACATGGTGTGCGTCGCGACCGGCGCGGCCATCCTCGCGGACCGCAGCCAGCTGGAGCAAGTGCTGCTGAACCTCGTCATCAACGCCTCGGACGCCATGCCGCAGGGCGGGGAATTGTTCATCAAGACCTCGAATGTGAAAATCGGACCGACCAAGCAGCCTCCGATTGTGCCGATCACATTCGGAAAATACGTGATGCTGACCGTGCGCGACACGGGGACCGGCATGACGCCGGCCGTCATGGAGCGCATTTTCGAACCGTTTTTCACCACCAAGGAGTCGGGCAAGGGCACGGGCTTGGGGTTATCCACGGTGTACGGCATCGTGAAGCAGAGCAAGGGCTACATCACGGTCAACAGCAAGGTCGGCAAGGGCACGCGCTTCAACGTCTACTTTCCGATCGTGGAAGGCGCGGTGGGCGCCGAGATTCCGCGTAAACAACTGAATCGGCCGGTCGGCGGCACCGAGACCATATTGGTCGTGGAGGACGAGGATTCGCTGCGTGCGGTGGTCGCGGACACGCTGCGCGCCAACGGCTATGTGGTGCTCGAGGCGCATGACGGCAAGGCCGGCATCGAATTCGCCGCTCGCTTCGATGCGCCCATCGATTTGCTCGTGACCGACGTGATATTACCCGGAGCCACGGGGCGCGAGGTGGCAAGCCGCCTGTCGGCCGACCGTCCGAAGATGAAGGTGATTTTCATGTCAGGCTACACCGATGATTTCATCGCCGATCACGGCATCATCGGGCCGGAAACGGTGTTGCTCGAGAAGCCGTTTGCGATCGGCCAATTGCTGCTGAGAGTTCGCGAGACGCTCGATCGTTAGGAGCGACCGGCGCCTCGCGCGCCGGCGCGTCGCACCCTGGTTCGCCGGCGAGTCACCGCCCACCGCGCCGGCGAAGACTAATGCGCCAGCGAACGCGCGCGGTTGCCGCCGGTTCGCGGGGCTGCCGGAGTGGCCGCCGGAGCGGCCGCCGGAGTGGGCAAATCCGCTGTGTGGGATCGGCTCCGCCGCTCGATCAGACTGCATGCTTCGGTGAACCGTAAATTGTCGATGTATTCGCTCACCTGAGCATAAGTGTCCTTGCCCAGATAACGGCGCATCTGCGGCGCCATGATATTGAAGCAATCGAGCGCGGAGAGACTCTGTCGGCGCAATAGATCGATGAGATCCCCGATATCGCGGGGCTCGAGCGGGGGGCCGCCGGGCTCGACCGCCTCGGCGTCGGCGCGCGCCGCCTCGAGAATGGGTGCGGCACTCGCGTTCAGGGTATGTAGTTCCGCCGCGAGTTGCGCCGTCAGATCCGCGGCCCGCTCGCGCGAGCCCGCCTTGCAGGCGTCATTGGCTTCGATCGCGAGTTGCCTGATTCGTGCGGCGCCCAGCATGCCGGCGATGCCGGTGAGCTTGTGCATGCGTTGGGCGTGGACGGCGAGCGCATCGGGGCCATCGGCACTCGCCGGCAGCGAGATCCCGGCGAACTCATCGAGCAGCCGCTTCAGGCTCGAGCGAAATAGCCCGAGGTCATTGCTCATCCGCGCGCGCGCCTCCTTGCTGTCGATGCCGGCGACCTGCGGCCACGTCACGGAAGAAGCCACCCGCAGCGGAGTTGCCGGGGCGGGCGGCGGCGCGGGTGCCGCTTGTTCGACCTTCACGTAGCGCAGGATGCTGCTGATCAGCGCCTGGGCGTCGAACGGCTTGATGATGAAATCATCCATACCCGCCGCGACCGCGCGCAGGCGTTCGCTGCTCAAGGCGCCCGCCGTGAGCGCAATGATCGGCAGCGTGAGGAGCCCGAGGTCGTCGCGGATGAGTCGCGTCGCCGAGTGCCCGTCGAGCACCGGCATTTGCACATCCATCAGCACCACATCGAAATTGTTCGGTTGCGTGCGCAACAAATCCAACGCATCGCAGCCGTTGCTCGCGAGCCAGACGACGGCGCCTTCGAGTTCGAGAATGCGTTTGGTGACGTCGAGGTTGATGTCGCTGTCATCGACCACCAGCACGCGCACGCCGGCGAGCGCATGCTGGCCGGGCGCGGCGGGGTCGGTGCGCTGTTGCGCCAGGTCGTCTTGGTGGGCGAGAGCGAATTCCAGCACCACTCGAAATTCGCTGCCCACTCCCGGCGTGCTCTCCATGAACACATCGCCGCCCAGCAAGTGCGCCAGGCTCTTGACGATCGACAAACCGAGCCCGGTGCCGCCGTAACGCCGGGTGATCGAGGCATCGGCCTGTGCGAACGGTGCGAACAGCCGCTGCTGCGCCTCCGGCGAGATGCCGATGCCGGTGTCGCGAACCACGAAGCACAGCGTTACGCCGGTCGCCGCGGCGGCGATGCGGCGCACGCCGAGTTCCACGCCGCCGCGTTCCGTGAAGCGGATCGCGTTCGACAAGAGATTGGTCAGGATCTGGCTCAGCCGGTTGGCATCGCCTTCGAGCGTCGCGGGCAAGTCATCCGGCACGTCGAATTTGAAGGAGATGCCTTTGGCGCTCGCCTGCGGGGCCATGATGTCGGCGAGGCCGCGCAGCAGTGCACGCGGACTGAAGGGGGCCTGCTCCACCAAGAGCTCGCCCGCCTCGATCTTCGACAGGTCGAGCACATCGCTGATGACCGCGAGCAGCGACTTGCTGGCGAGATTGATGTTGCCGAGGAATGCCGACTGTTGTTCGTTCAACGGGGTTCGCCCGAGCAGGTAGGACAGGCCGATCACCGCGTTCATGGGCGTGCGAATCTCGTGGCTCATGTTGGCGAGGAATTCGCTCTTGGCGCGGCTCGCGTGTTCGGCCCTGGCGGTTGCTTCGCGCAGCGATTCTTCGTACGCCAATTGGTGAGTCACATCGTGGGCGACGCTCACGTAGCCGAGCAGTTCGCCGTCCACGGTATGCATGGGGGCGACGATTTGCGAGACCGTGAGGCGCCGGCCATCCTTGCCGACGTAGGTCCAGCGATGCGGTTTGTTCAACATCGAGGGCTCGACGCACACCCCCCAACCGATGATGGGCCGGCCGAGCTGCGTCGCGAGCACATCGCCGCGCGCCGACACCTCGTCGGCATCATGGATGAGCAGCGGCGTGCCGCGGCCCACCATCTCGCCGCTCGAATAGCCGAGCATCCGCTCGGCGCCGGCGTTGAACATCTTGATGACCAAGTCGGGGTCGGTCGCGATGATCGAGACTTGCGAGGCGGAGTCGAGCACCGTGCGCAGCAGGGAACTGGTTTCGAGCAGTTCCAGTTCGGCGCGCTTGCGCTCGGTGATGTCGAAGCTGGCCCCGGTCATGCGCAGCGCCGTGCCGTCGGCGGCACGCTGCGTGCGGGCGGTGGCCTTGAGATAACGGACCTCGCCATCCGGGCGCACGATGCAAAATTCACTGTCGAACTCGCGCTCGCCGCGCAGCGCCGCCGCGAGCTCCGCTTCGCAGCGGGCGCGATCTCCGATATCGATGCTTTCGATCCACTTGGCAAAGGGCAGCGTGCCGGAAATGCCCTGAAATCCGTAGATGCGGTGCATCCATTCGTCCCAGAACAGGGTGTCGGCGGCGACGTGGAACTCCCAGATGCCGATGCCGGCGGATTCGGAGGCGATCGAAAAGCGCTCGTTGATTTCCTGTAATTGGGCCTTGACCTGCTCGATGTGGCGTTCGTGAGCCGCGGCGGCCTCGGCTTGCTGGCGGGCGCAGTCCAGATCGAATGCCCAGCAGCCGGCACCGGGCGTCGGCGGGCCCTCATCCAAGGACAATTCGCGGTTGCGATGCAATTGCTCGTTGAGCGTCGCCACCATGATGTCGGTACGGATGGACACGTACTTTTGAATGGCGCCGTCGTCGCCGAGAATCGGCGCAATGACGCAAGTCACCCAATGCAGCGAGCCGTCCTTGGATCGATTGCACACCTCGCCGTGCCAGGGTTGGCCGGCTTGGATGGTGGTCCACATGTCGGTCCAGAAGGCCGGTTCCTGTACTCCGGAATTGACGATGCTGTGCGGTTGACCGAGCAACTCCTCACGCTCATAGCCGGATTTGCGGCAGAAATTGTCATTCACGCCGATGATGCGGCCGTCGCGGTCGGTGACCGAAATCATGGTGCACAAATTGAGCGTTTGCATGATTGCGTCGACTTCGTTGTCGATGCCGTCGCCGCGCGCGATATTCGCATGCGCCGCGGGATGGCGGCGCCGCGTGAGATTCACGAGGGCGGACGACAAGACCGCGAGCGGTGCCCCTTTCAGGCCCATACACCCTCGCTGAATTCGTACGACGAGGGTTCGATTTCCCTGACCCGGTGCGGGGCGCCCACGTCGGCGACATCGAGCAACATGGCGCGCGCTCGGCCGGCGTTCTTTGCGCAATACAGGGCCTTGTCCGCCGCCAGGAGCAGGTCTGCCTCGGTGCTCCGCATACCCTCCGAATCGCGAAACTTCGCGTCCGTCGCGGCCTTGGACGATTCGGCATTCGAATCATCGAAACACGCGACCCCGATGCTCACGGAGACGATGGGTGCCGTATCGGAGGCGGCGTGGGGAATGCCGAGTGACGCGACCGCATCGAGCATGCGTTGTGCCATGTGCTCGGCGCCGCCGCGCATGGTCTGCGGCAGGATCACGCCAAACTCCTCGCCGCCATAGCGGGCCACGAGATCCGCCGAACGGCGCAAGTTCCTGGTCAAGGCCTGCGCTACATTTTGCAGGCAGATGTCGCCCTTCGGGTGTCCATAGCGGTCGTTGTAGAGCTTGAAGTGATCGACGTCGACCAAGAGCAGCGCCAAGGGATCGCGCGAGCGGCATGAACGCCACCACTCGCGCTCGAGCATGTCGTCGAAATGGCGCCGATTGGCAACTCCGGTCAGGCCGTCGGTCGTGGCCGTCCGGCGCAATTCGTCGGCCATCCGTTTCATCCGCAAATGAGTTTTGACGCGCGCCAGCAGCAGCGCCGCGCGCACGGGTTTCGCGATGAAGTCGGCGGCGCCCATCTCCAGAGCCGACACCTCGAACGGGGTTTCGGTGTGTCCCGTGACGAAGATCACCGGTACGTCGGACAAGTTCACGTCGGCTTTCAGGGCATCGAGCACTTTGAAGCCGCTCATGCCGGGAAGCTCCGCGTCGAGCAGGATCAGATCGGGCGGGGATTCGTGCACCAAGCGCACCGCGTCCGCTCCGTTGGTGGCGAAGCGCAAGGTGGCCAAGCCGGAAAGTATGCGGCCCATCAGCTGGATCGAAGTCGGATCGTCATCGACGATCAAGATATTGTCATTGATGGCGCTTACTCCTCATAGGGCGACCATGTAGTCAGCCTGTCCGAATCAGTCCTGACAAAACATGGCGGCCATCACACATTTTGACAATATATATTCCATAATAAGAATAACTATTTCACACGCCGGACGCAACCCAATCGCTCAGCACGGTCCGTCGGCGTTTTCCTACCACGTCCGCGTTAGCCGCGACGTGGCTCGCACCGGCGAAGACTCCGCATTCAGTGCCTTGCGGCAGCTCCTGCGATGGCCGCGGCGGTTCCGCGGGCGATCTTTGCAATGTGCGTCTCACTGATACCGTTGCAGGGACATGTGCGATGGGCGGGACGGCCGCGCCGGCGGGTGAGCGGCCCAGGCATACCGATAGGGTCAAAGGTACTTCCCGGTGGGGGCACCGGGTTTGTGCGCCCGCACAAGCGCGCCTGGGTGCGTGTACGTTAGCGCACAGACAAATTCCCGGCGATGGGGCTATATATCTGCAACGCGATTCGGATCGCGTCAGTGCGCACATCGGAGACCATGGAATTGGTGAACTCGAGCCGCAACTCCCTCTCTAGCCGCCCCGAGGCGGAAAGCGCCGCCGTCGGCGATTGGCAAGAACTGTGCCGAATCATCATGGCGAGAGTGCGACTCACCGGTAACGAATGGCTTGCCGCCACGCCCCAACGGGACGTGGAGTACACCGCGCGCCGCGTCGAAGCGAGCCTGCGGGAGTGTTCAGCGGCGCTCCAACAGCTGCGCCAAACGCTCGTCAACGAAGTCGGCCGGCGCCACTCCTTGGAACAGCAAGTACTCGAAGTGCGATCCGCCCTATCTCAGGCCCGCGCAGTCATTACGGGTGTTCCCAGGGACGATGAGCGCCGGCGCTATGTCTCGGTGCAAGATTGCTTGACCTTGCTGCCGAATCGCGATTTCCTTCTCCAGCGGCTCGAATTGGCGTTGACCGAGATGGACCCACCGAGGCAATCGCTGGCCGTGCTCTACATGGAAGTCGACTATTACGCGCCACGCAATGACCCCGCCATGGGGGACGAGCTGATCCGAGTCATCGCGGCGCGTCTCGATCGAGGCATGGGCCCGGATATCATCGTCTGCCACCTCGATGGCGATGCGTTCGCTTGCCTGGTACCGGGCCTGCCGACCCGCCAGCAAGTCCGGGAGCAGGCGAACGCTCTCTTCGACATCGTGGCGGTACCGGTGATGATCGGCAGCGAGCAAATCTGTCCGCATCCGAACATCGGCATCGCCCTGTGCCCGGATGACGGCTATACCGCCGATACGCTGCTGAGCAATGCCGTCAACGCCATGGCTTTGGCCAAGCGTCAGAACATTCGCTTTGCGTTCTCGCGGGTGCCTACGCTGTATTGAGAGGGCTGGCCGGCGACGCCGGGCGCGACGATCCGCCGAGTGTTCCAGAACGAATGATTCTATAGAATAGGATCTTCGCCAGCGTAGGAACCTCCATGAATCACGACGAGAACCGCGGCCGCACGGAAACACGCTTGAGTGCCTTCGCCGGCCGTACCTTCGTGAAGATCGAGATTCTCACGTA
>Ga0209611_10011125_pt1 | contig 13057 bp, 14 predicted proteins | sample S1TSphgellanicum_3_FD_187693 | JGI IMG/M metagenome (GOLD analysis project Ga0209611, IMG submission 187693) | Host-associated microbial communities from peat moss isolated from Minnesota, USA - S1T2_Fc - Sphagnum magellanicum MG (SPAdes) (version 2) | ecosystem: Host-associated > Plants > Peat... | reverse complement strand
ATCACTACATTTTTTAAAACCTCCATCACTTTAAGGTTTTTCATTTTCTCTTGTTCTTGATTGCAGTGGTTGGTCAATTTGTGCATGTCTTGCATCATGTTTGATTTGTAGCTATCACATATTATTGCATTTAAAAAAACTTCCATCACTTTAGGGTTTTTTTTTTTCTAGTTTTGTTTTGTTTATGTCTTGCATGGTGTGTTTTATCATCATTCTCAATTATAAGGACTCATCAATTTGTGCGTGCTTTACATCACATTCCATTTACAATTTTTATGCATCATTGATTTTTTGGACCTTCCATGCATCACTTTAGGATTTAAGTTTCTTGTCTTTTTTGGTCTTGCATCATGTTTTTCATCATTATTTTTTATTGTAAAAGCTAGCCAATTTGTGCACACCTTGCATCACATTCGATTTGTAACTGTCACATGTTATTATATTTTCTCAAAACCTTCATTGTTTTGAGGTTTTTGTTTTGTTTTTTTTTCCTTGCTTCGTTTATGATCTTTCTACCAACATGATGGCTCCAAACTAGTTGTTTGAAAACTTTATGTTCAAGGTGAATGCAAGGTATGGTGGCTCACTTTTGGTGTCACAATGGTGTTTTTTGCTAGGTACCCCTTGTTCAAAAGCATGTGGTGAGTAATATATTTTTAAATCTATTAATTGGTAATTGAATGTAAACTAATGACTTTATTATGAAGATATTTGTGTAGTTGTTTATTGATAAAAAGTTCATATGCTAGTAGAAATGGACTTTTGAAATTCTAACTTATGGATTGGTCAGTTGATTATTGAAAGGTTCCTTTTAAATTTTATTCAAAATTATCTATAGTGACTTAGCATATGAATTAGAATGAAATAATACACTTTTATGTGAATTTTTTCCTCAATAATCATAGCCAAATTCTACCTATGAACTTTTGAATGCTTTAAATTAACTCATATTTTCATATGTCCATAGCATTGTTGTTTTTCATTCATTGTCAATTTTTATTTTTTTTCAAAGGTGCATATATTTGGCATCTCTACTTGGGCTCTTATTAATATGGACTTAATACATGGATTTTATTATCATTTAACCAATGGTACCACATAAAATTAAAAATTTAACACTAGAATGTGGACTTTTGTGGAATACAATTATTTTAAAAAGTGAGCCACTAGATTGTGCATTTACCTTTCAAGTTGTTTTTCAATGGACCACCCAAAATGATTTTTATATTGTCCACTAGTTATAGCCCTTACACCACATGAGTGAATTAGTTTTCTCCATGCAACATTTTTTCAAACAACTTTATAAATGAACATTTTAAACAAAAAACAAAAAAAATCATATGATGAAACCATGGTTTTTGAAAACACATGGGTTACTCAATTTCCATGGGTACAATCAATCCTAAAGGATGATGGTTTAGAATGTCAAATGTGATGTAAAATTTGTAGTCACATGAATGAGAAATAAAAAATGTTAGTCCTGAAACTTGACACACTTCATAAACATGTTTATTGCTACAAGAAAACATTTGGTACTTTTTGAATTGGTGGTTGGGGAACATTTTTACAACAAAGATGTTATGTATTGCTGAAATGAAAGAGATTATATGGAAGGAATGCAAAATCAATTATATTCTTAATGCACTTTAGGGTTCACTTGGGGGCAAAGAAAATATTGACCTAATTTGTTATTGGTTTGCATATCATTATTGCCAATCTTGGGGTATGAGTCATTGAAGGAATTGTTTATGTTGTTTAAGGTCAAGAATAACATGTTTAATTGTTGGTTAAACACAAGTGGTTGTGGAATCGTTAAAGCCATGCATGATGTGGTTTTTTAAAAGCTAAATATAAATATGTTATCACAAAAATTGATGTATGTTTAGATGTCATTTTCACCTTGAATTGACTTGTAGATAATTTGATGTAGATTTTATGTGAGCCCTTGGCATGATATAGATATAATATGTGGTGTGTAAAGCTGATAGTATTAAGTCTTTCTTTCCCCATTTAATCAAGGAAACATTTTGTGTTGCAAAAAAGACAAAAAGGGGTGTTGTGGTTCCACCACTTTTACATTCAAGGTGATTGAAGTTGCAAGCATTTTTTTTCAAATTCAACATGAGTAATAATGTTAAAGGAGTGATGTGGGAAACAAAAGACATGAACCCATGTACTCAAAAGAAGCTGAAGTCAAATCATTTTGGTCCACAAGCTTAAAGAATACCTAAAAGTTGCTAAAATAATAAGGGTGCAAGTGTTGGGTGTAATGGAAGATGAAAAAACTTTTAACAACTTATTTTTCATGAAAAATAAACTACATACAACTAACCACACATCTGGACTTGTATGTTTGCACGTTCATCCATAACTTTTACACCTTCATTAATTTTCATTGTCACAAAACCATTGTAGCATGGAGGAAATATACATTAAATGTCAAGCAAATTCCCAATTTCTTTTTGTAGTTATTGTTTTATGCCTACTTTTTTATCAAGGTTGAATTGTATTTCGATGCATTTGTTTGTTTATTATAAGTTGAATGTTACAATTTTCAAATTTTTTTGGTTATGTGGATGTGCATTGTGGCTGAAGTTATACACAATGTACATTCCAACTTGTGTGGGTGTTTCAAATTGAAATTTGTTTGTGGTGGTGTTTATGTGGGTGTAAGACTCCTCTATTACATTGGGCAAGACCTTTTTAGGTTGGGATTCAATTCTTTGAAAGGAGATTTAAGTTTAGTTGTAGAATTGAGTTTAGATTTTGGTGTTGAGAAATTTTCTATCATTCAAACTTGTAATCACTTCAAGTTACTATTGCCAATGACAAGAAAATGGAGTGTTTTTTATCACCATTATTTCAAAAACCAAAACCCATACATTGCAAATAATAAAATACCTATGAACATCAAGTGGACAAACATGATTTATAAGAAAAAAATTGGTTGCCCAAATGATTTTTAAAATTTTAAAGTAGCTTGCAACTTTCTTAATGAAATTGATCTTTTCACAAAATAGACCCCACCATTGGGACAAATAATAATCATTTTGGCATCTTGGGTTTTTTGAGAATAAAATCTTGATGCATAGACTACATGTAAAATGCAACAAAACCAACTTTGACCAAATTCTCCATGGATGATTTGGAATGCAAACATTGATGTAGGGAACAATAATACAATCACATATACATTTTTACTAAAGCCTTTCACTATGTTATGCTATAATTTTGTTATGCTCTGTTTAGAAGTCTAGAAGCATACATTATTGGTTAATCACTCTTCCCTATTATGTTTTGAAACAACATAACCCCCATAGCTAACAAAGACACATTTGTATGATTATGAAATTCCACTTGCTAGATTTGGTGATATTAGTATCAGTGCTTCAATATACTTCTCTTTAATCAATTCCCAGGCCTTCTAACATTCTTCTATCCAAAGAAAAGTCTTTTTCTTTTTGGTCAGTTTAATGATAGGTGCCATAAATTGTAGCAAAGTTTTTTATAAAACATATGTAATACTATGCCATCCCATTGAATACTTTGAATTTGTTGGGGATTCTTAGGTTGTGGCATATTTACAATTGCTTGTATTTTCTTTGGATCTAGTAGTTTATATTTATTGGAAATAATAAAACCCAAGATCATTCCTGAAAATACCATAAATGCACATTTGTCTAAATTCAGACTAATGCCATATTCTTTACAATTTGAAAACATAGTTTAAGCTTCTACAAATGACTTTCCATGTCACTATACATTGTAAAGTCATCCATAAATACCTTCATAAAATTGTCCAAATATTCTCGCAATGTTTTGGTCACGGTTCTTTGATATGTCAGAGGTTCATTTTTGAATCCAAATGACATCACCTTCCATATGAAAGCCCCTTAGTTTGTAACAAATGTAGTCTTGTATCTGTCCTTTAGAGCTATAGATATTTGATGATATCCTGAATATCCATCTAAGAAGGAATATGCCTCATACCCTGCTATTGTGTTTAGCACTTCATTTGTGAAAGGTAATGGTTATGGATCTTTTTTTGTGGTTGCATTTAGTTTTCTAAAATTTATACAAATTCTCAACTTGCCATTTTTTTTGGGTACTACTACTATGGGGGACAACCATGTAGCTTTTTCTATAGATTCAATGAATCTAGTTGCTAACAACTTATCTATATCTTGTTTGACTGTTATAACATAGTTTGGATTTAATCTATACTTGGCTTAATGTGTTGGCAATAGAGTAATGTCTAACTCAATTTTGTGTTGTGCTAGCTTTGGTGGAATCCCTTTCAAATCTTTGTATGTCCATGAAAAAACATCTTTGAATTCCTTTAGCAACTGCTCCATTTCCAGCACCTTGCTTGTTTCTAGCTGTGCATTAACCTTCATCATTTGTGGTTCTACATCAGTTCCTAGATTGAACTTCATTGATGATTGGTCTTTAATTAACATCTATCCAGCTATTTACAATTCATGTATTTTGATTTTTGTTGAAGTTTCATCCATTCCAATACTCCTTGGTTGATGACTATAGTACATCTCTAGATACACATTATCCTTCAAAGCTACTTTTCGTTCATATCTGTTGTTAGCTATCTTCTTCTTTGTGCTCTATACTTTTGATCCTTGTTTTGAAATACTTATCTTGACATCCGTATCCATGATCCCCACATTTGTGGTTTTCATAAATTGAATTGTTTCAAATAAACTGATTGTTCCTATGGAGAACAATTCTAGCTTTGTAGCAAAAATGATATCTTCTTCTTCATCTATGATGCCATTTTGATAATCATAACACAAAAACACTTATGGTCTTCTTACTTCACTTCCCAAATGTTTAGTAATTGTAATTGTTTGGACTGTTCCATTCCCTTGTGTGGTAACAATGTTACTTCCCAAATCATGTGCCACTTTAACATCCCTCAACCATGGCGTCCTCAAAAACATGGAATAATTAAAATCTACCACACTATTTTGAAGTGTAGTAAATGTACTTATGTAAGGAATGCCATGAACATATATCTCCAAATCTTTAACTAACCCTACTAGTTTTGTGGTTGTTTGATTTGCCATCCTTAGATTATATGGTGTAGGTTTAGGCTTTGGAAGCTGCACTTCAATTTCAACTATTTTGTGATAATATTAACTCCATAAACTCGATCGAGCAACACATCTTCTATTGTATTCTTCCCAATTTGTACTTGGAAAACAACCATATGATCATCGATTGCTAAAGTAGTTGTCCTTGTTTTTGGTACTGAAGAATCCACTTGTTTCTTTGTGATTGCTTTATTTACATTTTGAGTTTTCCCTGGTTTCAACTTTGCCAAAGATATCTCTTTAGCTCAAGAGCTATTTTAAACAACTTCTTAAGTTCAAAGTATATTTTGTTTCTAGCATCCACTTACAAATGTCTAGAAAAATCTCTTTTATTGTGATTAGTTTCCTTTGTGAATTCACCACTTGGGATTTTTGTGCGTCCATAGGAGTAGCATTTGGCATACCCAACCAGGTTGTGTTCCATCCCTCCATGGATGTGGATGGCCTTTCAATTTGGGTTTGTGGTTTCCAAATTTATTGAATTGTCTCCACATTACATTGCTTCAACCACTCTTCTTTCTTCGAGTCAACAACACGTTTTGTTTTTCTTAGCTCTTTATCCTTGAACACCTATTCTTTAGTTACTTTACTTTTTGTGGTAAGATTAACATCCACCACATTCACATCCACAATGATTGTTTATGTCTCAACAACTGGTTGAACCTTTGTTACTATCATAGATGAAACATTTTTTGCATCTTAGCAAACTTTGGACAAATTATCGTTTTATGTCCATTCAAACCATAGATGTGACATGCATATGAAGATGTCTTCTATGTTTTTTGACTTGGTTGTGTTGCCTATGTGACACACTCCCAAGCCCCTTGTTAAGCCCATTTGAGGGTCCAACTATGTAGAGTTGCGAAAAGTTGGGACTTGAAGGCCACTCCCGATTTCCAGCACTGAAAGGGGTAGAGGGGCGTGCTAGAAGTCCTAGGATTAGACTAGGAAGAGGGACTAGATTATCAAGCTTGAATCTGCATCCAAAACCAACCACAAGAGGGTTAGTTAGCATTCGGGAACACCCTTGGGTGTTGGGACAAGCCACGGGCACTTGGACACACAAAACTCAGCACGGCCTGGACTCGGGGGAAGCCACCACCTTCCCCCATATAGTATTCTCTGCAGCTCTTCACCGAGGCTACATCCAAATGGCTCTTTTTCCCGGGACTCCTAAGTTGGAGTCCCGAAACTGTCCCGAGTTGGAGTCCCAGAACTTTGGGAGCTCATAACTCCCGACTGCAAAGTCCGATCAAGACAAGGTCTAAACCAAAGTTGTAGCTTTTCTCGAGAGGTTTCCAACGCCATGTCGCACTCAAAAATCGGATGTCGGGAAGAGGTCGATTCCCGACTTTTAGTGGTCGGGAGTCAAATTGCCAGTTTGACTCCCGGCCCTTCTTTTGCCCATATCTTGGGTTGCATATGTCCAAATGGCTCGTGCGAGGCCATTTTGGACATCTACACTTCAAGACCTTTCTAATGAGACCAAGAACTCTCTAATGCAAGGAGATTTGATCCCTCAACTCGAGCTCTGAGTTTTTGGGAGTCCCAGAGGACTCCTTTTTCCCACTTTTGGGAATGTGAGTGGCATTTTCACACTTAGCCCCAAAGTGGGGTTGCGACACTATGTGGTTGCCATTGTGGTCTATTCTTTCTTCTTTCTACATATCTCCACATTATGATTTGTCATCCCATAATTTATGCAATGTTTGTCAGTTTTTCATATATTACTTTGTGTTTTTTGCTAGTATTGCCTATTTAATATTCTATGGTACTAACTGTGCACTTTTTACTTCTTTAGTAGTCATACCTTCTTCACACAACATTGCCACCTCCTTATGTTGTTGTAATGTTGACTGCTTCATTCTTGTAATTGCAATTCTATGGTATGATTACAAACTCAATCTAAATACAATAATTAGAAAATTATCTATGGTTGGTACTTATAAACCATGAGCTAGCTTCTGAATCCACTCATAGTAAATCTTCACCCTCTTAGTCTCCTTTTGCTTCACATTCTTTAACTCCATGTATATTTGATCTTCATTCTAAGTCTTCCAATGACATTTGCAAAATGCCTGGGTAAGCTCTGAAAAAATGTTGTCAAGAAATTTTGACATATAATTATGGCACTAATTCGATGTTATATTTCAGAACGTATAGCTAAACACATTGATGATATATTCTTTAGAGGTCTCTGCATTTGCTTTATTACATAATTGAACATTTTGACATGAGCATTTAAATCAACATTTTTTTTGAAGTCACGATACTTAAAAGCTACCCTATTTGGCGTAACATAATGGCCACATTTATGAACATGAATTTTTGTAGTTACAATAGATGGTTCTCAATATCCTTCTTTTGGATTTGTTACACCTGCACTTCTATACCTTTTAGCAACCATTAAGCTCATCAGTGGTTGATTTGCAGTCTTATTGACATGAGTAGTTATTATTGGATTGGTAAACACCATTTGAGGTGTCCCAACAACTCTAGTAGTTACTATTGGTAGTGCCAAACTTTGATTCAAATTCCTTGTTGCTAAAACTCCACATGATCCACTACCTAATTTTGATACAGATCTAATTAGTACTCCCTTTCTAACAACATTTATGTTGGGCACAACAACTATTTCCATTCTTGTGGTTGTTATACTTGCATTAAATGATTGAATAACTTTTACTCCAGCATGCTGTTTTTGGGTTTCAACAACTGTTGCTTCTAACACTATTGGTGGAATTGTGTTGACTCGAAATCAACATTGTTCCAGTTTGTGGTTACCCATTGGTATCCTATGTGGTGTAATATGTGGATGTGAAAACCCCTCTGGTTTTTTGTTTTTGGTTTGAATAAATGAATGAATTTGTTGAATTTGTGGTCCCAATTGGCTTCCCAACTCCATGTTTCTAAATCTATTATAGACTACAAGAATTCTTGATTCCTATTCATGTGGTTGATCCATTGACAATCTTGCCACATTCTATAATTCCACATGCCTAGTAATACTTACTCTAATGTGAAAAGGCATAAGAGGACAATCCATGATTGCATGTCCTTCTTCCTCACAAAATGCATAAGCCCTTGAAAGTAACCTAATCATCTCCGAATCCATAGATTTATGATCCCATGTTTTGATTATGTACCTTGGTTGATCGAATTCTGGATTCCCTTGATGTGAGTATGACTTCGGTACTTCACCCAACACATTCACCTATGCCTTTGCATATTTAGATGATCTTGGGTAATTTTCCTTAATCTCTTCAAACACATCAACATTGGTGTTTTCATCCACCTCCTAGTGTTCGATTGGTTCATAGTAATTTAGAAATATAGATTAATACACAAACTTAAGTTGTATACCTCCTATAACATCCCTCCCTTGGTTGGTCACCGATTTTGGACTTGAAATTTCATGCAGTTGATTAAGTAGTAGAAAAGTCCTACTCCAATTTAATCTCTACAACTTTGGACCACAAATTACGGTTGAGAAGCATACTGCATCCGCTCATTCAGATGAATAGTCAACTACATCTCTCCTCATTGAAATCGTCATCTAGAATGGTGCCTTTTTTGAAGACCCCTAGTCCATACGTCTTGTTGTACCATTTCTTGTGGTAGAAACGACCTATTCCTTGCAAACCTTTCTTCTATTCTCAAAAGTCATTTGTTCAACATCAGATTCTGAAAGGTTGTTTCTATAAGCCTTCCATACTCCTCTCCATTTTTGAATTTGTCTTTTGTTTGTTTTTCAATAAGTTGTCGACTTGCTTTTAAATTTCGGGACACCATCCGATTCATTTTGTTTCACAAATTTTCATCTTTAAAGTATGTAGATTGCTTTGCAATCCTTATGGCGTCAACCACATAGACCTTTGATACTTTGTAACATACCCTTAAAAATTTTGAATTAAAAATAAACAACACTATTCGTCTGAACATTCTCATTTATAGCATACAACAAATTTTGTAAAAAACCTTCCCATTATTGAAAGAAATGATAGAAAAAAATTCCCCCACAAGTTGGTCACCAAATGGTAGAAGTGAAATTAAAGTTCCTAAAATATTTCACATTACTGTAACAATAGATTTGCATTTCACATGCCTATGTTCACTATTTTTGTCTTAAATCTCAACAAACTTAATTTCATTCCAACATAAAATTCATGGTTATTACATATAACTAGAATCTACACTTCAAAAGACATTATAAAAAAAACTCCAAAAATAATATTACAATTCATTTCATCATAATTTAACATTATAAAAAATTCACACAAAAGATGAACATAAAATTCACTATAGATTTTGTGATTCTTTGTATTATTGAAAACATGAATCCAAATTATAGCGTAATCCCATGTTTTGTTGAAGAAAATCCCCAAACAACACTTAAAATTTGTGCTATATCAAAACAGAGTCTATGGTTTTTTATTGCAAGTACTTCCAACTTTTCCTATTTTTATAAAAAAACATTCCTTGTTTCATCTTCTTTTTCTCCCCATTGTTCTCCAAAACTTTCCCCCTTTTGAACCATCCCAACTCACATCATTATGATCTAAAACAACAATAATTCAAAATTCAAATTAATGAAGTTCCTTAATTAATTCGTATCCTAACTTCTTTATTCATCCCAAATCACATACTTAATTTACCCCTTTAACAACAGACTTTTGTAGTGATTTTCATATTCATGTTGTTGTGGGAATTTTCTATAGTATAAAAAATATAATGAAATGAATTGTAATTTTGTTCTAAATTTTTTATGTTGTATTTTTAAGTGTAGATTTTGGTTATATGAAATAACCATGAATATGGTGTTTTAATGAAGTATGGAGGTAGCTGTGTTTGGAATCAAGGCAGGAATTATGAATGTGTGTGATGCACCCCAAATTCCTTGAAACATTCAATTGCGCGTCCAAAGGTGAAAATAATGGAAGGGTTAGGAATTGGGGTATGCTCTTTGGCTTGTAGCATTTTGGGGGTAAAGGGGCGTGTTGGAGCTTTAGAATGGGGATTAGGAAGAGTGACAAGTAGGTCAATCATTCACATGGACCTACATAAACCAAACAACAAGTTGGTTAGTGCGTAGTTTGAGCATTTTTGGTGCACTGATGAACCGCAAGCAAACATGGATTCACAAGACTCACCATGGCCTAGACTTGGGGGAAGCCACCACCTTCCCCCTTATAATATTTTTTGTGCCTGGCCAAGGGGCTTGCACCCAAATGCCATTTTGTCCCGAGATTCCCAAGTTGGGAGTCTCGAAATTTCTTAAATTAAAACTTTCAAAACTTTGGAAGCCCATAACTTTTTGTGCAAACCTTGGATTGAGGTGAGATTTAAAGCAAAGTTATAGTCCTCCTCAAGATCTTTCCAACTATATGTGGCACGCTACCTGCACGCCACCTACACGCTACATGCAGGCAAGTAAATCGAAAAGATTTTTGACTTTTAGTGGTCCGGAGTCAAATTGACAATTTAACTCCAAACCTTTCTTTTGGTCATAACTTATATTTTAAATACCCAAATGGGTCATGTGAACCTATTTTAGACATCTATGTTCCAAGATCTTTCCAATGGTATAAAGAACTTTTCAATGCAATGAATTTTAACCCCCTAAAATCACCCTTTAAAAATTTGGGAGTAGCGCGATTCCAATTCCCAAAATGGGAGCTCACTTGGGAGTATGAGGGGTTCCCTCATACTCTCCTACACTCTTGGGAACATGAAATGTGACTTTCAAGCTTCACTATTGGCCCACACTTTTATAAGTCCCTGCCTTAGTCGTGAGCCTAAGGCTAAGGTTGCAACAATGTGCATATTGTATTGCAAATATGTTATAGTAATGTGGAGTATTTTCACAAGAATTAAATCCACATCTACTAAGTTATTATTTATATTTTATTCTAAATTTGAGTTTCTTTCTTTTTTGTTCTATTTTTTAATTCATTACTTGCTTGAACTTTTGTCTTGTTTCTTGAAAGCTTCAAACACCATAGGCAAATTTTGTTTTTGTGTTGTTTTGAAATGTGCATAATTTGAATTATTGTTTTGATATTGAATGCTAGCAAATCTGATTGAGTATATTTTGTTAATATAAAGTTTGTTGATTAGAAGAAGACCAAATTTGTAATGAAACAAAGATTAAAAGTTTAGTATTTACCATACTTTATATATTGTGAGTTTTTCATTTGTTATTGTGCCGTTTTATTGTTATGTTTGCAAGTGTGAAATGTTAATGGGTTTTCAATGCTCAATATTATATTCATGAAAGGCTATTGAATTGCACATTTTGTGTTGGATAGTTCATATTTGCATTTCACATGCATTGTTTCACACTTGTAACACTATGAACATTTCACTTGAAACAAAAGAAACAATAATGTAAAACCATTTGTCTTAATTAGAAAATACATTTCGAAAGCCAATGTAAACTTTGGGCTTGCCAAACAATGAATTGCAATAGACTAGGCACCAATATGTTTTTAATATTAGACAACATTAGAAAATTAGTTTTTGAATAATGGGTCAACTTTAATTAGAAAACCATGCTAGAGGCATTAACTGCCTTACATACCATTTTATGATCTACAAAAATTCTAAATCATCTATCTCTAGATCAAAATGAGGCTTGGGCATCTAAAAGATGAAGGGAAAGTAGTTATGGTTAACCAAGGGAGCCTGCAAATGTATTGTTGGAAAGCCTTCAATTTTATATATGTTTGATTAAGACCAAACATAAACAAAGCAAGCACAAGGATAAGGATTCATGACCAAAAAGGTATTCAGTAACATAGTGATGTAATCTTAAAACATTTATTTACAAGGAATGAAAAAATGGGGAGGTTGTACTTGGGATCAAAATGGATGGTGTAATATAAAATATATACCCTCAACTTGAAGTAATGGGGGGGGGGGAGCGGGAGAGGACCTCTCCCAAATGGCCGGGACTATACTTCAAAAGGAAACCCACCGAGTTCCAACAAGTGTGATAAAAAATTCAGCAATTTCACACACTTAATTTGAGCAAGTTGTTTTTACACAAGCTTCAAAGTCTACCTTGGAGTCTAATAAATGGGAAAAGAACTTGCACAACCTTGGGAGTTAATGTGTCCATGAATTTTAGGTTTAGATTTAAGGTTTACATTTTAGGATTTAGTATTCCTACAAGCCTTTTGTATAGATTACATTTTCCCCAAAAGTCTAACAAATGGGAAAAGAACTTGCACGACGTTGGGAGTTAATGTGTCCGTGAATTTTAGGTTTCGATTTAAGGTTTAGATTTAGGATTTAGTATTCCTACGAGAAACTTTGGTGGTTTCCTTTGTGACTTCAAAGGAAGGTGAGCTAGACTATTATAGCCATTTTGATGGCCATTTTTGAGACTTGCAATGGTGCAAGTCCAGAAAAGGGCCAATTTATTACTATAATTGGCCTATAGTTCATCCAAATATTTCATCCCAAAAAATTTACATCCAAATAGTTCATCCTAAATTTCATCCATCATCCATCCACCACCATTTGGATTAAATTCATCCAATCCTAGGCTCTATGCTCTAAGCTCTAGGCTTAAGGCTCATGCAAATGCACTCCTCAACCATATGAAACCTTTATCCAACTGGCTGAAAGTCCTACTATTTCAAAAATTGAAGTTCTAGAGGATGAGGTTGTTGTCTTCTCCTCCACTGCTTGCATACCGTATGCTTTTAGTGTGACTCTTTGGTTTGCAAGTCCAAGTCCAATAGTAACCCTCTTTGCGTAATGTTGCTCCCCTAATGTGCAGAGTATTGAGTCTTTAGGGGATCTTCTTGTGCATTACGAAGAGAATTGATTGTGGGTTTGAAACTGGGCATCCATCACTGAAGCCTTCAGTACCATGCACAAGTTACTTCCATTTCTATTGAAAATCCCAAGAGCCTGCTCACTTGGAGTAAACCAACAGAAAT
>Ga0209611_10011124_pt1 | contig 13058 bp, 13 predicted proteins | sample S1TSphgellanicum_3_FD_187693 | JGI IMG/M metagenome (GOLD analysis project Ga0209611, IMG submission 187693) | Host-associated microbial communities from peat moss isolated from Minnesota, USA - S1T2_Fc - Sphagnum magellanicum MG (SPAdes) (version 2) | ecosystem: Host-associated > Plants > Peat... | reverse complement strand
CGGATTGTGGATGAGCGCAGTCGGAATTGTGGGTTTAGCGCTCAACTTACGTGCTTATGACTTCGTATCACAAGAGTTAAGAGCAGCTGAAGACCCAGAGTTTGAAACTTTCTATACCAAAAACATTTTGCTGAATGAGGGTATCCGCGCTTGGATGGCTCCTCAAGACCAACCCCACGAACAATTTGTTTTCCCAGAAGAAGTACTACCTCGCGGTAATGCTCTCTAAGGTTTTTGGATAAAACTTGTTGATCAGTTAGTTAATTATCCGCTTTCACTGAAACCTCCACAAAATTTGTGGAGGTTTTTTTATTTTTCTTAAGCTTTTCTGAATTTCTATGTTATAGTAATTTCAGGTTAAAACCCGGAGTAGAAACATTAATCGCAGTTGTTAATGCTGATATTCTAAATCTATTTGAAATTAAGACCGCTTAGGCAATAAGGAGGTGATGCCCATGATAGAAAGTAGTAAACCCGTGGGTCATCGGATCGCTGTGTGCTGTCTGTGCGCCGGAGCTGTTCTCTAGAACTTAAGCTTAGTTAATTTAAGATACTAAGTTAGCTTCTTTGGCTAGGCATATTTCGGAGTTCCTTCCGGCAGACTAGTTGTAATCTGAAGACCCGCTAGACCGCTTTAATTTAGACCTTCTGGTCTGGATTGAAGCGGATAGTTTTTAGTTATTACACGGTGTTATATAGGAGTTGATAAATATGGTGCAATTGCTTGGGGAAGCGGAAATTCAATTAAAAGCTAGTTCCCTAAAAGGTTGGACAGTAACAGATTCCCAACTACAAATTACCAGGACTTTTCCAGATTTTGTCGCAGCTATTGAGTTTGTCGATAAATTAGTAGAGCCATCAGAAGCAGCTGCACACCATCCAGATATAGAAATCTCTTATAATAAAGTAAAAATTACCTTGACCACCCATGATGCAGGTGGCTTGACACAAAAGGATTTCGACTTAGCGCAAATTATTTCTCAAATTTAGGTTATTTGAAAGTCGCCTCCTGATAAAGCTGTAACTAATGTTAATCCAGCAATAGGATTACCAAAACTATCTAAAGGAGGACTATAACAGGCGATCGCTCCTTGTTGAGGTATAATCGCCAGGAGTCCCCCGCTCACTCCCGACTTCATCGGTAGACCAACTTTCACAGCAAAATCAGCAGAGGCTTCATATAAACCACAAGTCAACATCACAGTATTCACAATCTGTCGATGTTGAGTTTCAATCAAGCCACTTTCCACAGCTAAAAGTTTTCCCAACAAAGCTAAATCTTCCACGTTTCCAGATAGACAACAGATTTGTTCATAAGTGTCTAGGGCTAATTCCCAGTTCTCTAGACGTTGATGAGTATCTAGATAGTGAGTGATCGCCAGATTAGCGGGAGAACGAGTTGCGCGAACTTCAGCCAACAACAACTCATCTAAATGCAGTTGACAACCTGCTAATTGATTTAACCATTGACAAAACAAAAAACTCCGCTCTCTACCATCCAATCCTGGTAACTTATCAGCCAGAGTAATCGCACCGCTGTTAATCATAGGATTACGAGGAAATCCAGCATCAGCTACTAATTGTGCTAGGGAATTAAACGGAGCCTGTGATGGTTCCACTCCCACCCACTGAAAAACTGTATCTCCACCCCTGTGATTCAGCAGATAAAGTAACGAAAAAGACTTAATAATACTCATTAAAGGAAATATACAATTTGTATCTCCTTGGCGATAACATTCTCCTGACAGAGAACAAATATGAACAGCAAACCATTCAGGATCAGCAGCAGCCAATTTAGGAATGTGAGACCAAATTTTCCCCATTGCTGCTTGATTTTTAGCTAATTCAATCCAGCGAAAAAGTTCTAGCGAGTTGATTTGTGCAAGTTCGATCATGGTCTCTCCATAGTATGATCACAGGTAGAAGAAGATTAAATGGTAACAGCTAATTTTTTATGAACAACTCTGAGCATAATAAATCTATCTTCAATAATAGGAACATTATCTCTGCTTATTGCGCCTGGGCGTTAATATCATTGTTATTTTTCTTATTGTTTAGTGCTAAAATCCCCGATAGTGATGGTGTATTGACCAGACAAGACTGGTATCTTATTGGAACAGATGTACTGGAAGCCATAGCTTACCTGAGCGCTAGTATTTCATGTTTAAGGAATTGGTTAAGTTCCCAATTAGTCAGAAACAGGAATATTTGGCTTTTTATCGGTTTGGGTATGTTTAGTTATTTTGTGGGAGGATTAGTCTATGACTATGAAGGATCGCCAGATGTATCTCTAGCTGATATATTTTTTGTAGTAACTTATATATTTTTGATGTTAGGACTAATTTTAGCTGTAGTTACCAGTAGAATTAATCTACCTATTTTGCATTGGTCAATTGTATTAGGGATTGGAATTTTGGGAAGTCTCTTATCTTGGTGGATTTACCAAATAAGTCCTGAGACGGATAAAACTTTTATAGCTATATTTTTGAACTATTTTTATGTAGTTAGCGACGTTTTATTGCTAATTATGGCTACTACGTTATTACTCACTTTTTGGGGAGGAAAAGCTTCATTATCATGGCGGATGATATCAGCAGCGGCTTTTTGTCTTTATATAGCAGATGTATGGTTTTCCTATGCTCAGGCTACTCAAGGTGATAATTACCAAAGTGGAGATTTACTAGAGGTATTCTGGATATTTAGTGGTATATTATTCGGTATAGGTGCTACACTAGAAAATCATATATCATTAAATCGCAAGCATCGATTTCCTGGAAAAAAATAGCTTGAACTTTAATTTAATATCTAACAAGGAAAAATTAGATGAATCAGGCGATGCGAAATTATGATCCTAGTGGTGTAGCACAAATCATAAATGCTAACTTTGCAGGATTACCATTTGACTATGATACAGCGAACTTAATTATTATTCCTGTACCTTGGGAAGTAACTGTATCCTATGGTGCTGGAACTGCGCGTGGTCCAGAAAGGATTTTGGATGGTTCACTACAAATAGATTTATACGATTTCGATCACCCTGATGGCTGGAAAGAGGGAATTTATATGTTGGAGATTCCCCAAGATATCTTAGAAAAAAATGATTACTATCGTCAGTTATCAGCAAAAATTATTCAACAATTGACTCAAGGTAAGCAATTCTCAGATACACCTGATTTAACTTCTATGCTACAAGAAGTTAATCAAGCAAGTAGACAAGTAAATCAGTGGTTATTTGACCAAAGCCAAACAGCAATAGATCTGAATAAGCAAATTGCTGTCATTGGGGGAGACCATAGCTCGCCTTTAGGTTATTTACAAGCATTAGCAAATAAATACGATGAACTTGGCATTTTGCATATTGACGCACATGCAGATCTCCGTAATGCTTATGAGGGATTTGAGTTTTCTCACGCATCGATTATGTTTAACGCGATGAAAATTCCCCAAATTTCTCGATTAGTCCAGGTTGGTTTGCGAGATATCTGTCGTGATGAAGTGGAAATAATTGATCGCTCGAATAGGCGAATTATTCCCTACTACGATCCAGCAATTAAACAAGAACTATATTCAGGAAAACCTTGGCTGGAATTGTGTCGAGAAATTATTAGTTATCTACCAGAATACGTATATATTAGTTTTGACGTAGATGGTTTAGACCCGAAACTTTGTCCTCATACAGGTACTCCTGTTCCCGGAGGATTAGAATTAGAACAAGTATTTTGTCTAGTCCGAGAATTGGTGATTAGTCATAGAAAAATTATTGGCTTTGATGTTTGTGAAGTTGGTAATGGAGAATGGGATGGGAATGTAGGAGCCCGGATAGTCTATAAATTGGCGAATTTCCTCCATTTGTCCCAAACATCTCCCCAAACGATCAACTGATTTCTAGCAATCCCTCTGGTGGTGTGATTTCTAAGCGACCTTGTTCCAAGTCTACTATAGGTACTATAGCCATGACAAAAGGAATTAGTGCTGTTTTTCCAACTTTATCAGGCGCAAAGTTTTCATCGAACTGTACTTCTAAGAGATCGTTACCAGCAGCTATGACATCAATTACTTTACCCACTAATTCCCTAGAAGGTTGCAGAAAAACCAGTAATCCTATCAAGTCAAGTACGTGATATTCGTTTTCCGCTAATCTTGGGCGATCGCTCGCTGGTACCAGCAACCAACAATCCCGCAATGCTTCTGCTTGAGAGCGATCGCTCACACCCGCCAGTTTCACCACATATAAATTTTTCGACTCTAGATAACGTCCCGCCAATAACTCGATTGGTTTTGGCTCTGTTGACCCAGGATATAATATCCAGCGCTGTCCCGGTTTTTGAAAACGTTCGGGAAAATCTGAAACAGGGTAAACCCGCAACTCCCCAGATAGACCCTGAGGCGAGACTATCTTACCAATTTCTAACCATTCATCTGTGGATAGTGGGGTATAAGTTGTAGGGGTTTGTACTGTTGGTAACTTTTTTTTGGGTTTATTTTGTCGCATTCATTTATTCAATTTACTATGCCAGCAAAAGATTTATATCATGATAAAGTTAAAACCGCATTAATCAAAGATGGTACGATTTTCATAGTGCTTTAGGTCAATATATTGTCTATCGTAAACTTATTCAACTTACTGAACCAGAATATACACTATATTTAGCTGTTGATGATGTTGTTTATGGGGGATTTTTTCAACGGAAATCTGTACAAGTAGTAAGTTATGAAAATCACCTTTTGCTAATAGTTGTTGATATAGAAAAGGAGGAAATTCAGCAATGGATAAGATAGAACGATACCGCGATGCGATTAAACAAGTATTGACTAAATACTATGAAATGACTAAAAATCAAGCTGTCGCAAATCAAGAAATTGAAGCTAGCGTTGGCGTAGCCTGCCGAAGGCATCGCTTGGCTTTTGACGAAGCAAGAGATCAATATCTTTGGTTTCGCTTTGGCTGGGATAATAAAAATATGATTCAGTATATAATTATGTATCTCTGTATAAAGAATGGCAAAATTTGGGTCGAAGAAGATGCAACTAACTTATGTGTTGTTGAAGATTTATTATTGGTGGGAATACCTCAAAATGATATTGTTTTGGGGTTTCATCATCCCAGTAAACGAGGTATGACAGAATTTGCTACTACTTGAAGAGGGAGCAGGGAAGGGTGTTTTAAAAGTCCTCTTTTTGGTAGCAAACCGTTTTAGATCCCCTAAATCCCCCTTAAAAAGGGGGACTTTAACTCCCCTTGGAAAGAGGGTGAGGGGGGACTAAAAGCATCTAAAATTACAGCACAATACTTTTCAAACATCCTCTAAGATAGAACAATACCGCTTCTGGGAATTTATGTCTGTGGCTATATTGATGCTCAAGTTCTTCGCTCATTAAGATATTAATAGTCTCTAAGCGATCGCCGGTGCTAGTTGATAAACCTGTTCAGCTACTTTTGCTAAACGTTGCATACCAGTGACAATTTCCCCATCACTTCCCGTCAAGCTAATTCTGAGACACTGGTGTTTATGTTGCCATTCTTCCCTGAGTCCTGGGAAAAAGCTACTACCGGGAACAACAATTACACCTACTTTCTTCAGTTCTTGATAAAATTCCCAGTCGCTCACTGGTAAATCCTGTAACCACAACCAAGCAAAAATTGCTCCTTCACCACGATGGAGGAACCAAGGTAAATTTTTTGGCATAGCAGCATCTAAAGTATTTTCCAACAAGTCGAATTTTTGCTGATAGAAAGGACGAATAACGACTTGGGAAATTTCAGCTAAAGCACCAGAGTTAATCGCTTTAGCAGCGATCGCCTGTCCATAACGGGAAGAATGGATTCCGACATTAGTTTGGAAACATTCCAAAACCTGAATTAATTGTTCGTCACCAATCACAATCCCAATCCGTTCTCCCGGTAAACCCGCCTTAGATAAACTTGTACAGTGGAGGATATTTTCCCCAAAAATCAGGGACATATCTGTGAAATTCAAAGCTGGAAAAGGTGGTGCATAAGCCGAGTCTATTAATACTGGTACATCATAACTTCTCGCCAAAGCTGCAATTTTTCTCACCTCTTCATCAGTTAATACATTACCTGTAGGGTTACAAGGACGAGAAAAAAGCACGCAGCCAGTTTTTGCAGTAATGACAAGTTGACTAAAATCAGGACGATATTTGAACCTATGAGCAGATTGGTCGATATCCAAAGCAGGTTTGTAAGCAACTAATGCTTCTGGAGCTAAACAAACACCTCCATAGCCAGTATAATCAGGACTAAGCGGGAGGACAATTTGCTTTAATTCGCCATCGCTAGTGTAACCACCAAAAGCATTCGCAGCATAAAAATACAGAGTTTGACTACCAGAAGTAATCAGAATATTGCGATCCGTTAACTTTAAGCCATAGCGTCGGTTGAAATCAGCAGCGATCGCCTCCAGTAAAGGAGCATAACCCTGACTAGAACCATAACGACAAACTACCTCACCAAATTCAGAACTAGCTAGTAATTCATTTGTACAATCGCGCCACAACTTTTCCACCTCTGGTAGAATCAGCGGATTACCTGCACTCAAATTGTGTAATTCCTGCCCTGTATTAGCTCTCAGAGTTTCGTTAATATCCTTCATAATTGCTCTTACGCCAGTTAAGTTGGACATTTGAGCACCGATTTGAGTAAGGGCAGGTTTCATAGGCTTGGTATAAACTAAATCAACTAAAACTAATTACAGAATATCTGACAAAATACAATCGTTCATCATATTAACCTATGTTTTTATTAATCTCTAGCCTTTATTTGCCCATACCCTAAAAATATAAAAGCCCCACTCGTGAGGTGGGGGGGTTTCTCTTGTAATAGTACAAATTTACTATACATATTTTCTTTTGACAAGTAATTCTGGGAAGATTTTCTCTGAAATGAAATTTATTTATCTAGTCCAAAAAGGAGAAAAATATTGGAAGTCAAAGCAGCAGTAGCCTACAGCGCCGGTCAACCTTTGAAAATCGAGACAGTTAAAATCGACGCTCCACAAGCGGGAGAAGTTTTGGTAGAGATTAAAGCGAGTGGAGTTTGTCATACAGATGCTTATACCCTCTCTGGAGCAGATCCAGAAGGATTATTTCCCGCAATTTTAGGACATGAAGGTGCTGGTATAGTTGTAGAAATAGGCGCTGGAGTTACCAGCGTCAAACCAGGAGACCATGTAATTCCCCTTTACACTCCTGAATGTCGTCAATGTGATTACTGTTTAAGTCGGAAAACAAATCTCTGTCAAGCAATTCGCACCACCCAAGGAAAAGGAGTTATGCCTAATGGGACTAGTCGATTCAGCATTAACGGAGAAACAATCTACCACTACATGGGGACTTCTACTTTTGCCAACTATACAGTATTACCAGAAATTGCTGTCGCCAAAATTCGCCCAGATGCTCCTTTTGACAAAGTATGCTATATCGGTTGTGGAGTAACAACTGGGATTGGGGCTGTGATTAACACAGCTAAGGTGGAACCAGGAGCTAACGTGATAGTCTTTGGACTTGGTGGTATTGGCTTAAATGTGATCCAAGGAGCAAGGATGGTAGGGGCGAACATGATTGTGGGAGTAGATATCAATCCCACAAAACGCGCCTTAGCCGAGAAATTTGGTATGACCCACTTTGTCAATCCCCAAGAAGTTGCAGGTGATTTAGTCCCTTACCTAGTGGATTTGACCAAAGGAGGCGCTGATTATAGCTTTGAGTGTATTGGTAATGTTAAGACTATGCGCCAAGCACTAGAATGCTGTCACAAAGGCTGGGGTGTCAGCGTGATTATCGGAGTCGCCGCTTCCGGTCAAGAGATTAGTACCCGTCCTTTTCAATTAGTCACGGGGCGCGTGTGGAAAGGGACAGCATTCGGTGGCGCTAGAGGACGTACAGATGTACCTAAAATAGTCGATTGGTACATGGATGGCAAAATCAACATCGATGATTTAATTACCCATATCATGCCAATTACAGAGATTAATCAGGCTTTTGACTTGATGCACAAAGGAGAATCAATTCGTAGTGTAGTGACTTTTTAGGTCTTTGGGCTGGAAAAATTTAGTCAAGTCTCACATTGCATAGTTTTACAGCGATAGATAAGATGGAGAAACTAGAGCCAGTTGACTGTAAATTAATAATTCTTTACAGTTTGACTGACTTGCATGGGAGTCAATTGCGTAAATAATTAATGGCGATGTGGCTGATGAATAGGTCATTTGAGGCGATATTGCTGCAATAATTTGTCCAAAACGCCTATTACATTGTTTAAAGTTATGTAGCCTTTTGATTACAGCCCATCAACCACTGCGGTAAACTATGCCTTGATATTATTCTTTCGCAGAGAAGAACACTCGAAAGGAGCCTTTTTTTCAAATGTCTCATACCGTAAAAATCTACGATACCTGTATTGGATGCACCCAATGTGTCCGTGCTTGTCCAACTGATGTACTGGAGATGGTTCCTTGGGATGGCTGCAAAGCTGCTCAAATTGCCTCTTCGCCCCGCACAGAGGACTGTGTAGGCTGCAAGCGTTGTGAAACTGCTTGCCCTACTGACTTTTTGAGCATCCGTGTTTATCTTGGTGCTGAAACTACCCGTAGCATGGGTCTAGCTTACTAGGAAGAAAGCAGGGGGAGTCGGGGGAGTTAGGGAAGCAAGGGAAACGAAAGGATTTTCTTGATTTCTTACCTCGCCTGATTCTTCAGCTTTCTTCTTCTCTTATTTGATTGATCGAAAAGTTTATAAAACGCTAATTCTAGTGTGAGGAGGAGCAAATTGCTCCTTTTTATTTGCTAAAATCGGACAATTATGCTACCCAAATATAATTAATCTCATTATCCAAAAAATCAGGAGTGGTGAAGAAGCATGTGCGGAATCGTTGGATATATAGGTACTCAGACAGCTACAGATATTTTACTGGCTGGATTGGAAAAATTAGAGTATAGAGGCTATGACTCCGCAGGTATTGCTACTATCTGGGAAGGTGAGATTCATTGCATTAGAGCTAAAGGCAAATTGTACAATCTCCGTTCTAAATTAGAGCGGGTAGAAAGCTACGCCCACATCGGGATTGGTCATACCCGGTGGGCGACTCATGGTAAACCAGAAGAACATAATGCTCACCCCCATAGGGATACAACAGGACGTGTGGCGGTAGTCCAAAATGGTATTGTCGAAAATTATCGTGAGTTGCGCGAACAGCTAAAACACCAAGGATGCAAATTTGTCTCGGAAACAGATACAGAGGTAATTCCTCATTTAATTGCTGAATGTTTAAAGCTTTCTTCCCCTGATATATCTTCCCCTTTGGCTTTTCTAGACGCAGTACTCACTACAGTGAAAAAGCTAGAAGGAGCATTTGCGATCGCCGTAGTTTGTGCTGACTATCCTGATGAGTTAATTGTGGTGCGACAGCAAGCTCCCCTGGTGATCGGTTTTGGTCAAGGAGAATTCTTTTGTGCTTCTGATACGCCAGCGATCGTCCCCTACACCCGCGCCGTCTTACCCCTAGACAACGGTGAAATTGCCCGTTTAACACCTTTAGGGGTAGAAGTTTACGATTTCCACGGACAGCGATTAACCAAGCATCCTCATACCCTCACCTGGAATCCCATCATGATTGAGAAACAGGGATTCAAGCATTTTATGCTCAAAGAGATATATGAGCAACCAGGAGTAGTCAGGACTTGTTTAGAAGCCTATTTCCCCGACGAATGGCACGCCCAAGCAACGGATAAATTACCAGTGACACTGGGCTTACATAATTTACACAAGAAAATCCACGAAGATTTAGACCAGATTCAAATCGTAGCTTGTGGTACCAGTTGGCACGCTGCTTTAGTGGGTAAATATCTGCTAGAACAATTAGCAGGTATTCCCACCCAAGTACAATATGCTTCTGAATTTCGCTATGCGCCATCACCAATCACAGCTAATACCCTAACTATCGGCGTAACGCAATCAGGAGAAACTGCTGATACATTGGCTGCTTTGGCTATGGAAAAAGAGCGTCGTCAAGGAAAGGAACCCAAATATCAAGCCAGACTTTTGGGGATTACCAATCGACCAGAAAGTACATTAGGTCATATGGTAAATGATATTATCAACACTCATGGCGGAGTTGAAATAGGGGTAGCAGCAACCAAAACCTTTATTGCTCAATTGATGGCGTTTTACGCTTTAGCACTGGATTTAGCTTATCACCGTCAAGTTATTACTCATCAAAGATTAGAAGAAATTATTATCGGTTTGCGCAAATTACCCACAGAAATTGAAGGGATTCTAGAAGCTCAGGAAAAATATATTGAGCGGTTAGTCCATGATTTTGCTGAAACTCAAGATTTTATCTTTATCGGTAGAGGAATTAATTTCCCGATCGCTTTAGAAGGAGCTTTGAAATTAAAGGAAATTAGTTATATTCACGCTGAAGGATATCCAGCCGGAGAAATGAAACATGGTCCGATCGCTCTGTTAGATGTGAAAGTTCCTGTCGTGGCGATCGCAGTTCCCGGTAGCGTCTATGAAAAAGTCATTTCCAACGCTCAAGAAGCGAAAGCTCGTGATTCCAGATTAATTGGCGTGACCTCTGTGAATCATGGTGAAGCAGCGGAGATATTTAACGACATTATTCCTGTAGCTGCTGTCGAAGAAATACTTTCTCCTATTTTAACGGTAATTCCCTTGCAATTACTGGCTTACCATATTGCAGCACGTCGGGGTTTAGACGTAGATCAGCCCAGAAATTTGGCTAAATCTGTGACAGTTGAATAATTAACAAACTGCCTCCTGCCCTCTGCCTCTCTTTGGTGAATTAAATCAATACAGTGATGTGATAAGGACTCACTCAGGACACTCTGAAGCAGGTAAACAATGGTGTTCAACTTGAATCCCATCCCAACCTGATTTGGCGCTGGATAACAGTGGTGAATGAGAGGATATGGGGACAATATCCCCGTTAGCTACGTTAACTGCTGAGATTCTCTTCACAGATGCGAATATAAATAATTAAAATTATACTGCAGGTGGGTATTAACAGAAATCAGATAACAATGACTATTATAATACTAACAAATGACCGAAGTAATAAAATTTTTATGACTTTGGTGACTTATTCCTATTTATATTTCTAGCTATATTAAATTTATCAACTCAAAGCAAATCAAACTTTTATGAACTACCTTAAATCTCTTGCTGTATTGGCTGTATTAACTGCTACTCCTCTGTTCTCCCTCGCCCAAAATGCTAACGCTTTGGTAATATTTCCCAGTGGAGACCATTATGTATACGATCATCATCATGACAGAGAGTGGAACAGAATTCATGAACGTGAATGGTTCAAACATCATGAACGGGAAATAAGAGAGCATCGGAAACGGGAATATCATGAACACCACTGGAACCACTAATTAAAGTTCCTGGCAATTACCTATAATTAAATACACATATAGCAGACAAAACCGCTACATACTAATCTATGTAGCGGTTTATTTTTTCTATATAGATAAGTGGTAAAATGACCAAAGTAATAAAACCTTCATGACTTTCGTGACTTATTCCTATTTATACTTCTAGCTATATTAAATTTATCAACTCAAAACAAATCAAACCTTTATGAACCACCTTAAATTTCTGGCTGTATTAGCTGTATTAACTGCTGCTCCTTTGGTTTCCTTCGCTCAAAATGCTAACGCTTGGGTAATATTTCCCAGTGGAGACCATTATGTATACGATAATCACCATGACAGAAGGTGGAACGAAATTCGTGAACATGAATGGCGCGAACATCATGAACGGGAAATAAGAGAGCATCACGAACATGAACATCATGAACACCAGTGGAACCACTAATTAAATTTCTTGGCAATTACCTATAATTCAATACACATATAGCAGACAAACTCGCTACATAGATAGTATGTAGCGGGTGATTTTTTCTATAGTTACAATATTCACGTAAACCCGAAAATACCATTCGCCACGATCTAGAGCAATTGCGCCAAGAACAACAAGTATCACCTGACCTACTCCTCAAAGATCCATACATCTTAGATTTTCTAGACTTGAGCGATGGCTGCGCCCGCCCCCTTGGGGCATTGCTACTTGGAAATCGCCATCGACGCCGAATATCTCACAGTATTACCACCTAAAGAGTTGTTACAGGCTAAACTACAAGAAGCGATCGCTATTGCCCACCGCCGACTATCATCTTCCTCAGACGAGACATGTTAAACCAATTATCTGTAGATTTGTTTTTTCATGTGCAATTTGTAAAACCATAAAATTAACCCGCAACTAAAATATATGCTGAAGTACGAGTTTTACTTAGGAAATAGTATTCGGGTCAATTCCCAATTCACACAACCTTGCAGCTAATAAATCAGCCCGTTGCTTTTCTTGTTCAGCCCGTTGTCCTTCTTGTTCAGCCCGTTCTGTACTCCATAACAATAAATTACCTGTCCGATCCCACCAGCGTAACCAATTGATAGTTTGCTGGAGCCGTTCTCCTCTCCAAATCCCGATAAATAGCTCCAACTGGGGAATCCAAAATCTACCCTCAGCATTAGGTGACTGCAATATATAACGTCCATTTTCTAAATATCGCACTTCTAAGTTGGGATCATAAGGATCGTAAATCACATAAGTTGGTACTTGCAAAATTTGCTCGTAGAAGTAAAATTTGCCATAAGGTGTTTTGGAGCGATATGAATATTCACTCCCCTCTGTTTCCGAGAGGAACTCCATCACAACAGCCACCGGCGCACCTTCTAAATTAGGTGTATAGCTGCGCCGAATGATTCCAGGAAGTGGATTTACTTGTGGTACATATAACCAATCTGGTGCTTTAACAACAGTAGCTCCATTCACATTTGCTACTAGGGCAAAATTGGAGACGATGAGCATCTCTGGTTTGATTAGCTTTGCTGTTCCTAATGCGTCTGTTAAAGCAGCTGCTAGAAGTGGTTGTTGAATGTTCTCCACAGGATCATCCGGTAATTCAAAGTCTTTTGGTAGTGCTTCCCAAGAGATCTTCAGGTTTGTTTTTTCAG
>Ga0209611_10011123_pt1 | contig 13059 bp, 10 predicted proteins | sample S1TSphgellanicum_3_FD_187693 | JGI IMG/M metagenome (GOLD analysis project Ga0209611, IMG submission 187693) | Host-associated microbial communities from peat moss isolated from Minnesota, USA - S1T2_Fc - Sphagnum magellanicum MG (SPAdes) (version 2) | ecosystem: Host-associated > Plants > Peat... | reverse complement strand
AATTATTTAAATTCATTTAAAAACTAATCATCTACATACATATCATTAATTGAGATGTGAAATTAAAAACAATGTGTATATTAAATTAAAAATTCAATTTGGGTCTACATATGGATATGTTTATTTATACCTTGATGTTTTTTACCCAAATTCATTTTTATTTTTTATTTTTTGGTAATTAATTATTTTTCAAAAAAATATTAAATATTAATAATATGTAATTTAATTATTTATTATGAACTAATTACTTAAACTGAATAATTAACTATGAATATGAATTGTAAATCAATTTGATTCAAATAACATTTTTAAAAAATTCAGATAATAAACGACTAATTATATGAATTTAGATTATTAATCATTGGATAATTGATTATCTGAAAACAAATAAATTTTTATTTAGTTGATTACAATAACTAATTATCTGATATTAATGATCTAAATTTATTAGCTAATTAATTATTTGAATTAGATTAATTAATTTAGATAACTAGTTAATTAATTAATTAATTACAATAATCAATCCAAATAATTAGTTTTCAAATATTTAATTCAAATATTTAGTTTCAGATAAATTATTTTGATAATCAATTTTAAAATAAAATAAATAATTTTAAATAATTATTTCATGTAGTTAAATATTAATAATTAATTCACATATATAAATATCAAAAAATTATTAATTTAATTGTATGATTTACATAATGAAAAACAAACACAAAGCATGTGGGAAATGTTTTTTATAATTACAACTCAAATTACAACTTTAAAATAACTAAAATATTTAACCCATTTAAATTGTAACTTAAAAAAAATTAAAAATTTTAACACATCTAAGTTGTAATTTAAAAACAACTAAAAAAATTAACCCATCTAAGTTGTAATTAAAAGATTTAACCCATATGTTTTGTCTTTGAATCCAATGTCACAAACTACATAAGGAAAATGTCTTTTCTTATGTTTTCACATTAAGATACACATGCCACTTTGGGATGAGCTCAAAAAAGCTTAACCCCAGAGGCAAAGCATAAAATAAAAAACATATTTACATAATTATTATTTAATTCACCTGGTCTTGTATTTTCCTACCTATTTACCTACCTACATAAGTAAATAAGTCCTATTTTTTTACCTACCTACGTATAGTTATGTATTGACCTACCTAGCTATTAAAATAGGTTTTTTTCTTTTAAATTCAATTAATATGCCATATGGTAATTTTTTATTGTGCCACGTGTCATAATCTCAAACCATCACTAACAATCATAATAGACGATGGAGATCAATATTTCAAAAATCATTTAAATCCAAAAAATTTCATGATGCCACATGTTAAATTTTAATGGATGGATGAAAATTAGTAATGTCAACATGATAGCACGGTTGTAATTGTGAAATTGCATACTAGTTGAAAATTAGTTGTTTTGACAGAGTTGCAATTGAGTTGTGTTGAATTACATCGTATATACAATGAATTGCAACTTTTACAACTCGTGTGACTCGTCTGATAATATTCACAGTGTTAAAATACAATGGATCGCAAGTGGTCATTACAACTCAAAAGTCGAATTGCAAGGCCAATTACAAAACACCTTTTTTTCATAATGTATGATTTTTTCTACCTCAAACTTATGGATGAAAGCATGGTTAAGTGGCTCAAATGTGGTGTTTGAAAGTTCATAATCTAACATTAATGAATTGTTCTTACAATTTTAACAATTATCAAACCATAAATCCTATCATTATCCCCTATGCTTTAATCATAAATAGTTATAAACCAATTTATGAATATCCCTAAACATGTGATTAATCAAAAAATCCATGCAAAAGATTAAATTTTTTAATGTGAAATGGATTCTCAAAGATAATAATTTATAACAATCATGTCATTTAAAACTTTTAAAAATTAAAAATATGCACATTAGGAAAATTTCAATGCATTTCACTAATAAACCCAAGGGGACACTAGTAAAAAAAAGTAAAAAATACGTGAGTAAAAATATAGGGTGCAATATATTTGTTGTTGGGTAAAAATTATAAGTTAATTAGTTTTTAAATAAGGTAAATTTTATTCAAATAATCAATTTAATTATAATATAGGGTATGTAATAATCTGAAATAATGGATTATGATTAATATAAGGTGGCTTTAATATCATGTATATATTAAAAATTAGATAATAATAGGTTGGACAATTATTTAATACCCCCCCAAAAATAATCATTTGACGCAAATAGATCCCAAACTTTACACTAAGTGTCCCCCTTGGGCTAATAAATTTTTCATTTGATGATTTTTTTTTTTAAATTAATTTGACATTACTTTGACATATTTTTTGAATCCACAGTTTTCATTTTTTTCTATGCATGATAGACGTAACGTTGTCATTTGAAAAGTCCATTACAAGTCCATAATCTTTTTAAAATTCATCCAAAAATTTTAGGATGATTCCCATTAAAGTCTATAACAACATGAATAATTAAAAACTTAATAATGTTAATTTGGAATATGGCTTTAAATCTTACATTTGTATGTAATCTAGAAAAAATTACAAGTGTGTTGGTCTAAACTATCTCTTTATGCATGCTTTCACCCTTATACAAGCCATTTGTACTATCTCTCACTGCTTTTGCTATTACTTTTTTGGGCTCATTCGAATCCAAAATCAAACACTTTGAGGCATCAAAGATTACAATGTTTCCTTTATCGATGATGGAACCTACTAAAAGGAGATCTTTAGTGAAACTAAGCACATAAAGGACATAGGTTACATTTTTTATTTCCCCCATGTCTAATTGAAAATATACATCCCCTTTCCCTTCAACCAAATGTGCATGTCTTCTTGTTGATCTAAGAAAGATTGGGCCATTGTGACAATCTAGAAACTTAAAACAACCTTTATTTCTAATTACATGTTTTGATGCACTGGAATCTATGAACCATTCTTGTTTCCTCTCCAATCCTAGGCTTAAAAACCAGTAATGCATCAATAGACATTTCAATTACATTGGCAAGGGTTTTCTCCACCAGAATACCATCTTCATCTTGCTCTTATTCAACAAGATGAACAGCAAGACTTGCTTGTTTTCTATTCTTCTCATGGTTCACCTTATGATTGTTCACATCTCTTTGTTTCTTCGGCTTCTTGCATTGTTTGGCAAAGTGACCAATCTCACCAAAATTGTAGCATTCAAAACTTTTATCCTCCAATGTCTTGTTCTTGTAGTGTGCCTTGGTCTTCAACAAGAGAACTTCATCAGTTCATGTTGAAGCTTTGAGCACCCTTATTTCTTCTTCATGTCACAACTTGCTTACAATTTGTTCAAAAGTAGGAAGAGTTGTTAATGTGGAAAGTCCTTACACAAAACTTTCATAACTTTCTAGGAATCCATTCAGTAAAATTTGAACAAGTTTTTCATTTTCAATTTTCACACCAACACCAGCAAGTTGTGAACATAGTTCCTTGAATTCTTGCAAATATGAGTTTAACGACCCAACATCATCATCCATTCTTAGCTGATACAATTTGCTTCGGAGAAAAAAAATTCTTGTCATGTTTTTAGGTTCATACATTTGTTGGAATAATGTCCAACAAACTTTTGGATCATCAACATCTAGTAATACAGGATCACCTAATCCATAACAAACATGATCAAAATTGTTAATGCCTTACTTTTGCATTGCTCAATATCAAATAGAGACAATGAAATTGCCACAAATGTTGTATTTGGAATGGCAAATTAATTAAATTTGTCCAAAACCAATTTATGTAGGTAGGTATGTAAGTAGATTGAACTAAATTAGTAGGTGGAAGGATCTACCTACCTATTTACATATATTAAACACTAATCCACCTACCTAAACTAGATATTTATTTAGGCAGGTAATTAATTAGTATGGGTAAATAGTTAGGTTAATGGGATAGGGTAGTTAAAGGGTACGTATATAAATTTTTTTTTTTTCTTTGGGTTAAGCCTTTTGAATTGGTTCATCCCATATTATTCATGTTTTTTAATATGAAAATGTAAAGCAAAATACCTATTTTATATACTTTTCAAGATGAAAATGGAAGACAAAATTTATGGGATAAACTATCTATTCATAAATAAATAAAATAATAAACTACCTAATTAAATAATTAACAAAAAACTAAAAATAATTACATATATTAATAATTCATCAATAATTTATATTTAAATAATTATATATATTTAAATTTTATAATAAGATTTTTTTCAATATTTTTAATATATTTAAAATAAAAATTTAAAATCAATTACTCTCATTACATTAGTTATTTTAATTCCATTAAATTATTATGAAATTTTTTATAAATTATAACATGAATTATAAATTATGAATAATTAAATTAAATTATAAATTATGCCACTTTTATTATTAATTAATTATTAAAGAAATTAAAATGATTAAAAATAATTCATTTTAATTACTAGAAATACTAATAATTATTGTAAAATTTTAATTCATAATTACTATTTATTTTAAATAAATGGTTATAATTAATGAAATAAAATAACTTAGTGTGATTAAATTATTATAATTAAAATAATTACATCTTTCAATAAAAACATTATGAATAATTTTATAGTAATTTATAATTATCATTATAAATTATAAATTTATTTCAATTAATGTTTAACTATTATACTTATAGTGATTTTACAATAATTTCACATTAAGTATAATAATTAATTTTATTTTAATTATTATAATTCTTTCTATGATTATAAAATAATAGTAAATTTTGTAAAAAATACAACCATTATAAGTAACCCATCATGTATACATGTACATCATGATATCACCCCACATATTAACGAGTAAGATATATTTAATACGCCATTACAAACCCATACACCTTAAAATATGGATAATACACTTTGAATACATATAGGGTTGTAATTCATTTGACCACATTTGTAACTAATTGGATGTAAATGGGTCTTCTTGAATTAAAACCACGTTAAAAGCTATCCAAATGGAATAATGAAACCAAAATTAGTTGCAAGTTAATTGTAGTGAAGTTGCAAGCACAACCAAATATAAAAAAAAGTTGCAAAAAAAACTAATGATAGTCATAATAATAAATACACACAACTAATTGCAAATTGATTAGTTGCAAACCTTTTTTTCTTTTAGTGTATGAAACAATAGTTGTTAAAAAAACCCACATTAAATATGAAAAAAAAACCTTTGAAATGGCATTTTTTTTAAAAATCCCACATGGACATGGAATTTATGATGCTATTATATCTTTTAATCAATTATTAAAATACACAATGATTACATTATTTCACCTTTTACCTTATACAAACCACACTTACTTATGTGTGATCTATGTCAAACATTATAATTCATTAAATAAACCTCAAAAACATGCCTTGAAAATAATATGAAAACATGTATATATAAAACCCATAAATGACTTAACAAGATGTCATTAAACAATTTGTTAAATACAATTTTCCTACAAACATACAAGGCATTCTTCGATCACACAAAACACAACCATAATATCTTTTATACATGGTTGAACAATTTGGCATGCCACATTTTTTTATAGCATTGACCATTGATGAAATGAATTCATTACATTAGGAAGAAATTATTGATATTGAAAATTTTGTAAAACAATTACATGCATCTTTAAATTGGAAATGTTTCATAGTGGAATGTGTCATACTATCCCCCATAAAGGTCAAAAAATTAATGTAATAATTTTTATTATCTTCACAACATTTACTTGTCACTATAAAAAATAAATAATATGTTATGAAATGCAACAACATAGTTCATTTCATGCACACATCATTTTTTGGGTTGTATAAAATGACATTGAAAATATCACAAATGAAATTGTTTCATTCATTTTTGCAACATTTGATAAAATAGAATACAAAATAAAATGCATAGATGGAATACAAAACACATTTTACAAAATTATAACGAAAAACCAACTCCACACATGTGGAAATAGATGCAATTAAAAAAATTCCATGAGTCAATGCAAATATGGGTTCCCATTCAATGCACAATTAGATCAACAATATAAATTCAATTACACAAATTATTAGGAATATTACCGCCCAAGATATGAGGATCGCAATGTTGTGCCATACCATGCATCTTTATTTTTTTTATGGGATGTCCATTTTAACGTTCAATGCATTTCCTCTTCATATCGGTCTTATTACATTTAAAACATATCATGAAATGTGAACAATATGGAACATCAATTTTATTTGTTTTCAATGGAACTTTTAGGTCAATGAAATATTTCACATATGCAATTTCAATTGATATCTTCCCTTATAACACCAAAAAAAAGTTTCAATTTAAGATTATAATTTGTAGCTAAAAATAAATTACAAACAACAATTAAAAATTTTATTAGTTGCTCAAGTGAAGTTGCATGCAACATTTAATTACAAATGATGACTTAACATGTTCTCATCACATTTCATATGGATGATGTATATAATTAACATATACATTTTCATATGCTAACTATTTATATAAAGTTTGTAATTAATCACCATTATTTGCAACTATGTCATAACCCATTTACAAAGTGCCATGTGACAACATGAATTATGAACTAATTAATTAACTTGCAACTAGTAGTAATTATTATTTATATTAAATATAGTAAATAGTTTTACCTACTTAGTTATGTAATTATTTATTTATCAACTTATTTAGCCTATGTAACCACAATATGTGCAATATATATTTTTTATATGCCCTAAATATAAGATAATTAAGTTCATGAATATATAAATATATTTTTAATATAATCCAAAACACTTTAATATACATACATCATTTGAAAATAATCAAATTGTGATTAATTTTGCAACTAATTGGACATAAAGGATTTTTTTTTAATGAAAAGCTCAACAATCTCAAAAACCTAATCCAGATGGAATAATGTAAAATTTAATAATCACAAATTAGTTACACCATAGTTGCAAAAGAAGAAAAGATTGAAAAGGATGGTGATTAGTTGTAAATATGATAAAACATAATTGTTTATAACATTTAGTTGCATATAGTTGCAAATTGGATGGTTACATAATATAAGATTTTGTTTAATGTAATCAACAAACTTGTTTTTTTTTTTACCAAAGTTGCATTCACACATTTATAAATACCAGTGGTTCAAAATAATATAATAATAAAATATATCGACTCAAAACCTTTTCACATCCACATAAAAATCATCACAAAATCAAAAGTTTTACGACTTCATCATATATATGTTTACAATAATTACCCACTAATTTTGAAAACGTGACTTTTATTGAATATTTAACAAACTTTGAATATGATAAATTACAACATTTCACTTTAAAATATCATGGTTAAGATTATCCATGAAACTTCATTTACAAAAGTAACAAATTAACTAGATTTATAAATTTCCATCCCACACACAATGATTATTTTACAACATATTATTACAAAATGTGTCTTTTTGAGATGAAACTGGATTGTTGTGCACATCAAGCTTTGAAAAAATTTACATACATGAATGTTATATTTCCTTATTTTTACCAACATTGGACAACTTACAAACATATACAATGAAATATGCTCATGGAAACCTTTTGGACATTAAAATAAATAAATAAATACTTTAATTTTTTTTAGATCATCCATAACTTGACCCATAATATGCATAACTTAAAATTACAATTGATTTTGTTTTTCATAACAAATAACCAAATGAAATGCAACTTATTTTCCAAGCCTTCACAACACATATTTGACACACACATTTCCATCATGCAATTAAATGATGAACAAAAAAAATGTTGTAGTTTGTTGTTAAAATTCAAAAGGTTTACAATTTGTCATAGTGGTTGTTGGTAGTGACAAAATGTCTTTCATTATAAAATACATCACACAAAATTTCCAATTGTTTGGTAAAAATGTACTACTATCAACAACCATAGGTGTTGCAACATTTCATTTGAACTCCATTATTACCATAATACACAATGGATTTCGAATTCCAACACAAAGATATTTGTCCATCATTCCTAAAATTGGGAATATCATAAAGTGCTTTAAAAACACACATGTCATAATTGTTGATGAAATGTTAATGATGACCAACAACATGTTATGTGTGGTTGAACAATAGTTAAAATAATGAATGCATTTTGAAAACATATCTCCATTCAAAATATAACTCATATTACTTGTTGGAGACCTTTGCCCAACTATGACTAATTTGTAAACACACAATTTGAAATAATAACACATTATACAAAAGTTAGCACATTAAAATTACCATGTGTTGGAAAACAACAAAACAACATTTTTTATCCATTTCCATTCATCCTGCTACAAATCATGAATATTTGTAATTTTTCAACATCATACGAAAAATAGAAGCAACATGTAAAGAAATTCAAAAAACATTATCACAATGTTTTATAAATAAAAAATATATACAATCCAAAATTTCAATGTAACTAACAATTATTTGTACACATAAAACAAATGTTGAAAAATACAACAACATTTTGTTACATAAACAATTATTAATCACATAAACATACCAAGTAAAAATAAACACAAAATTATAAATATTAAACACATTGAACCAAGGTTAAATGACAAGTCTTTTAATCACATAAACAACATTGCTATAGGTTCATTAATCATGTTCATTTGAAATGTTAACATACCAAAAGGAACTATAAATGGTGCAATTGCAATTAGTACATCTATCATTTTTATCCTCAAAATAATGTTACAACCATCAAAGTTCAATAAACAAATAACTCCACAAAAATGATTTTCAAAAATTGTTCCATCTAACACAAATATATATATGATGGAGATTATTATAAAACATCATTTCCAATAGTACTAACATCTACTATGATTGGTCACAAATCACAAGGTGTAACAAATGCCACAAAAGTTGTCATTGATATAAAAGAAAATTTTGCACATGGCCTCACATGTGTCATATTTCCTAAAGTCATAAATTGAAACAACTTTAAGATAATTAGAAATCTAGTTCCAAATGATTTTACTCCTTATAATTTCCTAGAAGATTAAAACTATAATACGATGAAAGGAAGATAAAGTAAACAACTCATTGCTCGATGTCAAAAAAAATTACAATTAACAATGAATTTTTTTTTAATGTATCAAAAGAAAAATTATTATTTTGTATGATAATTAACATGATGATAGTCTTTCATTTTAAATTAAAATGTTTAAATAGCCCATTTAGAAAGTAGATTTAAGTAAATGTTTAAAAATGTATATACTTGCACAATATGTCCGATCTTACAAAATGGGTTACGTGTAGATGAAATATTAATTAAAAAAATTCAAGTTAATGGGGCCCTAAAAGATACTTATGTATTGTCAAATTATGCATGTTATAATCATAATATATCAAAATTTTAATAGGAAGTTGATTTGAAAACCATATTGACTTGGTTAGTTTCAAACATATTTTTAACCTACTTTTATGATAACAAAGTTGTTCAAATTTTGTATTCAAGTTCCCATAAACTAAATGTAGTGCCATGTTTTATCATATATTTATTTTAAAATATTTTTAAAATAATTTCTTATGTTTATATCAAAATTAATTTATTTAAAAATTTGGAGTTGGGTGGACTACTTTCTTTTTATCTACTTTACCTTATTGACACCCAACAATATTATTCAAAATTCAAATTTGAAAGTATGTTCCACGCACCTAATTTTGTTCACATTTCATTCAATATATTTATTAGCCAAAAAAATATATTTGTAGGTGCAAAATGTTTAGAAAAGGTTTTCTTAACTTTAACATGTAAATATAACTATATATATATTACATACATCACATAGGCATCACATCCAAATTACAGTATTGTCACACATATAAAGGCATGTCACTAAAGTGATTACTTTAGTTTGAAATACACCTAGTAGAAATATTGTTCCATTACAATCGATTCATATTTAAAATTTCCATATGGAAATTGGTGTGTATATATTGTTTTCACATGTATTTCATGTGATCACATGCCTATTGAGTGATCATGGTGCTATCCAACTATCCCCATTACAATTTCCAATGTTGCACATTACAACTCATGTCCTGCCACAATCTTCTTGAGGTCCAAATTCCAAACATTCCATCTTCCATTTTCCATAAATTTATTTAACCCTATTAAATTTTTACTTTATATTAACATTGGTTTTCTTTTCTTGCATGTATTACAAAACATTGCTATGACAATTACACATTGAAACAAAAATAACTTATCTTAAATGGTTTCACTTTCGTGAATATGACGTTATAGACATACATACTAAGCCAATGACACATTTCCTATATATGATTCCCATTTCTTATTTTTCTTAAGATTTTTTTTAAGTCTTTTATAACCTTCAAATTAGTGAAAGGATATTTTCAACCCATATCACATTTTCAGCAACACATTTTTAAAACATAAATCATAAAGACATTTATTTCATTTACAAACTTAAAGACTAAAAAATGAGATTTATTGTTTGTTCTTCTTTGCAATTTGAAGAAAATTACTCCACATGTTAAACAACAAAAGTAATAATGCAAACCTTTGATTTCAAATAAACCTTCTTAATGAATGTTTACCAAGCGTTGTATTTGTTACCATGAATAGAGTTGAAGTTTTGATCATTTCATTGAAAATTTCATATATGACATTATTGTAAGTTTGAAGGTTGAGTTTGCTAGAAGGGGTAGAGCCACTACACAATGAACCACTTGTTTTTATTTTCTTTCAAAATTAATATTTTAATTAGATCTTCACCTAGAATTAGGATTTCTATTTCCAATTTTGTGAAGTAGGTGGTTTGGCAATTATCAACAAGAGGAGTTTCACCAAATTTGGCAAAAAATTAAAGAGACAAGTAAAAAAAAAAGGAATTATGTTGTATTTTATAAACATGCTACAACTTATGCTTTTAACATTTTGTTTAAGTTTGATGATTCCAAAAATAAATTCCTCAAATTTTGATGACTTTGGGCCATTAAAAAACAAAAAAACCTTTGCATGAATCACATTGGTTTTGTTTTGTCACCACAATGCAAAATGTCACCAAAAGAAAAAACACTTTGCTTGGTTGGAAGAGATTTTGAAACCATAATAGATGAATGGTTTAGGCATAAATCAGATTATTTTTTGTTTTGGCAAAAAAATTTAAAATTATTAAAAAATTAAAAAATTGCAAGTTTTCAACTATATAGTTTGAATGTAGACCTTAAGGTTCAATAATTGAATATTGAGACAATTTAAACAAATGTTGGACAATTTTCACTTTTTTGTGAAAATAATGTTCTTCCATGATGTTATGAGAGAATATTATATATTGTAAAGGAAGAATGAAGCCTCCCCTGACTCCGGACGGACAGTGGCTACGGACAGTAGCTAAATATAGCGAGGGTGTGACTTGACGTCCTCCTCAAACGGTTTCGGCTTGGATCCGTCGCTCTTGGACGTCTCTTCTTCTTCTTCTTCTTCTTCTTCTTCTTCTAGATTATTGGAGTTTGCACACTCTTCTTCTTGTGGTCTAGGTAGTAATGAGTGGGATAATTTTAAGGTATTTATTGCCAGTTGCAACAACAACATCAACAGACGGAGGAAGAGGAAAAGAAAGATTGGTGTGGTGGTGGCTCTAGAGTCTTGGTCATCGCGGAGGGATTTTGAATCATTGGCATCATCTTCTTCTTAGGTAGTAATGAGTGGGATAATTCTAGGGTATATGTTGCCAGTTGCAGCAACAACATCAGCAGACGGAATAAGAGGAGATGAAAGATCGGTGTGGTGGTGGTTCTAGATTTTTGGTCGTCGCAGAGGGATTTTGAATCATTAGCATCATCTTCTTCTTCATCATCTTCACCATCAGCAAAATTTGTAGAGAAAGAAGGAAAATTGAACTCCATTGCCAATTTCACGCGCTTTCACGACAAGGGTGTGCAGGGTGCTGAACTGCAAACAGCCATTATCAATTACCAGAAGCCGCTGTCATGGTCCTTTTTCCAGCCCCAGCAGGTGGTTCCATCTCCTTCTTTCTACCTCTTCTCGCTTTGCTTCTAGGGTTTAATTGAGGTGGAAACGGATTACCAGACAGTAGGCTGAAACTGCACCAAAAGTTTGACCTAATAGGATTGCAAGAAAATTTCTAGAGAAACTTCTTTTTTGCACCAAGGAATGCATCAGCATCCTTTGATATAAAGGAGTGATTACAAAAGCCCTCACATATGATATATATGAATGCTAAATTGGCTTTGAGGTGGGTGCATATTCTTGTTAGATTTTGAATGGTGCCAGGGGTTTTGCAAAGTGATTTGAATGGGATTGCACAATTTCATAGCTTGAGGCAGAGAAGGGTGGGTTTACTGTAGGATCTCTGTCTTCAGGGCAGTCTTAGATTGCATTGCATGAGCAAATGTAAACATAACTGAAGCCCTTGACGGATGATTGTTCCTCTCTGCATTTATTCACATAGCTCTTTGCAGAGTACCATGGTTTGTACACTGCTGAACTTTGTGTTAGATAGAAATGAATATAGAATAGGGTTCCAAATTGAACTCAGAGGAATATGTAGCACTGTGCAATGTAATGCTACGTTGGGAGTCTTAATGTCCAGTTGTCTTGATGGTGCTTTTATTTTGGGGGATGGGGTCAGAGAGCTGCTTCTAATGTGGGACTTGCCCAATGGTTTAAAAAAATATTGATGATGGCCCAAACAAAATGGCTCCTTCAAAGCCAAATAAACAAACTTTTGAGTGCACCCCGCTCATTAATTAATAGAATCAACAATAGGTGTCCTCCTAATAGTTCATTTATACCAAGCTGCACAATTCTGTAGACGCCAACAAAGTGGTTCCTTCACAAATTCAACATTAATTAAATTATTTTGAAAGTAATTAAATTTTGAAAAAAATAATTACCAAGAATGCCAAAATCAACAAAAATAAGTTTTTGGGGGTCAGATTTGGGATTTGAGAACTCAGGTCTATGGGGGCCA
>Ga0209611_10011122_pt1 | contig 13059 bp, 10 predicted proteins | sample S1TSphgellanicum_3_FD_187693 | JGI IMG/M metagenome (GOLD analysis project Ga0209611, IMG submission 187693) | Host-associated microbial communities from peat moss isolated from Minnesota, USA - S1T2_Fc - Sphagnum magellanicum MG (SPAdes) (version 2) | ecosystem: Host-associated > Plants > Peat... | reverse complement strand
TATTTTAATAATATTATTATCATCTCGATATTTTCAGCTTTTATTAACTCTAATAATTATTTTTAAAATAATAATAATTTTATTAGGTTTTAAAAAAAAAAGAATTGAAATACCCACACATGGGCACCAACAAAAATGTTGTCTACTTGGCCAAGCCCACCTTAAATGGATTTTTATTACAAAAATGCAATAATTGCATCAATCATATTTGTTTCGTTGAATGTGAATAATACAAAACTTGGCTTTTATGACCATTATGTAAGTATTACATTTGAAGAGGAAAAACCCAATGTGTGTTTTGTGAATGCCAGGTGGGTATTGCACATTGAATACCTTTAGTCCAATTTGATTTTTGTGGGCCCATGCACGTATTGCAATTTGTATATTTTTGCCCGATGAGTTGTTCAAATGGAGGAATATAGGCATAGGTTGGGAGCGGTAGAAGATCACATGTTGCCTTGAGGTGTCGTTGGAAAGGAAATGTGTTGTTGACTCATGCTAAAGCTTCAAGAAGGAAGGGATGTTGATCAACCATAAACCTAACAACTATGATTAAAGTAACAAGGGCCTAACTCCCTAAATAGGTTGTTAGGGCAATGGTGAATGTCAATATGAGCCTTACACCATCGAAAGTTATTGGAAGGGAGGTTTGTTTATGAACTAAAGGTCTTTCAAGGCTATCAAAAGATCTTAGATTCAAAAAATGTCTAAACATTTTATGGAGGGTGAAATCAAAGGAAATAAGGGATTCTATGAAGGTGGAAGATGAAGGTGTGCATCATAAAAGATACGATGGGCATTGCACAAAATAATGAGTTAAAATTCTAAAGGCCACTTGAACATCACCCATTCTAGTGAGAAGGTCCACATGTCAGGCATCTTTTTGTAAGGTTTCTTTGATGAAGGATGATGTGAAAATTATGGTGTCTAGCGGAACCCCAAGGATTCTAATTATTTCAAATGGGGTGGTAAATTGGGATGGGATGTTGAAGTTTAATGGCAAGCCAAAAGGTGACCATGTAATGCATTTTTGAAGTTGGATGGAAAAACCTATTACACGAAGTTTGATCTAAAAATGTTCATAAATATATGATATAATTGAAAAGGGACCTATGATGTGAGTGTCATCTACAATGGATGGAAACAAACAAGAGGGGAAATGATTAATTGTAGAACATAAAGTTTTAAAATGGGTTATAAAAAATAGTGCCCCCCCAAAAAGGATCACCTTGACGAGTCCCCATGGCAAATGGGATGATTGTGACATCAATTTCATAATTATGATGATTGTAAAACAAAGGACACTCAAATGCATAAAATGCACGAACAAAGGGGATCAATTGTATGATGTCCCCACCTCCTACATGAAGTTTTTGAAATATGACCCATTTTGACACTAAATTGAAGGCGTTTGTTAAGTCCAATTGAAAAACAACCCAATTGGGGTGAAACTCCAAGGTGTATTTAATGTCATGGATTACTACTTCACAACCACCTTTAGTTGTAACTCCAAATTGGTGTGGGGAAAAGTGTGTTACAAAAGCTTCACAAAATTGAAGACATAAAACACAGCTTGTGAGTTGATATAATGTTTCCTTTAGTACAATGAGACAAACTCCACTTAAAGGCTCAGTCATGGCTAAGAGGTGGGTCACTCCAAGGACATGTGTAATTTGGGGTGGAATGTGGCCTTATGTAATATGAAAACAAAGTTGGAACAATTAAAAGAATCCACTTGTTAAATCTTCAGGGTGACAATAATCTCAAAGGTGTTAAAAAACCATCCCAAAAGGATCATTTGCTAATAAATGTGACATGCATTAGAACGCTAATTTGAACGAATCGGATGAAAGCTTGAGGTTTTAGTTTAGCTTGTAGTCTTCGAGGAAAAACAGGAAGTAGCCATCTAATTCAGGGTGTAATGTGGTGAAAATTAAGGTGGTGTCAGAGGACATGGGTGTAGTAAAAAATGGGTCAAAGCACGAATTACCTTACAATATTCCCTTGCACAGCCAAAGGCTAAACTACGAAGTAAATGTTTGTGAGTTGAAGGATCATGTTGGGGAAAAGGGATGGAGTTCGAACTGGTCAACAAAGCTTGGGTTCGCAAAAAAAACTCCTCCTACAAGTTTTCCCAATCACTTGTTAAAAAATGCTTGAATGAAATCCACGTTTCCCTATGGCCTATTGCCCCACCACGAAGAGGCAAAACGAGACACCATTGGGGTAGTTAGAGGAGCAAGTGCCAAGTTGCCACATTGTACAGGTCCTACATTAATTTATCCAATGGAAAACAAAATGCCATTTATATATCACGCCATAGAGCGGTGGGGATGCGGTTATACAGACAAGGACAACAAAGGCTTATGTGAAAGGACCTGAGGACATCTAATGTTGAAACCCAAGTCCAAGCTACTGCAGATGGAATGGGAATAAGGGTATTGGGTTAGGATGATCACAAAAGTCTGGATTGGATGAATTAGATGTATAGGAACGTTAATGACAAACTAACCTTTGATTAGAAAATTGGTGCTCACACATGGGACGCGATATTTTAGGTGAAGGTTGAGGGTGTGTTGAAGAAATGGGGGAAGGTTGGGGGTATGATTAAGGCTAACTGTAGGGACCAAAATAATGGGAAGGGGGAAATGTCCTAATTGTGCATGATCGAGGGGGTTTGGGAAAGTGTAAAGTTGGGACCCCTCATTCACATGAAAGGTTGGGGGTTGGTAGGGGGCACTAATAAGTGGTGTATGATTTGTTAAAATCAAAAAGGTAACTAATGGGTGGTTTGTGGTTTGCATGGGGGATGAGGTGGAAGATAGGTTAGTGGTATTACATGATGAGGCAAATGGATAATGGGAACTACGAGGTTTGATTAGATGAAATGAATTGGGGGATATGGGACATTTGGTGGCCATGTGGTAGGAGGTCTATTATGAACACAAGCCCCATTTTTAAAAAACTACTTATTGTTATAAGGCAATTTTAAATTTATAAAGTTAATCACACAATATTAAACAAAATGAAAGAAAAAAGGTAAGAAAAATTTCAAGACGTCCTTTGCGAAGGCATTATGCTAAGGCCAAACCTTAATTTTGTTATGGGCTTATGTGTCACAATCACTAAATTATTAGATTAAAAAAACCCTAAACATTTTAATACCCAAATATTAAATTGGTACTTATTTGCGCAATTATAGATAGGTCCCAAGTTTTAAAGATTGCCTATTTCAACACAATAATTTTAAACCTATAGAGCCAACCACATGAGAATGGACAAATCAAATGGAAAAGATAATGAATTGTTACACATAAGCAAATCCTAGTTTAAAAGATAGCTGAATTTTAATTTTGACATAACCTTCAACATCATCATCATTATTTTACTAGGTTTGACACAAATTATATATTTAAAAAAAAACTATTGTGCAAGAATTAGGGGCCCAAAAACTTTTAATCTTTTATTCTTTGGACTACCCAATTAATGTAACACCCAATTTCAATATTAGAAAGACACCATAAATTTAATCTTTTACTTTAAAAATAAAAACGTTTTAGAAAACATATTATTGGCGAATAACTAACCATTAAGTATTGACATATTCACATTTACAATGTATATATATATATATGTTGTTCCTTTGCTATTTTTCTAGGACTATGACAAGAACCAAGAGAAATCAAGATTATGGCAAAATTTCTTTGTGTAGTATAAACATTCTATTCTGTTTAGTTTGAATATAATGACTAGATTTTGGAGATAAATTTTTTTAAAGCTTGACAAAAGTATTAAAAAAAACAAAAAGGACCCAGCACAAAACAAAACCCAAACAAAAGAAAAAATAAAATAAAATTTTAATTTTAAATGCAAAACCTATCTTCCTTTAGCTTCTTTACCTTTGTTGTCTATTGATGTTGGTGTTGCTATCATCACTATCCGTCTCCTTCACTCCAAAAAGTGAATGTTTTCATATGTCCCATTGTGCTAAGAAAATCTAGAAAGTTTAAGAAACCTAGACCTTCACTGCCATTGGTTCTTTTTCTCCTTTTTAATTTTTCTTTCTAAGGAAGGGGGTGGATGTGGGTTTCAACGTGACCGAGTTTGTTGGGTGCATTGTTAACAAACCCAAATTAGTTAAGTAAAAACCCTAAATGAAAACCTTAACTCCTTGTAAAACAATTCAAGTTGACGCATACTATTTAGTTTTGAGATGTGTTTTCATCATTTCAGACCTTTAAAAACCACAAGCATACAAAGTAATCTTATTAAAGAAGGCTACAAAACTCCTATTTATCATGGTTTAGTAGGCACATGGCAAAGAAAATCCTCTTACTTATAGTTCAACAAACCATCCTCTTTTCATTTTAAAACTAAGATTTGTACAAAAAGTGCTCAGCAAGGTATTTAAGCATTTCCTATTGAGATCTAATAAAATTTCCTTACTTTGTAGATACCACTAAAAAAGGGGTAAGGGAGTGAAAGGAGGCCCAAAGTTAAGATGACTTTATAGAAGAAAAAAACTTGGAAACTATTTAGAGTTGTTGCTGTTGCAACACTACAACTCCTTGAATCCCAAGACTACTCACACCTTAGCCATCTTTGCCTCCTCCTTTTTATACTCTACAACATGTGTGCTAAGCTCAGCTACAATATTGCTCTTTTGGTATTTCAATATTGGTGTCACATAGAGTTGGTGGAAAGAATCAATCAGCTACAATATTGCTCTTTTGGTATTTCAATATTGGTGTCACATAGAGTTGGTGGAAAGAGTCAATCAGCTACAATATTGCTCTTTTGGTATTTCAATATTGGTGTCACATAGAGTTGGTGGAAAGAGTCAATTAGTGACGTACTTATGAAATGTTTTCATAATTGTCAAGTGGATAATGTTTAAAATTGTCATGGTGATGACTCTAATGAACCCTATACCTATTTCACCTAAACTAGTTTTGATTGTCATTGCTAGTAGAATTTATTGGATGGACATTGTAGTTTTGTGATGACAAAATGGTGATTTTAATCAAGAGTTGAGTACATGATCCATCATGAATGAATTTCATTTATAAGTTCAGTTTAAAAATTTGTGATAACTATTTAGGAAACTTGCGTTTGAAGAGGGCCTAAACAATGGGCCATACAAAATTTCCTTTAATTTTTCCCATGAATTGGTATGAATTGAAATAATCTCTTATCAAATTCAGAGCCTTAATAAACTTGGGCTTTGTATCACTTTGCATTATCAATGCAATCAACTATTTTTTTCCTTCTCTTATGTTCTCATATGGTTTCTAATAATTCATTATTATGTATGCCATCACGCATCAGGACATTGTTTGGAAGTTGACCAAATCAAGAAAAATCACCCAGTGCCTTACAAAATAACCATTTGTTTTGGCCTAGAATATTGTGCCACCTTTCTATGTGTTCAAAATACTTTCCACTAATGCTTTCTCAAATTTTCAAATGGAATTTTTTATGGGTAATATAAGGAAAGGGCATAGACTCAAAATTCTAATTAACTTTCCTAATTTCCTAATTTGTGAAGTCTTCAAGTATTCATTCAATATTAAAAATATGATATTTTTGGGAATCACTTGAAAAGATATTCACCCTAGTGTCTGAATGTGTTAAGGATTTCATCCCCTTTGATATTCAATTTGAAAAGCGTAGACATTAAAATTTTCATGGCATTTAATATTGAACAATTTTTATTTTTTTTTATGGTTCAAATTTGATATAATTTAACATCATTTTTACTAATCTTAAGGATTCCTATATCATATTAAAATTTTTGTGACTCAGACAAAAATTTCTCTTTTATGAATCTTTTAAGGACATTAAATTGCGCACATGAAAAAATAAATAATAATGATAATGAAAACATTTAAAAGAAAGAGATCAGAGATATTATTTAAATAAATTTACTAGTTTTACCATTTTTTAAGGTGAGTCCCAGTGGGTTCACTCAAGGATGCTTATATACCCGTTCAGTTAATTCCTGATATAGGAAAAGTTCAAAAATTAACAATAGACTATTTGAAAGTTGAGAAATTAGAAAGAAATTTTGATTTGGGACCACCAACTGATGCAAAAATAAATGTTAACAATGCTTTGATAATGTGAGAGGTGATCCAACAAATGAATGCTAACAATGTTTCATCTCAAGTTCAATAGAAAATTTGATCTCATTCACCAAGTTAGCAATGGACATGGTCATTCACCAATGTCAACAACTCTGATCAGACTGTATATATCTTTATAAGGGTCCGCAAGAGGAGCCTCCAGAATTAGAAGATGTGGAAGAAGAAGGAGAAGAAGATCCAGTTAAGCTAGTCATTGCAGATCTAGCTAGCAAGTTCCAGTTCATCAATTCAAGAGTTGCACACTTCTAGTTGAATCTCTCTAAGCAGCTAGATTGAACTGGACTGCTCATTTTTCAATTTTCATTCTTGGGTTGGTTACTTCAGCTTGAACTGGTGCTACTAATCATATGCAAGATTAACGTCGGCTACAGGAAACATCAGATCAACATTATTTACGACCAGTTGATAATTAATTTGGGACGTTGTTGCAAGAAATTTAGTCTCTAGAGATAGGACTCAACTTCCAATCTGAAGCTGAATATATCAATATTAAGTTTGAGACCATGCAGCACAGATGTTGTGCAGTGAAACATGTAGTGGATCAAGTACTCATGAGCAGTAATATAAATTCATTTAATATTATAAGCCCTTGAAGAGTTCTTCTCCTGAACTTCAGCTTCAGCTTCTTCATAGAAACTAGATCAGTGGCAGCTTTATCGTCATTTTCATGTGAGCTGATTTAACTAAATAATTGTATCTAATTTAACTATTTAACAATCCCATTTGATCAACATCTTGAGCTAATTTTTTTTATGTAACTCAGCTCAAAATCTTAAATTTTGAGAACTAATTCAAAGTCTCTCTAGTTAGTTAGTTTTTTGTGATTGTTTTTGTGTCACGGATCATAACTTAATTATTACGTAATATACTAATTCCCAGGAGCTTAAACCGTAGTGGAGTCGTTCGCGGGGAATTCCGCCCCAGACCTGCTTCGACGGTTTGGGCTGCTGAATTCACTACGAACGAACCATGCATGCATGCTGGATTAAAACAATGTGCCAATTGCTGCAGCTCATGATGCCGCGCCGCTTGCTGGAAGGACAACACGTTTCTCACGACATATATGGAATCGCTTACAAGTCCGGCGACGATTAACTTGTAGCTAGTTGCAGCTGATGATTCCCAATTGACGCAGCAGCAGTACACAAATTTTTTTTATATGGCGGAGATGTCCACTCCATTATAAATTGTTGGTGTAGCGGACATCCATTGCTCCATTTTCAACAACTGCATATTCAGCATTGAAACAGATCAGATCATCCTTAAGAAATGGACTGTACGTTAGAATCTAGAGCAAGATCTCAAGAATCTAGAATCTAGATCTCTGGACACCCCAAACATCAGCAGTACTGATCAATGTATTATTGTATGTCACAAGTTTCTGAACTAATTATGTCAAAATGATCGACGAATAATTGCTTTCAGCTCGCAGCTCATGTGCAGATCAAGGCTTCAAATTTCGAGTGCTGAACAAACCCAATCAACATGCATGATCTAGCCTTTTAGTTTCAAATTCTTTGCACATGGTTCCCGTTTTTTCTGTTCTTTCCTATATAGCATTATTCCGCATGGATCAAGATGGCTGAAACACCCCACTGTTCTACCAGAAAAGAAGATTAGCGAAACACACATGTGCCAGGAAAAATTGCAAATGAGAGTGTGCAAGAAATTTGAGCACTGTATCTAGTACTATGCACTTGTGGCTTATTTGTATCTCGCATGGCATTTTGAATCATGTCATGCTGAGCTTATCGTAAACTTGGCGTAAGAATTATTGAGGAGATTTACCTTCACTTGATCCTGCAGATACTTGACGTAATCTATCGCAGCTTCCAGCATTGTCACGATATCAACCTGCTTCCAAATCATGAATCTTTTAGACGTGCTGATTTACAGACAACTGGTTGAACAGTCAAGTTGGTTCCTGCATCCTCTGATCTAACCCAAAAAAAATTTCGAAATTGATTGTGGTTGCTTACTAATGAAGATCATGAGAATATTTGAGACAATTTCTAACAAATTCAGTGCAGGGTACCAGCTTACTGGTTCACCTCAAAGCTGGTTAACTAGAATATGAGCATAGACAAAGGAATTAGTTCGACAGATTGTTTGCAATGACAGGAAGAAGTTGGGTTCTTGATGAAGTCGCAGACAGCAGCAGTTAGTGATGAGTGTACTACTGCAGGAGATTAGCTGTTGTACCTTGGCCCCGTTTGGCACTAAGTGTTGTAAGGTCTTCAGACGCTCATTGATCTTGTTTCTCCTATGCTGCGCACGCATGGTCACACAGATTTCATTAGTATAAATCACACATGAGATCTCCAGTCTCAAATTCTCAAGTAGTAGTGCTGTTGACCACCTGGAGCTTCAGAAGACGCGGTCTCATGAGGATATTCGCTTCAGCTTGATTTCTTTGAACTTACCCTTGCGTAGATGCTCTGGGGGTCGGTTGCGGATCCGCGGCGTGCTCGTGGTTTCCCATTGGTATTCAGTGCGGGACCAACTGCAATCATGTCCATACTAACCTCAAACGACAGGCTGCTGCTGCTGCTGGTAATCTTATTATTGCAGGCGTTAGACTTGGGCTCAAGCAGCTGTGATCCGGCGCCTGGATTCTGGATTCGTTGCCGGGCTGTTGCAGAAGAACTCGGTTCCTGTGCCCACGTCGTATCCACAAATGCAAACATTAGACAATGTAGTTCGACCTTGATCTATCGACGGATGCAGATTCTAGATAAGGGATCAGAGAACATTCTCGTAGGTATAGCAAGGAATCGATCACACAGTACATGAAAGAGAGAACAAGTATGCAGCAATCAGAAGGACGAAGTGGAAGAACGGTTTACATACATATGTTGCCTTGCGTTTGGGTCGAGGTGCAGGGCTAGCTTCGACATCGTCAAAGTCGATCTCCACCAGTTCCAGGCGGTGCTTCGCAGCTGCAGGTCGCTGCAGATCCCGCAGATGTTGTGGTGCAGGATCTGCAACGAGGATCTCTGATCCTGAACAGCTAGTATGCACTGCATTGGCCAAAACAGTATTCATGCCCACAGTACTGGACGCGGCCCGCTCTTCCAGCTGAGTTGGCTGAAAATCCTGGCTGAAGCAAAGGCTGCCAGATGTTCTTCGGTCTCCTTCACTGAGCGCGGAAGACAACACCTCCATCGAGCCTCGACCGGAGTTTCCAGAATCCAGCTGAATGTCTTCATGAGAGAAAGGGCTCCAAGGTGTGCTGAAGCAGTTCACACGCGAGGCGTTTAGAAGATTCTCGGTGTTGCACAGTAACCCGCGAGTGCCGCTGCTTCTTTGTATCAATGCCGGATCGAACTGTACAGCTCCGTCGATCATGCAGCTGCTTATACTAGGGTGATCACAAATGGCCGGCCTCGCGGGGTGATAGATTGTGTAATAGGGATCCGCAGGCGCCGATGTGTCGGTCATGGTTGGAAAAAGCTCTCTCTTGGAGGAGGCCTGCAGTTGCTGCAGCTCGGTGCTGTTGTACTGGCAGCTTCCTGCATCAGTTGATTGACCACCGTCCGCATCATAATGCATCAACTGCAACGTGGTGCAGCCGGCAAGAGGTTGCGATGTAGGGGGACTGCAATCCACCCATGTGGAAGCGGGGAGTCCGTGATGACCAGCGCCTCCGTCCCAATTCCCAAAAGAAGGAAGCGGCGAGTTGTGGTAAAGCGTGAGAGGAGAAGAAGGCGATTCTGGGTCGATTGATTGCAGCAGTTGTAAGGCCGTTAATGGTGCCACCTGCAGTGGTTTTGCGTACACGGATTTGTTGTCTGCACGGCTGTAATTGCTGTAAGACTCGGATGAAAATCCTTCATCACAGGCAGTAGGCGACATGGAAAAGTAATGAGCCGATTCCGGATGGTGGTGCTTTGCGGCGGTTCTTATATAGCGGTGATCCGCAAATTCGAACCCGGCGATGTCGCAGTACTGGTCGGGATCCGGTGAGGAATTGCACATTGCTGACTGCACCAGTTGGCCATCAGATGTGAAAGATGATATGCAGGGCGGATCATCAGCTGGAGGATCAGCAGCTGCTGGGTTTTGACACATGATGCCGGAGGCTGCATGCGGAGGACAGATGGGGTTGCAGAAGCCCGAGAACCAGCCAGGACTCGAAAGGATGTCGGATTGCTGCTGGAAAGTAAGCAGCTGGCGTGAGCTGCTGGTGCATCCAAGCGCCTGATCCGCTGCAGAATTTGCGGTTGACGTGATCAGCTCGTCACCTGCAGCAGATGATGTGTCATGGCCGGTCCAGCTCTCCCACATGCAGGATGCATCGCCCAAATTGCTCTGCAGCGGATGAAGATCCGTCGACGATGATGTCTCTTCTGCCGACGTCGATCCTGACTCCATGCTCGAGTTGTTGTAGTCTGCCAATGATGATCTAACGCGAATCCCGATCCAAGTTTACAATCTTCACAAGGCGACTAGCAGCAGCTGATTGTACACCTCAAAGCGAGGTCTACAAGCTCGACTAGTATTGACAGCATGACACTTCCGATGATGTCGAAGATTCTTGTCGTTGATGGATTCCGCTGCTAAGGGTCAAGACCTCATGAGTGCCGGCAGATGGATAAGCAAAATGGGTCAGTCGACAATGTACTCAGAACTTCAATCCTCGCTATTCACTGCAACAGGGTTGTGTAAAGCTGGAGGTACAAGAGTACAAACGGATCAGTTGTAAGTGTGCCTGAATCATGTCTTTTGCAGTCTAGGCCAGCGTCTACAATTCTTCTGGCAAGATCCAGACTTGTGCTGACCTCAAATTCAAGTGATCTTTTTTCTGGTTGCACTGTTCGGCTACACCAGATCATCCAAAGCTGTCTAGCTTATACTTCTGCCACCGCAAGAAGCAAGACGCAGATCTCCCAACACCTGCTGCTGCAACAGGACACATGAATATATTAGAGGTCATCATCAATTAATCTGGCCCCCCGACATGATACGTGATCAAAACTTAAATGCACAAGAGACGTTCCTGCGAGGCTCGAGCTTACATATCTACAGTGATGAGTTTGGATCTAGAGTTAGCTAAGTTAGAATTTTACTCCCAGGTTAAAGCATGCCGCGATGTGATGAAGTCACAGCAACAAGTAGACTAGAAGCTCACGGAGAACCAAACAAGAAACACTTTCTTGATTCACACTACAGCAGCAACCAACAGTAGTAGTATATAAGTCTGCTCCACTAGTGGCCTTAGAAACTTTTTTTCTCCATTCAAAATAGCGACAACAACAAGAAGAGAGACTGCACTAGGGTACAAAAGCAGAGTACCACCCACCAGAGTTCTAGTTCTAGATTCATTTGCCATTCGAGATAACAACAAACAACAAAAGAGACTGCAGGGTGCAGAACTAGCAGATCAACAGCTCTGTAACTAGTCCTAGATTGATTCATGTGTTATTTTCTAGATAGCAATCTTGAACAACAACGGACATTGCACTATGGTGCAGAAGCAGAGCGCCACCAGGTCATAGTTATAGTACTAGAGATTCATTTGCCATTCTAGATAGCAACAAACAACAAAAGAGATTGCAGTTTGCAGAAGCAGACCACCAGCAACACAATTACTAGAGTACTAGATTGATTCATGTGTCATTCTAGATAGCAACAACAACAAGAAGCGAGACTGCAGCTCAGGGGTGCAGAGGCAGACCAGCTTAATATGGACCACCATAACTAGCTAGACGTAATCTAGTACTAGATTGGTTCATGTGCCATTCTGGATTAACAACAACAACAACAAGAGACTAGAGTGCAGCTCATGGGTGTAGAAGCAGATCACCACAACAAACCATAACTAGTAGTCTAATACTAGATTGGTTCATGCGCCATTCTAGATTAGCAATAACAACAACAACAACAACAACAACAACAAACTAGACTGAAGCTCAGGGGTGCAGCAAGCAGATCATGAGCAGCATGAGAACCCTTACCACACCGACATAGACACATATGCGTGCAAGCAAATCAAATCAAATCAAATCAATCATCATCATCAACAACAGCCCATTCTAGTAATTAATCGAGACTTGTGAATATATTGAACTTCCACTCATCTTACAAAGGCGAAAGAATGGAATGGATCACTGAAAAAAAAAAAAATCTCCTAGGACTACTATCGAGAGATATCACAACCAGGACAGTTGTTTGGAGTTTTGGGACTACTCACAATAGGGAAAGAAAGTGTGGGATATCGGACTGCAACTACAAATGGTATGATGATCCCTGAGTCTTCTTCTTCTTCTGCTGCTGCTTCTTCTTCTTCTTACTTACTTACTTGGGGGTTATATAGATAGACAAGGGCACATATGTGTGCACGTCTCCGTGCGTGTAGGGGTGGGGGGCAGGGAAATTAATGAGTTTGGGGTTATGTTGTATGTGAACACCCTTGAGCAAAACAAAACAGAAGAAGAAAAGGAAAGGAAAGAGGAGGGTTCACGCCCAGTTGTTTGTAACTACTGTTGTTGTTGTCCCCTGTCTGCAATAGAAGCTGCCAAAAGAAAAAAAAACAAAGCATAAAATATTAGTGTCCCTGGAAATATTCATTACACAATATTTATGAACTCCCCTCCAAATTTCTTTTTTAGAAAACAAAAAAAAAAAAGCAAAAGAAATGTATATATATGTGTACTGCATTTAGGAGGAGCAGCCTCTCTCTCTCTCTCTCTGTGTCTCTCTCTTTGTATGTATCTATATTTATATATGTAACTTGGGCTCCATGCCCTTTAGCTTCATTGCCATAGCTCTTGACTCATCATTATCTTTAATGATACATAATAGGTACACAAATATATATATAATTTTTAGAAATTGCATTGCATTTTGTATGTATTATCATTTGTGTATAATATATATGTATTATGTGCTGCAGCAGCAGCAGCAGCTCAGT
>Ga0209611_10011121_pt1 | contig 13061 bp, 9 predicted proteins | sample S1TSphgellanicum_3_FD_187693 | JGI IMG/M metagenome (GOLD analysis project Ga0209611, IMG submission 187693) | Host-associated microbial communities from peat moss isolated from Minnesota, USA - S1T2_Fc - Sphagnum magellanicum MG (SPAdes) (version 2) | ecosystem: Host-associated > Plants > Peat... | reverse complement strand
CGCCAATTGCTGCACGCTGCCGAACCACTGGTTTTCATGCGGATCGTCGGCGTGCGTGAACAACAAAGGGATCTTGACACCCTGCGCCAACAGCTCCCGCACACAGCGAACACCGACTTCGCTGTAGGCGAACACCACCGCCCGGGTCACCGGGATACTTCCTTTTCTTGCCCCAGTTCCTGCCCCCGGGCGTACTCCTTGTCGGCCGCCCGGCGCTCCGGCGAATGCGGTTCGGACTCGAGCACCGCCTCGACGATGTAGCGCGGCCGGTGGCGCACCTGGGCATAGATGCGCCCCACGTATTCGCCCAGCAGGCCGATGCCGAACAGCGCCACGCCGATCAGGAAGAACACGATGCCGAACAACGTGAACAATCCCTCGGCCTCGGCGCCGACCATGAATCGGCGCACGATGAGATACACGAAGAACAGCGCGGAGAGGAGCGCGACCAGCATGCCCGCCATGGAAAACAATTGCAGCGGCACGACCGAAAACCCGGTGATCAGGTCGAAATTCAAGCGGATCAAGCTGTACATCGAATACTTCGACTTGCCGGCGTGGCGCTCCTCGTGCGTGATAGGCACTTCGATGGGACGCATCGCATAGAGCGAGGCCAGCGCCGGAATGAAGGTGTTCACTTCGCGGGTTTGATTGAGCGCTTCGACCACCGAGCGCGCATAGCCGCGCATCATGCAGCCCTGATCGGTGATGCGCACCGGCGTGATCAGCTCGCGCAATTTGTTGATGCGCTTGGAGAACCAGCGGCGCCAGAAGGAATCCTGGCGCTGCTGGCGAATGGTGCCGACATAGTCGTAGCCCTGATCGAGCATGGCGACCAGCTTGCCGATCTCCTCCGGCGGATTCTGCAGATCCGCATCCAGCGTGACCACGTACTCTCCGCGCGCGTAGGCAAGGCCCGCCATCACCGCGGAATGCTGGCCGAAGTTCGCATGAAACAACACCACCCGCGTTTGCTGCGGCCGGCGCGAGAACTGTTGCCGGAGCAGCGCCACCGAGCGGTCCTTGCTGCCGTCATTGACGAACACGATCTCGTACGACGTGTTGAGGGCGTCGAGCGCGGGGTAGAGCCGCGCGAACAGCGTCGGCAGCACCGCCTCTTCGTTGTAGACCGGAATGACGACGCTGAGTTTGGGAGGGGAAGTCATCGAGCGGCTCAGTGGTCGGCGGCGACGGCGCCCTGCGACTTCAACAGACTCAGGCACTCGTCGGTCTTGGCATTGACGAGGGACACCGAGCCCCGTGCTTCCACATTGAGCCGCACCAGCGGCTCGGTATTGGAGCTGCGCAGATTGAAGCGCCAATCCGCGAATTCGAACGACAGGCCGTCGGTGCGATCGAGCACGAGAGCCTGCGGCGAGTAGCGCGCTTCGAAGGCGGCAATCGTCGCTTTCGCGTCGGGCACGCGGTAATTGAGTTCGCCGCTGACCGGAAACAGGCCGATGCGCTCATCGACGAGCTCCGAGAGCGTCCGGCCGGACTCGCTCACGATCTGCGCGACCAGGAGCCAGGGAATCATGCCGCTGTCGCAATAGGCAAAACGCCGGAAATAATGATGCGCGCTCATTTCACCGCCGTACACGCCGTCGACTTCGCGCATGCGCTGCTTGATGAAGGCATGCCCCGCCTTCGACAGCACGGACACGCCGCCGCTCGCCTTGACCACTTCGATCGTGTTCCAGGTGAGCCGCGGATCGTGCACCACCCGGCCGGCCGCTTCACCGCGCAGCAGCACCGAAGCGAGCAGTCCGACGAGATAGTAGCCCTCGACGAAGCGGCCCCGCTCATCGAAGAAGAAGCAGCGGTCGAAATCACCGTCCCAGGCGATGCCGAAGTCCGCGCCATTCGCCATCACCGCCGCCACCGTCGGTGCGCGATTCTCCTCGAGCATGGGATTCGGGATGCCGTTCGGAAAATTCCCGTCGGCTTCGTGGTGCACCTTGATGAATTTGAACGGCAGCCGCGGCTCGAGTTGATCGATGATGAGACCCGCGCCGCCATTGCCGGCGTTGACCACGATTTTCAAGGGTTTGAGCTTCGCCTGATCGACGTACGACAACAGGTGCGCGACGTAGGCACCGCTCGTGTCGAGGCGATGGCGGGTGCCGGTACGCGGCGGCGCCGGGAATTCGCCGCGCTCGGCAAACCGGCGGATCTCCTGCAAACCATTGTCGCCGCTGATCGGCCGCGATTCCTCGCGCACGAATTTCATGCCGTTGTAATCCGGCGGGTTGTGGCTCGCGGTGATCATGATGCCGCCGTCGTAACCGCCGTCAAAGGTCGCGAAGTACACGCCTTCCGTCCCGCAGATGCCGATGTCGTACACATCGACGCCACTGTCCGTCAAACCGCGGCACACGGCATCCGTGAGGCTCGCGCTCGACAGGCGGATGTCGCGCCCCACCACCACACGCTTAGGCTCAAGGAACTGCGCATAGCCGCGCCCGACCAAGTAGGCGACTTCCTCGTTCAACTCCACAGGGATACGGCCGCGTAAATCATACGCCTTGAAGCAGCTGATCGATTTCACGTGCTGGTCCCTTGGCGACCGTAATTGTCCTCAAAGCGCACGATGTCGTCTTCGGCCAGATAGGATCCCGACTGTACCTCGACGATATGTAACGGCACCTTGCCCGGATTCTCGATGCGGTGCGCGGCGCCGATCGGAATGAAGGTCGATTCGTTTTCGGACAGCAGGAAAACCTTCTCATCGCAGGTGATGCGCGCCGTGCCCTGCACCACGATCCAATGCTCGGCGCGGTGGTGATGCATTTGCAGCGACAAGATGCCGCCTGGCTTCACCGAGAGACGCTTCACTTGAAAACGCTCACCGTTGTCGATGCTGTCGTAGCTGCCCCAGGGCCGGAACACTTCGCGATGCAGCGCGGATTCGCTGCGGCCGGATTTCTTGATCATCGCGACCAGTTCCTTCACATCCTGGACGCGCTCCTTCGGCGCCACCAGGACGGCGTCCTTGGTCTCGACGATGATGTGATCGTCCATGCCGACGGCGGTCACCAGGCGGCTGGTGGAGTGCACATAGCAGTCGTGTGTGTCGTGCACCAGGACATCGCCCTGCAGCACATTGCCCTGTTCGTCGGCGGGCAGGGCGTCGAACAGCGAGGACCAGGAGCCGACGTCGCTCCAACCGGCGTCGAGCGGCAGCACCAGGGCGTCGCGGGTCTTCTCCATCACCGCATAGTCGATCGACTCGCTGCGGCACTTCTGGAACTCGCCGGCGTCGATGCGCACGAAATCGAGGTCCGTCTTCGCCGAACTGAACGCCCGCCGCGACGCCTCGAGAATATCCGGCGCGAAGGCCCCAAGCTCGGCCAAATAGCGCGCCGCCTTGAACACGAACATGCCGCTGTTCCAGTAATAGTCGCCGGACTCGAGGAACTGCAGCGCCACATCGAGCGGGGGCTTTTCAATGAACTGCGCCACCGGATACGCCGGCCCGGTCCCCTCGCCGCGGCGTATGTAGCCATAGCCGGTTTCCGGCGCGTGCGCGACGATGCCGAAGGTCACGAGTTTGCCGTCGGCCGCCAATTTTGCCGCCACCGCGGCGGCGCCCTGGAAGACGCGCGCATCGCGAATCACGTGATCCGCCGGCGCCACCACGATCGTCGCGTCGGCGTCCATCGCCTCGGCCTTGAGCGCCGCGAGTGCGACGGCCGGCGCCGTATTGCGGCCGGCGGGTTCGAGCAGAATCGCGGAGGGCGTCACGTTCAGTGCGCGCAGCTGCTCCGCAACGGTGAACCGATGCGCTTCGTTGCACACCACGATGGGCGGGGAGGCGCCGGCGATGCCGGCCAGGCGGATGGCCGTGTCCTGCAGCATGGTCGCCTTGCCGGTCAGCGCCAGCAGTTGCTTCGGGTACATTTCCCTCGACAGCGGCCACAGCCGGGTACCGGCGCCGCCGGACAAGATCACCGGAACCAATAGGGACACAACGCACTCACTTCGAACGCTTGCCGCGCCCGATCGCATAATAGCTGAAGCCGGCGCGCGCCATGTACGCCGGGTCGTACAGGTTTCGACCGTCGAATATCACCGGCGTGCGCAAGGTTGCCTTGATGTAATCGAAATCCGGGCTGCGAAACTCGCGCCATTCGGTGACGATGGTCAGGGCGTCCGCGCCGGCGAGCGCCTCGGGGCTGTTTTTGCACAGCACCAGGTCTTCCCGGGTGCCGTAGATCCGCCGGCATTCGGCCATCGCGACCGGATCGTAGGCACGCACCTTCGCGCCCGCCGCCCAGAGGGACTCCATCAACACCCGGCTGGCCGCCTCGCGCATGTCGTCGGTATTGGGCTTGAACGCCAGGCCCCACAGCGCGAACGTCTTGCCGCGCACGTCGCCGAAATGCGCTTTGATCTTGTCGAACAACACGTGCTTCTGGCGATTGTTCACGCTCTCCACCGCGGAGAGGACGCTCGCCTCGTAGCCGACTTCGTCGGCGGAGCGCTTCAGTGCCTGCACATCCTTGGGAAAACAGGAGCCGCCATAGCCCACGCCGGGGTAGATGAAGGCATAGCCGATCCGCGGATCGGAGCCGATCCCCAGTCGCACCGCCTCGATATCGGCGCCGAAGTGCTCGGCGAGGTTCGCCAGTTCGTTCATGAAGCTGATCTTGGTCGCGAGCATGGCGTTCGCGGCGTACTTGGTGAGTTCCGCCGAGCGTACGTCCATCACGATCATGCGGTCGCGGTTGTGCGTGAAGGGTTCGTACAGCAACCGGAGCAGCTCGGTCGCGCGATCGGAATCGGTCCCCACGACCACCCGGTCGGGCCGCATGAAGTCGTTGATGGCGGCGCCCTCTTTGAGGAATTCCGGATTCGATACCGTGTCGAACTCGATGGGCGCACTGCGCGCAGCGAGGGACTCCGCCACCGCTGCCCGAACCTTGTCGGCGGTGCCCACCGGCACGGTCGACTTGGTGATCACCACCTTGTAATCCGACATGTGCTCGCCGATCGTGTGCGCCACCGCGAGTACGTACCGAAGGTCCGCCGAGCCGTCCTCATCCGGCGGCGTGCCGACCGCAATCAATTGATACAGCCCGTGATCCACCCCCTCCTTGGCGTCAGTCGTGAAGGTTAACCGCCCGGCATCCACGTTGCGTTTGACCACCGCGTCGAGACCCGGCTCGTGGATGGGCATTTCGCCCTGTTGAAGCATGGCGATCTTGCGCGCATCGACGTCGACGCAGACCACGTTGTTACCCGCATCGGCGAGACACGCGCCCGTGACCAAGCCCACGTAACCTGAGCCGAAGATCGTGATTCGCATGTGTAATCTTCTGATTTAACAAGGAAAATAACAACGCAGACTAGCGGTTTTGGCGGGTCAAGTAAAGCTAGTATCCGCCACTTTAACTCCACGGCTCCCGCAACAGCTTTCTCTCCCACGCCAGAGAATGAGTCACGATTTGGCTCAGGTCGTCGTAACGCGGGCGCCATCCGAGTTCCGCACGGATACGGTCTGCCTTCGCCACCAGATACGGCGGGTCGCCCGGCCGCCGCGCCTCTTCCCGCACCACCAAGGGACTGCCGCCGACGGTTTCGACCATCTGCAGCACTTCACGTACCGAGTACCCGTGCCCGTAGCCGACATTCAGCGTCACGGAGTTGCCGCCGGCGGAGAGGTAATCCAAGGCGTTCAAATGCGCCGCCGCCAGATCCTCGACATGCAGGTAGTCGCGCACGCCCGTTCCATCGGGCGTCGGGTAGTCGCTGCCGAACACCGACACGTGCGGCCGCTTGCCCACCATGGCTTCGCAGGCCACCTTGGTCAGCAAGGTCGCCCCCGGAGTCGCCTGGCCGATCCGCCCTTCAGGGTCTGACCCCGCCACATTGAAATAGCGCAGCGCGACATACCGCAGTGGGCTCGACGCCGCGACATCGCGCAGCATCCACTCGCTCATGAGTTTGGAAGTGCCGTACGCATTGATCGGCCGGGTCGGGGAGTCTTCGTCGACGGCGCCCCCCTCCGGCATGCCGTACACCGCCGCGGTCGAGGAAAACACGACGTTTTTGACCTCGTTCTCGATACACGCCTGGAGCAGGCTGCGCGTCGAGCAGGTATTGTTCCCATAGTACTTGAGCGGCTGCGCCACCGACTCCGGCACGATGGTGAATGCCGCGAAATGCATGACGGTGTCGACTCGGTGTTCCGTCAACAGCCGCGTGACCAGGGCGTAGTCGCCGACATCGCCGACCACGAGTGCGCCCGCCGGCACCGCCTGCCGAAAGCCGCGGCTCAGATTATCCAGAACCACCACCTCGTGGCCGGACTGCCTAAGTTGACGGACCACGTGGCTGCCGATGTAGCCGGCACCGCCGGTGACCAAAATGGTGCCCGGACGCGCAGTCATCAGAGCCTCGCCTCGGCCCAATGCTCCCGGAACCAGGCGTAGGTACTTCGTATGCCCGCCTCGAGCGAGATCTTCGGCCGCCAACCGAGGGCGGTCAGGCGCGTCGTATCGAGCAGCTTGCGTGGCGTACCATCGGGTTTCGAGGAATCGAACACCAAGCGACCCCGGTAGCCGGACTCGGCCATCACGAGTTCGGCGAGTTCGCGGATGGTGACATCCTCCCCCCAACCGATGTTGACGATGGGTTCGTCCTCGTAATTCTCGAGTAAATAGATCACGGCATCAGCCAGATCGTCGACGTGCAGGAATTCGCGCCGTGGTGTGCCCGTGCCCCAGATGGCCAGGGTCTCATCTCCGCGCATCTTGGCCTCGTGGAAGCGCCGAATCAGGGCCGGCAGCACATGCGAGTTCTGCAGATCGAAGTTATCACCGGGCCCATAGAGGTTGGTCGGCATGAGCGATATCGCATTGAAGCCGAACTCGCGCCGATAGGCCTGGCACATCTTGAGTCCGGCAATCTTGGCGACGGCATACCACTCGTTGGTGGGTTCCAACGGACCGGTCAAGAGATATTCCTCCTTGATCGGTTGGGGCGCGAGCTTCGGATAGATGCAACTCGAGCCTAAAAAGACGAACTTGGCAACACCCGAGCGCTGGGCCGCATCGATCACGTTATCTTGGATGAGGAGATTATCCCGAATAAAAGCGGCGGGGCGCGTACTGTTGGCGTGAATGCCGCCGACCCGCGCGGCCGCCATGATCACGGCTGCCGGGCGTTCGCGATCGAAGAACCCGTTGACGGCCGCCTGATCGGTGAGATCCAGCTCCTGATGCGTGCGCAGCGTGAGGTTCTCGTAACCCTGTCGCCGCAGGCAGCGCACCACGGCGGCCCCGACCAACCCCCGATGTCCGGCGACATAAATTCGCGATTCGTGATTGAGCTGCACTCGAGGTCCTACTCGTGGTGGCTGAAGACTTGGTAGCCTTCTTTGGCGACCATCGCATCGCGTTTCGCCAAACGTAAATCTGATTCCACCATTTCGGCCACCAACTCGGGAAACGTGACTTCGGCGGCCCAGCCGAGCTTCTGACGGGCCTTGGTGGGGTCGCCCAGCAGCGTTTCTACTTCGGTCGGCCGGAAGTACCGAGGGTCAATCCGGACCACCGTGCGCCCGCTCCGGGTGTCGATGCCCACTTCATCCACACCGTCACCCTGCCATTCGATTTTCATGTCCAGCCGCACGCCGGCGGCCACCACGAAGTCTCGGACCGAGAATTGCTTGCCCGTGGCAATGACAAAGTCTTCCGCCACGTCCTGTTGCAGCATGAGCCATTGAGCACGAACGTAGTCGCGCGCATGTCCCCAGTCGCGCCGCGAATCCAGGTTGCCGAGATGCAGCGTGTCCTGCAGCCCGACGCGGATCCGGGTCAAGGCCCGGGTGATCTTGCGCGAAACGAAGGTTTCGCCCCGCAGCGGCGACTCATGATTGAACAGGATGCCGTTGCAGGCAAACATCCCGTAGGCCTCGCGGTAATTCACGGTAATCCAATAGGCATACACTTTGGCGGCGCCGTAGGGCGAGCGAGGATAGAAAGGAGTGCTCTCGCGCTGCGGAATCTCCTGGACTTTGCCGAACATCTCGGACGTCGAGGCCTGGTAGAACCGGGTCTTCTTCTCCAGCGCGAGAATTCGAATGGCCTCGAGTACCCGCAGCGTGCCCACGGCATCGGAGTTTGCCGTGTACTCCGGCGTCTCGAACGACACGCCCACATGACTTTGTGCAGCCAGGTTGTAGATCTCGTCGGGTTGGACCTCTTGAATGATCCGGATGAGATTGGTCGAATCCGTTAAATCCCCGTAATGCAGCTCGAGGTGTACATCTTTTTCGTGCGGATCTTGATAAAGATGATCGATGCGATCGGTATTGAAAGAGGATGCGCGGCGTTTGACGCCGTGCACACGGTATCCCTTGGACAACAGGAATTCAGCAAGATACGCGCCGTCTTGCCCGGTGATGCCCGTGATCAATGCCGTCTTGGACAAGTCATCCTCCGCGTCTCCACGCCACCGTGGCATCTCGGGCCGCTGTGTGCCCTATATCTACTCGACCCGTCCGAAAATATATTGATATCATGCGATCGCAACGAAATTCGAACCGAACGTTGATGAACATTAATATGATTGGGCTCGGCCCGAGTGTAAATTTCGGCCGGTCTATGACACAAATACGTCAACGGATCGACGGGGTTCGCCGTTAATGCGCTTGAGCGCGGGGATTGTCGCTGAGGCGCTACATCTTTTCTCCTGTGATGAATAATGGGCTAATATCTCTCGATTGTCTTGAATTGATTGGGAAAATTAGGAAATGAGGCAAGACACGGCCATCGGTTTGGATGCGCCGCAACGGAAGGGCAATTTTATGGTATTTATCGTCTCTTGACTTTACTTAAGTTGGCGGTTCGCTTCCGGAGGCAATGATAAAGGGATGTTAAACGTCATAAATGACAAGCAGGAGTAGGTTGGATGACCAGCAATTCTGCAGCCAAAGCCGAAGCGAAAGCCGTTGCGTCGCCGCATCATTCGCTGTCAGACAGCGCCGTGCCCCCCCCTCGACCCGCGGCGGCGCCACTACGAGGACCTCAACATTTTTCCGACCACTCAGTGATTAGCTTATCGGTTCCTCATCCGCGCAGCCGGAGAATGCGCGTTGCCTACGAGTCGGTAAAACGCGCATTTGACCTTCTGGTCGGCTCGGTCTTGCTGATCATTGCGATTCCCATCATTCTCGTCGCCGCCGTGGCAATCAGGGTCGAAACACCCGGGTCGCCGTTCTTCATTCAGACCCGGGTGGGAAGAGACGGCAAACCGTTCAGAATTTGCAAGCTTCGCGGAATGTGGGCTGACGCCCGGGTCCGCTTTCCAAGCTACTATGACTACTCGGGCAAACGGGACCTCGACTTCTGCTTTCATCACGAGGAAGATCCGCGTGTAACCCGCGCCGGGATGTTCATCCGCAAGACCAGCATCGATGAACTGCCGAATCTGTGGAACGTCGTGCTTGGCGACATGTCTTTGGTGGGCCCGCGGCCTGAAATCCCCGAGGTCATGGCCCTTTATGGACCTTACCGTCAGGAATATCTCTCGGTAAAGCCGGGTGTCACCTGCCTGTCGAAGTGCACCGGCAGAGATCGTCTGACGAAGCAGGAAACCATCGATTATGACCTCAAATACATCCGTCAACGCAGCTTCCGATTGGACCTGACCATTCTGTGGCGAACGTTCCGCGGAGTCGTGCTCCGCAGAGATGTGTTTTGATCAGGTTTGACGAAGAACCCGCGCTCCACGCCAACCACTGAAAAGAAAAATGCGAATACTAGTTCTCGGCGGCTCGGGTTTTTTGGGATCGCACATCGTCGACAAGTTTCTTGCCGAAAAACACGACGTCACAGTCTATGATCTTTATCCTGAGCGCTATCGCCGTTCACCGGCGGGAATCAAATTCTTCACCGGGGATTTCGGCAACGTCGGCGCCTTGGATGAATTGATCTCCACCGGCTTCGATGCGGTCATTCATTGCGTCAGTACGACCACTCCGAAGAGTTCGAACGAGTCGCCTGAATTCGACATTCAATCCAATGTCATCGGTACGCTGAACCTGCTCGACATCTGTACGCGGCGCAAGATCGGCAAACTGGTGTTTTTGTCCTCCGGCGGCACCATCTACGGCGACATCGGTGATTTGCCGATGGTCGACGAGACTCACGCCGTTAAGCCGATTTGCTCCTATGGAGTGTCGAAGCTGACCATCGAGCACTACCTCCACGTTTATCGGCATTTGCGCGGTCTCGACTACGTGGTGCTGCGGCTGTCGAATCCTTACGGCGAGCGTCAGAGTCCGCTGCGCGCGTTGGGCGCACTGACCGTATTTTTGCATCGGACACTCAAGCATCAGACCGTGGAGATTTGGGGAGACGGGAGCGTCACGCGCGATTTCATCTATGTCGGCGATGTGGCGAACGCCGTCTACCTCGCAACGGCGAATCCGATCTCCGGTATTTTCAACGTCGGCACGGGCACGGGACTCTCGCTGCGCGACATCTTGAGCCATATCACCCGGGCCGTCGGCGTCGAACCCACGGTCAGCTGGCTCGCCTCCAGATCCTTCGATGTTCCGCGGATCGTTCTCGATGCGTCCAAAATCAAGAAGGCGACCAACTGGAGTTGCGTGACCTCCCTGCAAGACGGAGTGGTCAGGACAGCCGACTGGCTTCAGACCATCGACGTCTGATTTTTAGCGGCTCTCGCAGGTCCTGTGACGCGCGATCAATTCACCAAACGCCTGGCCTCATAAGTACTCATGAACCAAGATGTATCCTATCGCCAAGTTATAAATAATGGTGGTGATGGATTGCAAAAGCGGCAGCAGCGGCACGCGCTCCGTATCCAGAGGCACCACAATTGTATCCCCGGGGTGCATTTCGACCGTCTGCGAACGGCGGAACCATCCTAAGCGGTTGCCCGAAACCACGTCGCCGTTCGCGCGCACCACATAGATCCGCTTCCGATCTGCCTTCTGCGTGGCGCCACCGCTCTTGGCGATATAATCGTTGCGAGTAAGTCCCGGCTCGAACACGTGTGAAGTGGGACTTTGTACCTCGCCCAGGATGGTCACCTCCTGCGTAGTCTTCGGTATGATTATCTTATCTTTATCCTTGACGAGAACATCATCCGGGCCGCCCGGCGGTCCCTTGAGTATGCCCTGGAGGTCAATAACGAGCCGGCCAACGGGCTTGGTGTCGCGGAGTTGCCCCAATAATTGCTGCCCGACGACCAGGCCCTGAGTTGCGCCGGCCGCTCCGCCTCCACTCGTGGTAATCGCGCCGGCCGCGACAGCCTGAAGCGAGAGAGCGGCCAAATCGTTCTGCAGTCGATTCGCCAGCATCTCGAGCTGTTCCTTTTCCCGCTGCTTGAGCTCCTCGCGGATGAACACCGCGCCCTCCGGAAAGGCAACGTCGGTAAATCCCCCGGCCCGCTGCAACACGGAGTACAAGGTCTCCCCTTGATGAATGGGATACTTGCCCGGGAACCTGACCTCACCCGCCAATTCGATCGTGCCGGGTTCCATCCACATGGGTATCGGTTTGATCACCAGCACGTCGTAAGGTTTGAGCTGCAAATCGGCGCCCGGGGTACCGCGCCAGATTGCGGCGAGATTCACCGGGATGAGCTCGGTCTGTCGTACATCCCCGTCGACGACGGCATAGCGCGTGAGTTCCGCCTGGCCGCGGTATGCCGCGTCCTCCAAACTGCCGCCCGCGCGGATCAAGTCGCTCACATGCATCGCGGGTTCGAGCGGATACTTGCCGGGCGCCTTGACCCGGCCGTCGATATTGACCACTTGCTCGGGCGCGTCGGGAGTTGCCTGCAACTCGAGGTCGCGGATGATCGGTTCCAAGATGCGTTCCCGGCCTGCCGATAAATTGAACACCAATATTTGATCGCGTGGACGCAATTCCGGATCGGCCGCGGAGTGGCGCGCGGCCAGCGCGCGCTTGAGATCCGCCGAAATCACTTCGATCCTTTCCTCGGGCGGTACTTCGCGGCGAATCATGATGTAGTGAAGATCCGCCTCCGGACGCAATTCGTCGAAGCTATTCAATACGTCGGTCAATCGCAAGCCCGGGTGGTATGCGAATGCACCCGGCCGAAACACATACCCGGTGAGCTGCACCGAATTCTCGAGCGTCGGACGAATGGCCGGTATCGTCAGCTTGTCGCCGTTGTCCAATGGCGTCGCGCTGCTCGCGGCCGCCGTCAAATCGATATTGCGCATTTCGCGCATTTGCGACGGCAAGATGCGCTCCAATTGCCCGAGCTTTGCATCCGCGTCGGGCTTGAGGCCGCCCGCGATGGCGACCGCCTGCGCCGCGGTCTTCTCGCCCTTGAGCTCGTAGATGGCCGGCCGCTGCACCGCTCCGTCGACCGCCACCGTGTTGCCGATGGGCGGTATGAAGATGACGTCACCCGGCATCAATTGCCGGTCGCCGCTGGTATCGCCGTGCAGCAGGAGATCGTACAAATCGAGTGTGGTGACCAACCGGCCATTGCGCTTGAGTTCGATATTGCGCAGCGAGCCGATTTTTTTGACGCCTCCGCTCACGAACAGCGCATTCGTCATGGTCGACAATCCGCTCACGGTGTACGAACCCGGCTTGTTGGCCTCACCGAGCACAAAGACGCGAATCGAGCGAAGGTCGCCCATGGTCACGCTGACATGGGTTCCGATCAGCTGCTTGGCCACATGTTGCTCGATGACTTCGCGCGCCGCGTCGAAAGGCATGCCGCTGACCATGATGGGCCCGAGCTTCGGAAAATTGATGCGGCCGTCGCGTCCCACCGTCAACTCGTAGTTATAGGGCTCATTGCCATACAGCTGAACCAAGATCGTGTCCCCGGGTCCGACGAGGTAGTCCATCGGGACCTGGATATCCGACACCGGTGCAAACGTGCTGGGGACGCCCTCGAACAGATCGTAACCGAAAGGCTTGAGAGCCTCCTGACCGGTCGCCGTCAAGCGCAGCAACGTGAGCTTCACGAAGTAATTATTGAGATCCGGATCGGCTGCGATCCGCTTCGTCGCTTCGAACGCCGTCAGGCCCGCCACCGGA
>Ga0209611_10011119_pt1 | contig 13063 bp, 11 predicted proteins | sample S1TSphgellanicum_3_FD_187693 | JGI IMG/M metagenome (GOLD analysis project Ga0209611, IMG submission 187693) | Host-associated microbial communities from peat moss isolated from Minnesota, USA - S1T2_Fc - Sphagnum magellanicum MG (SPAdes) (version 2) | ecosystem: Host-associated > Plants > Peat... | reverse complement strand
TAAATGTTATTATTATAATCTTTGAATAATACATGCTCAATCACCTACAAACCTTCTCAAATTTATGTGAAAATTTATATTTAATGTATTTGATGTTATTTTTTAACCTGGAAGTCCTAAAAGGAAAACCCACAAAGTCCATATGAATAATGGCCCATCTAAAGCTTTTAAATAAATAAAAATTGGGGCAAAAAATTTGAAAAAAAGAACAAAAATTGCAACTCATATGGACCTATGAAAATATGGTCAAATTTGAACCATTCAAAAGTCCCTAACTATTAAATGGTTAAGGTTTTCAAAAAAGGATTCATGATATGAATTTATCATTTTGTATTTTATCATACATTGAATCCCAATAACAAATTTGGAATGTGAATTAATATAAAAATTTTCATTTTGTGATGTTCCAATCAAATGACTAATCCATATTTTTCAACTTCAATAGTCCATTACTACTAGCAAATGAGTTTTTTTATCAATAAATAACCACATAGTTCTTTTCATAGTGAAGTTATTAGTTTAGATCCAAATCCTAATTAGTAGATCTAAAGATATGTTAATCACCATATGCATTTGAATAAAGGGTACCTAAAAAAAAAAAACTAAAATCTCAAAAAAGTGAACCATTCAATTGTGCATCTACCCATGAAATTTTTGTCACTACAAGAATTTGCATATTCATGACTAGTTTATTTGACTTTTTTTGGTTGTAAATGACACATGTGACTATTTTTTTTTTAATCACCTTGAACAAGTCACATAAATTTTTTGTTGTGAAAAAATTACATGGTACCAAGTCAAAATGTTGATGTGGCAAGTTCCAAATTGAACAAATGGTATGACTTGTAGCCTACTTAAGGGCCAAGGTACTTAAGGGCTACTAAGGGGTTGCCTAGGTTATGTACAAGCTTACCTAAGGGTTACCTAGGTTATTTAAGGGTTGTTTAGGCTACCTATGAAGTTACCTAAAGGTTGCCTAAATTATTTAAAGGTTACTTAAGCTACTTAAGGTCTACGAAAGCTACCTAGGGGTTGCTTAAATTAATTAAGGTATTTTGTGGCTACATTAGGATTGTTTAAATTAACTAATATATTTATGGCCATACCTAGGGGTTACTTAAGTGTTGCCTAGATTAACTAAGCTAGCTAGGGGCTTACAAAGGGATTTCTTAGGTTATTTAAATCTTGTTTGGACTATTTAAAGGCTACCTAAGCTACCTAAAGGTTACGTAAAGGTTGCCTAAGATATTTAGGTTATTTATTAATGTGACATATTGCATGCATTAACTAGCCATTACACATGTGCATTTGCAACTATGATGTATAGTCATAATTCAAGTTAAACAAAACATCACATGTTGTCTAATCACATATGAACCACATTTACTAATCATAAAAACAACCAAGTTTTCATCTATTGTTGGACACCACTAATTGTGGATGATATGCAAACAATTTTCATTTTCAATTTTGTTCAAACTAATAATAGTCATAAGTCATAGTCACATTTACAACTTAAAACCACTTTGTAGTTGAATACATGGTTACAAATCATATTTACCATGGTGGCACAAAGGACAATTGAAATGGCAATCACAAAGATGATTCATTTGGACACAAGCTGTAAACACATGGGTTGGTATGAATACAATTGCTTGAAGTGTGTGAAACTATACATTTTGTTCTTACTAGCAACATTAGATAATGCCAAGTTGTTGCTTTAACAAATTGTTAAGCTAATGATGTCACTCATTTGCAATAATTTTAAACAAACACATAGAAAATTAAATTAGATGTTGGTTTTAAACATCTATCATGTTTAATTTTGTTGCCATCTCTATTTCTTTTTAAGTCTTTTTAATGAAACATTATGGAATGTTTTTCAAAAATGTTTATGTTGTTGGACGATCAAAACAATTGTTGGAGATGGAAGAAAAAATGCATCATCATCATCCTCAAAAAGATGAGAAGGACATTGAATGGCTAGTGTAATCAATAGTTCGATTTTTGCATATGTTAAAATAGTTGGTCTCTTTTCCTCTTTTATTGTCTACTTTTCTTTGTGTGGATTATATCACAAAAGTTTGGAGATATGTTTTTCATCCTATAACTTCAAACTCATATAGGATGGTTCTTTATTAACGATTATGCTCAAATAGGTCAATTTTGATTCAGTTTTTTTAAAAAATTTAATGTTTGTTTTAGTTCCCAATTAGTAATTATGTTCAAATAGGTTGGTTAGCAGTTAGGTTGGGATAAACTCCAATTAGTTGTCAATTAGGTTCCAATTTGACAAACAAGTATCAATTTTACATTGCTTGGATGTAGGAGGATATCAAAAACATGATCTCACCTCAATATGTTATTGAAAGATTAAGGAACATTTTTTATTATAATGTAACTTATGACTAATCATGCATTTGCCCAAAACAAGAATGTTAAAACAATGGACAAGTTTATTATGGAAGAACATTACAATCTACAAAAGATCCTAAAGATCCCTTGCGTGTTCAAAATAAATTAAGGCAATGAATCATTTGGAATAAAAAATCCCTAAGTTGGCCAAAAACAAATTTCATTACCTCTTTTTTTTAGCCTATCACCCAATTTTAAAACCTTCAAAAAAACATGGTGGATTAAATAGTCCCTCAATTGGCAACTTCCTTCATCACCTATTTTCTTTTACAACACCCAACTCAAAACCTTCAAAGAAAAAAAGGTGGGTGATATGGATTAGATAGTTTTGCAATTGGCAAAAGGGTAAAAACACACTCAAATGAACCACAAGCATTATTTTACATTAAAACTACATGTCTTTTTTCCCCAAAATATTTTTTCATATGAATGATATTTTTTACAACTTGTTATGAAAATTTAGTGAAGTGCCCCAATAAATCAAAAAATCATTTTTTAATAAAAATGAATTTGTAAAAGTGTACAATTTTTTTACATATTCTATCTTTCATTTTGAAAAATGATGATAATTTGAAATAATACCAAAAAAAATTTAATTTTAATCTAATGTAATATAAACTACAATTTTTTTTCAATATATCATGTACATTATACCGCACTTATATGTCATAAAACATTCTTGAAATTTTGAAATTTTCAATTTTCAAATGTACATACTTTGAATTTTCAAGGTTTTAAAATTCCACATTTTTTGAAATTGTAATTTTTTAAAATGTGTCTAATAGGAATTATTATTATCAACTTGGTTTTATTATATGAGTCCTTTGAAAGTTCATTGTAAATGTCCTTTTTTAGTGATAGAATTTTTTATTTTCAAAAGTCTTTAACTAAACCAAAACCTAAAATTGGATCAAATGGACTATTAATTTGAGATTTTTGACATTCATATGTGTTAGAAAGGAACAATGTGTCATGATTACCATGGTTTCAAATGGGAAAAAAAGATCTCTAATTTTTATGACAAAATCTAACATCCGATGTCTTTTTTGGTTCCTTTGAATGTGTTTTGACCCAAAAAGCTTCTTTCATCACCTATTTTTTCCTACAGCCTAACACGCAATTCATAACCTTCAAAGAAAAAATGATGGGTCATCTATATTAGATAATCCTTCCATTCATAGAAAATTTCCTTATTCACATGTTTTACCTTAAGCCCTACAACCAACTCACAACCTTCAAAAAACAATTATGGGTCATCTAGATTGGATAGTCCTTCTCAAGTCGCATGCTTCCTTCATCACCTATTTTTTCCTTAGGCTTGGCACTCAATTCAATGCATAACCTTCAAAGAAAAAAATGGTGGGTCAAATGGATCAAGTCCATCAATTGGGAAAATTTTTTTGTCACACTCATTATGTTATATAATGCAAGTTCCCCCAAAGACCATATAATTCCCTTGAAGAACTCTTTTCCATTAGTCCATAACTTGATGCGACCATTTTTTCATCATACTTGCAAATAATAGAACACCTAAAGTTTAGCGATGTTATCATCTTCCAAAAGCTTAATCTTACATATGCCATTTTCATTTTCTTCCATCAATGTTTCTTCCATTTTCATGAACTCTTCCATGTACATTGTACCCACCTGAACATCATTCGGCTAGTTTTTAAAAATGTTCACAAACATCTTTAAATTTTTTATGCCCAAATGAAAATGTTAGATGTTTGTGCATATTCCTACAATGTTGAATACCCTTTGTACCTTAATATATGACCCAAGAATCCCTAAATTTTATTGAGGCAAAAAGGAAACAAAAGAAAATCATGATTCATGAATTTTCTACCATGCAAACGAGTTTTTGCATTCATCATCAGTTACCTTCCTTATTTTATAATGGCTTGATTGTCCTTGACCACCAATAAAACCATCTTTGCATCAGTTTGCATCAAGTTATACAATGATGCACCTTTGAAATTGTTTACTTCATAATTAATCGATTTTGAATTGTTCACTATAGAAACAACAATAATTTCACTTGTAATAGACAAGTTCAATACCTTGTAAGCATGAACCAACAATAAAAATAAAGCATATTTGTCATCATCACCTACAATCAAATGAACTTTCTCCTTCTGAACATATTGTGTGATTAACTTTAAGCATTTGAAACATGGGTCCAACATCATACTGAAAATGTTATGAGCTTTATGTTCATGAAAGGATAACATAAATGAAAGGAAGGGCTCTAAGACTATTACCACTTGCTTTTGCCTTTGTTGCTAAAAAACTTGAAGCTCCACATCAACATCTTGAGTTCCAAATAAGTGGCAAATTTCACCTTCACTAAATTTTTTAACCCAAACCTATGGGCTCAACACACATCCTTGAAAGGCCCTAAATTATTGTCAACCATAACAATATGCAATAATGTTCTTAAATTCAAACATTTCTTGGAATAAAATAACTTTTGAAGCAAATTTCATCTTCACTAGAGTTTTTAAAACTTGTGTGGGCGTATGCCCATGTGCAAACAAGCTTTCTACCACTCTTGGCATCCTTTTCAAAAAAATTAGTCCAAGTGATGGTCTTTTGCAAAATAAATTGACATTTTTTTTATGGAGATTGATGTTAATCCAACACACACATTAATGACATCTATTATATATTGGTAGCATTTGAACATTGCATGTCCCCAACAACTCCAAATGTGAATGGTGTTATCAACAATAATGCCTGGCAACAAACAACATTTGAGGTAAGGCAATGGTCATAGTACTTAAATTGTTGCCTTCACCTGTTACATACTAAGATCATAACATTCAATCCATATGCTACTAACATCTCATTCGCTTGTATAGCCATAGTAGCGCCATATGTGTATGTAATTTTAAACAAACCAATTATTACAAGACTAAGCTATGTGGTTCAAAAAATGAAAAATGAAAATGAAAGTGTCCACTCCTCCTATCGACATTCACAAATCAAAACTAATCATGCAAGTGTCACAAGATGTAAAAGCTTCAAAAATTAATTTCTCTTTGGTTTTTTCAACTAACTTTAATAGAATGTCATTCATCAACAAAAGGCCTTGATGGGAAATGAACATGAGCTTTCTCCTTTAAAATTAATCTTCTAAGGAGTGATAAATAACTCCAAATCTTTTTCAAATTGAATAGGATGGGGATCATTCTTATTGTAAAGAATGGTACAACCAAAAAAAGATGCAATGCTAGGTGGGGTGGGGTTAGACCTCTTATTTGCTAATCTTCTATTTCCAAATCCAACAAACTTTTCCCATTCAACCCATTCAATCCAAAATTTCTAGTGAATTATATCCAAATGTTTTTTGGATGCCAAAATTTTGTTGGCAAACTTGTAATTGATGCCTTTTCTGAATCCTACAAGTGCAACAATAGGGTAACACAAAACACATCTCAATTGCTTATGTTCAGGATGGGTTGAATTTACTTTCGAAGGAGTGATTAAAACATTGTTTGTTGCATAAAAAGCCAATGTTGCAACATTGCAACTCTTTGGCTTCCAAATGTCTCTTTGTTTTACCAACATAGACCAAAAAACTTCATCAATTGTGATTGTGGTAGAAAAATTTCCATCTACAATAATGCTAGGACTACCAACACAATCAACAAAGACTAATGCAAAGGTTGAACCATAATAATTTGGGTCATCTAGGCTATCTACAAATTCAATGGTAAAGTCAACCACAACATGAGCTTGGGGAATCAATGTTTTGTTGTGCAAATTCTCCATTTCCTAAAACCTGAACCAAAATAACAAAAACCAACACCAACCTTTGATAAGTAAAAAACTAATGCATAGACAAAATACAAATACAAATACAAATAAAAAATAAAACAAAATTTGGAATAAGATGACATACCTAACTTGTGAAGAATGATGGTCAATGTTCGTTGTGTAATCTAGAGGGAGGACCTTTGTTGTACAATTTGGATGATGGACAAAGCAACCTACCACAAAACATAAATAAAGATAAAACAACAAAATGCAAAACCAACTAACAAAGCAAAATAATAATTTGAAGGGGAAGAAGGGGTTGGGTGGATACAATGTAATGTAATGAAAGTAATGCAATGGACATTCATCATAAAGAAGTGATAGCCAAGGAGGAGAACTTATGGAAACACAAGAAACAAACAAAAAGAAAAACCCTAAAAGAAATGGGAAGTTCAATAATGAAGATTTGATAAAAATGAGTTGTAGAAAACATAATAATGCAAATAAGTCAAGTGAGGCGCAAGGTGATGGAGATTTGATGTGGGGCATAATGTAATGTAGAAATGAACTATAAAAAACAAAATGTTCGACAATGGAAACAAACTACAAAAGGCACACCAATGAAAACAACTATAAAAAACATAATGCTAGAGGGTTTAAACATGATTGGGCTACCCATTTGAAACATAAGGACTTGCTCCTAAAACTTCCAAATTCACCTTTTTTTCATTTTTCCCATGACATGTTTTACATTTCACTTTTTTTTCTCATGTCAAATGAATAATTTTGTTCCAAATTTTATATTGGCCTCTAAAGTATCTATTGTTGTCACTTATGAAAGTGAGAATAATAAAATTTATCCAATGTGGGCCAAGTTTTATCAATGGCCCAAAATTCACAAAAATTTGACTTTTAAAAAAAATTACATTCCAATAAGGCATTTGGTTCTTGTCAGATTCATGCATTTTATACACATTAGCACATAATGTGTTGGTGATAAAAAATCTTGGGCTAGAAAAAATTGTTCAAACATTTCTTATGAATCCTTAAATTGTTTTTTTTCATGAGACAAATCTTGGATTTCTTTCAAGGACTTGGTAGGAATCCTTAAACTTGTTCAAATTTAACATTCTATGCATAAAATAGTACCTTTGTAATGTATCTATCTATGAATGAAATCAAACTTTCAATATGAATGTTTCATTAAGTTTCAACAACATGTTTAAATGATGGTGTATAATGAATATAAAATGAAATAGTCCTTTTGGGTACCCCAACCATGCTTTGACTTTGGATATTCAATGTAAAACACAAAATAATCAAAACAAACTATAAAATATTTGATGATGGAAAACATGAGGCAATGGGGATTGATGTAGTGTAATGGAGATGAACTATGAAGGGTTAAGCATTAAAGATAAATTGCAAAATATAACGCACAAAAAATAAGTTATAAAATGATTCATGAAAAAAGATGAAAATGAAAAGCTTAATAGAGACATGGAGACAAATGAAAAGAAAACCTTAAGGCCCTAAACCTTATAACTAAAAAGAAAGTCATGTTTTAAAAATAATCTTGGTTTGGTTCTACTTCTAAACCTTAAGGTTAATAGACCTAATTGGGTCCAGTTATATATATATAATTGGAAGTTAGGCTCTGAATTGGGTCCCATCTAACCTAGAACTGAAGTTAAGTTCATTTATTAATTCCCTCACCCCAATGGTTCCCCAATTTCGATTATTTTGACATTTCAAAATTTTGAATAGGTTTTAGTTTAGGTGTTTGGAACCAAAACTAGCAGTTTTAATTAATGGAATTAAAACCAATAATTATAACCAACAAAAGTGGGTAACCACCCAACATTTGCATGAACATACCTTAAGAATATTTTTGACAAAAAAATTATGTTGTTTCTTTGATTTTGTTAACCTTCCATTCTAGGTTTTTTTTATTTTAAAAATCAAAGAACCTCTGGTTGTAGTTTGTTGAAAATTTTCAAAATGTCAAAACCTTTGGTTCCAATTCTTAAATACTTTGGAATCAAAAGAACCATTTTTTAAAAAAAATTCAAAGAATAAGTTGTTTTCATGAAAAAATTGGTAGTTTAAGGTAGGTTTTCTACTTTTTCAAAACCTAGGCCTATAGTTCAAAACCATTGAACAATGAATTCTAAAACCCACTACTTAAGGTCAAAACTGGTTCTCTGATATTTAAAGTCAAAAGTATGTGACATGGAATTAAGGCAAAGTTGTCTACTATTTCTATTGGAGTGAACTATCACTTTTACAACATTGAAAAGTTTACTTTTAGTTTGTTTTTCATCATTCAATGAACAATGTTGGCAGCCCTACATGCTGAATTGTTGTTGTGATGATCTAGGTTTTTGGAATTCTACTTGTTGATTTTTTTGTCTTGTTTTTGGTTTTATTGACCTCTTTATGTTAAGCTTATTAGTTGTTGGTGGTGTTTTGATTCTAGTTGTGGTGATTTGTCTTGAATCATTTATTTCTCGGAGCTACTTATAATGGAGGCACGACACTTCAAAGCTTGGAAGGGATTTTTGAAGACAAATTTCAAGAAACTAAAAATGAGATGTGTAATAGGATGTGGTTTTCTTTTTCTTTGCAAAATGGTTATGTGTGTGTTTGGTTTTTTTGTAATCATGGTTTGAGAAAGGAATGTTCATAACAATTAGACTATGATGTATTCGTTTTCCACTACTCAAAGGGTTTAATTCCATTGTTAGGAGTTAATAAAAATAGTCAAAACAATATGGCACATTGGGAGATGATGAAAGACATAGGGAGATAAAGAGCTTACCTGAGGTGGTTCTTTAATTTCTGAGCTTGATATGCTTATATTAATATTGGTATTGTGGAATTGAGGGAATGAGGCATGTCTAGTATGGGAACTCTAAGGGAACTGTCAATTGCCAATTATTGGTAGATTTTAGGTGGGTAATTCCTTTGTAAAAATTCTTGGGCATGGTGACTGTGTTTAGGAGGATTGTGAACTTGTGATGTGGGTATGTTCTATTATCAATCTAGGAAATTAATGTTGGCCAATGTAAAGGTATGTGTGGGTATGTTGAAAGATTGGATTCACAATTGAGTGGGAAAGTTTATGGAATTATGTGGAGGACTAACACCTACATAAGGCAATGATAGCTCATGAGAGAAGCTCAAAGTGGTATGATCCCAATTAATGTGCTTTAGTTTGGAGCTACCAATGTTTGTTAAATGGTCTTCTATATCCAAATACAAAACTTTGGCATGAGATGGGAGTGTTGCAATTTGGACACAATTGAATAAACTTAACATATAACACTAATTTGAATCTTTTTTTTCTTAGGTGTGTTAATTCCATTATATAACATTGATTTGGTTTCCCTTTTCTTTCAGCATCAAAGCAAATTCTATTCTGTTGAACAACTTCTATGTTCAAGGCCATGTAGGAACATTATAGTTAGCATGAGTAACAAAATTGCAATTGAGGCATTTGATCAACATCAATTTAAGGGGCACCCACCTCCAAGTACCTTACTTCTATGCATTTCTAGCTTTGCTACTGTGAACATCATAGGTTTTGATCTTAGACAAGCCATACTAAGCAACATTGTAATCGGTGTAGCCTTGTCTTGGTTCTACATTTAAGCAGCCATATGGTTGAAGGTGTTACAAGATGAGTGGAGTTGGATCCTCATCAACACTAGGAGTACCAGATTCTTCTATCGATTAGGATGGCCTTATAATTCAAAATGAAGCATTGCAAAGATTTTATGGAAAAATAAGAAGCCTTACCTTTGATAGGTGACTTATGGATACATGTTGATCCATCTTTACTGGGAGGAACAATGATGTTCTTCAAACCCAACATGCTAAAAAACTATATGTGAAGGATTGGATCATTAAAGTAGACCTAATTGGTAATTCTACCTATGTATTAAGCTAAAAGTTGTGCAAGAATGGAGAAGGGGCTTTGGTTTGGGTGTATGCACATTGTGATGATGTTGATTTCAACAACAAAATAAAAGGAAACAAATCATTGATCACAGAAGAAGAGCAACGTAAACTAGTTGCAAAACTTTGAAAGTTCATATTATTGAGGAGAGTGGTTGTGATGGAATGCAAACCAATCTCAAAACAAGGGGAAGCAAACTACTATAAATACATCCTCTAACCCTTTACCTTGTATTTTTATTCATTCTAATTTTAAAATTATGAAGGAGCCTCCATATGTTGGAGATGTATGGGTACCAACACTACCTATAGATCATAGTAGGTTTGTTAAAATCTTCGTACTTAGCATGCAAGATTTGATCAAGCTTCAAAACAAAATTTTGAAGATTAAACATGTTAGGGTAACTTTTAGATTATTGAATTAGATCCTAAAGGTTGACCATTTTGGAAGTCATAAGTGGGTAATGGAAAGTGAAAATCATTACCAATGTCTACATGTTTTGCTTCCCTATTTTCTAGGCCTTCAGTATCTAGGGTTTTCACAGGTAACCTCTTCCTAAAAATTCTAGCCTTAGAAAACATGTCATGTTTTGTTTTGCAAAAACTATTCAACTATTTTAAAATAGCCTATTCATCATCAACCAATACTTCTAGATAATTGTTGGTAGCAAATAATGGTTTACCATCTTTCCCCCACTTCTAGAATTGTTCCTATGTGGGCCCCATATTGGTTAGAGCAATATCCACATTCTATGCCACAATTTTTTGTCTTGTGAAGTAGACCACATTTTGCACATTTTGGCTTTAAGTCACCTATACACGAGCAAGTAGTGCCAATGTGATCACTTGCTCTACAAATTTAACACACTATAGAACTAATCCCTGATGGAATTGCTCCAACACTAGATGATGATCCCTTAATGAAATTAATGAATGACCCATTCAAAACAATCACCTGTTTTTCCAACATTGTATCATTATGCATGTTTTTCTCATGTTCTTCCTTGAGGGGCTCAAAAGGAGTTTCTCCCAACTCTCTTAGCACTCTTTCCACTTCATTAACAATTGCCAACAACTCCTCTACATTTGCATAGGTTTTCACCATGCATAACTTTTTGATCTAAAGACACAAACGGGCAATGAATATGCATCTTTGTTCATCATCCTTGATTTTTCCTTTCCTAAATAATTTATCCAACCTATCAAAATATGGTTGGACCCATTGTCTAGGCTCTTGTGTAACCCCGTCCAACTTCACTCTTTTAATTCATCCACATCCACATCCCCAATTTTTGCTATACTTGTTTTCACTTCATTCCAATCAACAGGCGTCATTTGTAGCTTTTTGAACTAGTCCTTTGCCTTTCCTCGCAAATTGAATTTTGCAATTTTAAAAAGTTTGATCTCGTCATATCCACACACTTCAAATGCCATCTCCAACCATTATGTCCAATATAATACATCTTCAAATTCCTTGCCCTAAAACAATTCGTCCATACCTTTAAGACTTATCATCATGGATCTACAATTTAATGACCAGTCTACTAAAATACTCAACCACTTTATAAAAGGAAATTTTTTTTTATCCCCCATGGAAACCATCTAGTTGGCAATACTAGGGGAATTGGAATTGCTAAAAAGTTTGGTCAAGCTAGCCTTGAGAAAGAGAAATGAAGGGATGAAATTTGTCAACCTAATCAAGGCTAAAGGATTCAATGCATGTTATACGAAAGTTCAACATCAATAGAAATCATCAAAATAAAACACTACCTCTTCTGGTTGAAATTGTTAACAATATGTTGGAAGGTTTAATAGATATAGGTGCATCCATGTCAATGATGTCTACAATTGTGCTATGGGAATTGGGACTTATGCATATGGTCACTAAATCTTAATCATATAAAACTGCATCTAGAGTGGTGGTTCAAACATAGGGTAGGATTACAAAATTACCTGTGAAAGTTTGGGACATCCAATGTATGATGACCTTTATGATTGTTGATACTGATAGCTACAACATCCTTTTAAGTCTTGATTATTTTATCAAAATAGGTGTTGTTGTTATTGATGTGGAAAAAAGGTTAATCTAAGTTAGATAAGGACTAAATAACAATGTTTAGATTCCTCCATTGAACATGGTAAACATGTTGTAGTTGGTTGTGGAAAAGAAGATGCATTTGATGAGAATCTACAAATATGGGGTATTGGGCCTCAACCAATGTTAATTTCAGGAGAATTTCCAAACATGTAAAAGGCCAGCCTATAATTGTCTAAAAATGATAATAATTTTAGTTAATTTGAGTATTTTGATGAGGAGATGAAAGAAAGAACAAATGATGAATAAACTAAAATGTTTTTACATGGTAATCTAGAAGTAGCTGAAGATCTAATGGAAAATGGGCTTGAAGCTTTTGTGTAGAAGGAAAGTTTAAGTCAAATTTTGAGTCTGCTCCTAGAAGAACAATTGGACAACTTGATGTTTGGGGAAATATCTGACACAAATGACTTTGAGGACTGGATTAAATGTGTTAAGCAAAAGGAAAAAGCTAGACACATACAATTCATGAAAATACCTCTGATACTTTATGTGTTCCAATTGGAATCAAATACTAATTTCAAAATGAAACAACCATAATCAAGGCATTTGCGGATGCGAGGGAATGTTAAGCTAAGATCAAATCTAAAATAAAGGTTGATCCATCTTTGGGGAAGCAAAATACTAACCAATTATGGGAGTTAGAATAGTTTCCAGATATTTTTACTATGCATAAAGGTGAATTGAAATGTTGCAAATATGGAGAGCATGTGGTAGATATACACAGATGTCCACCTTATAGAACCACACCAAGTCATTTATCTTTTTGGGAGGAAACTGAAGTCAAGAAGTAGATTGATGCATTGGTTTTGTTGGGAAAAATGACTTGCCCAG
>Ga0209611_10011118_pt1 | contig 13064 bp, 9 predicted proteins | sample S1TSphgellanicum_3_FD_187693 | JGI IMG/M metagenome (GOLD analysis project Ga0209611, IMG submission 187693) | Host-associated microbial communities from peat moss isolated from Minnesota, USA - S1T2_Fc - Sphagnum magellanicum MG (SPAdes) (version 2) | ecosystem: Host-associated > Plants > Peat... | reverse complement strand
GGCATCATGTGCTTTGTGCACAAAATCAAATATGTGTCTATGAATCATATACCAAGTGATTTTGGTATGTTTGGCATTGTGTAGTATATGTACTTGATTATTTTTGGAACCTATTTTAGGCAACTTGGCAATTTGGAAAATGAATGATTTTTCCTTGCTTATATAATTTGCACACAAAATTTGGAATTATCTACTAATTAAAATTTGAAAAATATAAAAAATGGACTCTTGGATGACAAACATTTTCCACCCAAGGTGGGCCATTAAAATATTTGAATTTACAAAATATGTGAATAAAAATGTAAGGTCCCATGTATTGGTTGTTGGGTTGAAATTTTGATCTAATTAGTTATATAATAGGGTTATATTTATTTTGAAAACCAAAATATAATTATAAAAGGTATAAATTAATCATATATAGGGTGTATTAAACATTTTCAAATATTAATTGTCAATAGGATGAATTAGTACATTAAGATCTATTGATTTAAAAACTTTTTTATTGTTTTCCATTCACTACAACAAAAGGTGTCGCTCTATGCCAAGTGATTTCACTAGATGTTGAATGAATTCACTAGTCATAGTGAATGAGACCTAGTGGGGAAGTAGTGAATTCATTGGTCTAGTGAATAGGCACTAGTGAACTACACCGACATTTTGTAGTAATGATTTGTTTATTAAATCCTACATCCTTTATTTATTATCAATGGAAACCTTGTTTGATTGTTGATTATTCCTTTGGAAAACAAGTTTGTTTGACCTTGTTTTAAGTTGATAATTGTATTATGATTCACGTGTTTTCCTTTCATTTTTGTTTTTCAAATTCATCATTTAGACATGGGTTACTATTTAACTTATTGACCTATAATCAATTATCAAGTAAATATATCTTCGTGAATTTTTAAAATTTGGTATGCGAGACAATGAAATTGCAATATAAACATTTCCCTTCATTATCCCAATAAATAGATAAATAGATAATAAAAAGTGTTAAATGTCCCATCCTTTGTAAAAGTCAAGATAAATTATCTTATGCACAAATTAAGCCATTAATCAAAAGCCTTATGCAATTCAAAATATGCAATGGCAATCACAATCATGTTGTATTTGTTTACAATTATTACATGCATCCCAAATCAATATTTTTCAAACATTATGTGGTTACATGGTTTCAATCCCTCAAAATGGTGACCAAAATATTTCAATATATGAACCATGTAGTTAAAATATAAGGTCCTTTAATACAAGTTCATCAAACTCAAGTGCACATAATATTAAAAAGTTGAAATTCTATGGTTAATTATGGGTGCCAACCACCCTTATAACTTTGACGTGCACACATGTGATGATACAAATTCCAAACTCCTAGTTCTATATTAAACAAAACATTTAAAGTTGATTAGGTTTCCATCACATCTTCAATTGTTGATCCATCATTAATAAAATTACAATTTATTTTAGGACCATTATTTTATTCTTTGAAATGAAAATTCAAAAGCAATTAATTATTTGACAAACATGTGTCAAAGCTACCAAGGTACTATGGCATTTATGCTTTTAGTCAACCAAAAAGGTAAATGATTTATGTGTGTCATGACAATCTTTAACCTTCTAAAACAAGCAAACATTAGACATGTGTAGGTAAATTAGTGTTTAGGCTTGCATGTAAGTAGTACCAAATTTGGGCATGTTCATTAATGGTGTTGGAACATTGAGTTGCAATTTTACAACTTGTGCAAGTGTCCAATGCAACTCAAAAATTAAATTGCAAGGCTAGTTGCAAAACACCCTTTTTTTTCATATGAGCAAACATTAAGCCTGTCTAGGTAAATTAGTGCTTATGCTTGCATGTAAGTAGTACCAAATTTGGGCATGTTCATTAGTGGTGTTGAAATGTTTTTCAATCTTTACCAATATATCCCAAAATTACATATCTAATTATTCCTAGAATTTAATGCTTTGCAAGGATAAAGATTTGATGTACTTTTTCAAGTTTGAGTTTTGACTAAAAATAACGAGTATTCAAATCCCCTAAACAACATCTTCCCAATAATCAAATTCCTTAAATGCACCTTGTGTAAAGTCCCTTTCAATTCACTAATAGATGGGTATTGAGTAAACAAAACAATGGATGAAATTGGGAAAATTAGATGATGGATAAATTTATTAGCATCTTTTTTAGCAAAATGTAGCCAATTTTTTCAATATGATAGAAATATGTTTTTTAAATATTTTAATCATCAAATTTAACATTTATTTGGAAACTTTTGTCAACTTTCTTTATTGGTTCTAGCATTTAGCAAAAAATGTGAAATATGCTTTAGCTTTTTATCTTTCATATCTTGTTTAGAGGCAAATTTGGTTGAATTTTCTCGCCCCTAGATAGGTAGGCACAAAGTTTATAGGTGCAATTTAGAAAAATAAACCATGGTCATAATTTTGAAATTTTCATCCTTACTTCCAAGGTTTGGGTCTAAATGTAGGGGATTTTGAGGATACTTGCAAAGTGGGGACAAAATGGCCAAGTGAGATGAAAAGGGGCATAAGATTGGGCACCACTTTATGGATATTCATAACATGTTTTCATATAAGTGCAAAAGTTTATGGTCATTAAAAGTTGCAGATATTGAAAAAAATGCCCATGTTTTTTTATTTTTGAGAGTCATTACAACAAAACTACAATGGGAACTGTTTTGAAATTAAATACCAAAAAATTGGTCTACCACACACAAAAAGAAGGCAAGATTTTTTTTGTGAGGACTCAAATGGCCATATGTTATCTAGGTGTTGTACAAGTGAAGAGTGTTACGTGGATCAAGTACAAATGACACTTGCACGTTATGCACATGTCTTAAATATGCTTGATTTTTTTGGAACCTAGTTTAAACTATTACATAAGGATTTTACTATTTGAAATTCCTTTAAAATTTAGACCTTTCATCATGTCTATATGGTGCAAGTTTGAGGTTCCCAATTTATTGTTAAACATATTGAGTGTGCCAACAATATGGGAATTTATATGTTTTCATGTTTCGAATGAATATTTTTATATTGTGGAGTCAATAAAATTAAATATGGCACCTTGAGCCAATATTATCATGATAATAAAGTAAGAGAATCAAGCCACAAAAGTAGTTTTAATTTGGAAGGCACACATGGCCACATCATAACAAATTAAGCCAAATAATTGTTGATTTTTGTTGCTAGATAGTACCCATCTCAAGCAAGGATGTGTGCATTGTAGGACCCTACCAACTTGAATATTAATTCTAGTGATTATGATTCATTGGAGCTTGTTTAGGTAGGAATATTATAAGTTCCCATAGTATTTCATCCTATGAAATTCTAGCCAAATTTTTTTTTTGCCCATTCTCAAGTAAAAAAAGCATGGAAAGGTGTCTTTTCAAAATTGTGTTTAGAGCAAATTTTCAATACCTTCTCCATCAATTTGCACCCAATTAGTTGCAATTGAATTTAAACACAATTCAATTACATTTGAATTTAATTGAATTTAATTGAAATTAAATTCAAGGTGCATGAAATTTCATTCAATATTTTCATTCATATATAAATTAATTTAAATGAAATCAATATTTTTTCATCAATCAATCAGTTGTTTCTTTCCACATTTGGTTTTTTTCCAATAATGGTTTTCTTAAAATAATGTCATTCAACATGGTTTTCATCATATCTTGAGTTTTCATCAATGCAAATGTGCATTCGTTATATTGTTATTTTTTATTACATTAACAATATGGTATTTAACATGAATAAACAAATATTGGTGTTTTAAAACCTTTGTTGTAGTTCATTGTTTTTTCCATTTAAATTTCACCATGTCATTTTCATATAATATGTTAATAAACAAGGCTAGAGGAAGAGGAGAACATCCAACATGTCAAAGATCCATAGGCAAAAACAATGACAACCAAACAATGATATTTTTGGTAGTGGTGGTGTTCAACAAAGGTGGAATCCTAAAAGATTATGCATAGAATGGTGAGGGATTTCTTAATGTGAAATTTTGCAAAATAACTACATTCATAATTTTTTATTTTGTTTCCAAGTTATCAACATTTCTTATTTGAATCTGAATATTTTAAACACTAAAATTCAATTATGACGTGTGATTTGCAACCTCCAATGTTTTTTTGTGATAATATAATGTCTACAACTCAAGTATATATAAGGCTAGGACAAAAGATCAAATATCATTTATGATTTAGGAAAATGACATCATTGCAACATTATAAATGATCCACTATCAAGTTGGTTTTACATGTGTGCATTAGCATTTTTCCAAATAATTGAAAAATCATGAACTTGTGTAAGATTCCTTTGTCAAATATATCATTTTGCAATTCCTATGGTTTTCAATGTTTCCATTTTTGTACCATATATACCTATACAATCATGAACATGTGATTTGTAGATGTTGTTCATGAAGTTCAAGATTTTGAAATTTTGACATGAAAAACAAGAAATTGTGATCAAACATAACTTTAGTAAAATTGGTGCATTAGTCACACATTGATATTGTAACTTGGTGCTTCACAAATTTCTCCCAACATAGGTTGCATCCGTTTCATATATTTTGGATTATAAAAACAATTTTTTTTCTAATATAATATTTATAAGCAATTCAAAAGGAATTTGTGGCTTTTACCATGAGTATTAATGTAGGTGTCAGTTCACCCAAGATGTTGGATAACATCTCCATGACAATTATGTTTACAATAACATACCAATGCTCATCATTGGTAGTGTGGAACATCATGGAGCCCAAGTTATATTGTTTTCAAAGATATTGAAGTTATCAACAAATGTTTTTTTTTCAAAAAAAAAAGATTTTGTGAAGAAAAATAAAAATTATTTTAATAATTTTAGAATAAACCATTTGAAACATTATAGGATATTTTATTCTTGACAATGAATCTTCGAACAAAATAATCACTTGATGTTGAAATGTTGAACTTGCCATGGTACATGTAGCCCTTTTCTTATTAGTATTAAAATTCCACTAAAAAACGTAATAATAAATTTCAATTAAAAATGAAGTGTTTTTGGACCATTCCATCCCCGAGAATGAAAAAAAATTGTACAAATTGTCAAATTTCCTATTGAAAATTAATATTCTTTCCAACAAAACAATAATGAATTTAAACTACCATTCCAAAAAGTGTTATGCACACAAGAAGAAAGGGCCTCAAGGACCATATTGCAAGGACCCAAATGACTATATGTTATCATATGCCACACATGCAAAAAGTGTTATTAATTCACACTTTTTACACCATATATATGTATTCCATTATGTGCGGAACTTATTTTGTACAACTCCATCAAAGGCAACTTTGCATGCCAACCACCAATTCAAATAACTATACAATTGAAAATGGAAATCAAACTTTTCATACACAAGACTTTTTTACTTTTCAATAAAAGAAAACCACATATATCACCTCTTTTTTTTAAATGAATTTATTGCGACAAAATTACATTAAATCACATTTAGTTTTGAACTAGGTGCAAAAAATGTTAAATGTACATAAGATAAAAATGAAAATCTATTGCAAATGAGTTAGACAGTCAAATGTTGTCACATGGCATCTCTGCACATATGTTGCAAATCAAATACAAAGTGGGTTTGTGCACCATTGAATGGGTAACTTTTGAACAAGTTTCATAATCTATACAAGTCTTGTACAAGTCCATTGAAAACTTCCCAATGGACATGGTTATTATTTGATGATTTTTGTTATTGTAATATTTCATGATTAAATGCATGCCCACTTTCAAAACTATATCAAATTTGTTAAAAATTAAAAAAAAAACACACATGCTTAGTAGATGAACTATTTCATAGATGCCTCCACAAGCAAAATGTTCCTTTAGAGCCAATTTCATAATATTGCAAAGTTGGGAAATGCCATATTTGTTGATACGAGATATTTAAACATAATGGGTCGAAAGTTGAAAATCAACATTGTGTCCCAAAATTGAGCCATGTGACCATGATTCCACCCAAAAGTTTTTATGCATTTTCATCTATTTGCCTATTATTGAAAGAATAATTCCATTTCAATTTCTTGACACATCTAACAACCAACTTGACCCTACCATTTCAATGCTCACTTTTAATATAGGAACCATCATTATACCTACCACCCAATTACTATTTTACCAAGCAATCCACACAAAGAATTGTGTGGCCCAAATTTCATCCTCCATCTTTTCCCACACCATTGCTATCACAATAAATATCCCTTCACAATTTCGACATCCCACATTTGAAGACCAATAGTTGGGCTTTCTTTTATTTGTATTTCACTTGCATGCCCATGTTATGATAGGAAAAAACGTAGTTGACTAGAATTTAGTTGTGAAATTAGCTGCGCACACCATGGCAAATGTTGTTGTGAAATGGGGTCAATTTATCACATTAGTTGATTTGACAACATTGATACTTACAATAGTTGCCATAGTAGTCTTTCACATCTTTATACAATGGTTTTGTCACACACAATTGAAGAGACCACCAAGGCCATTTCCCATATGGCCATTGTTTGGAAACCTTCCTCTTTTAGGTAAAATCCCCCACCAAGATTTGTATAAGTTATCAAAAACATATGGGGATATCATGGAGTTGAAGTTCGGATCAGTCCGTGCTGTAATCATTTCGTCTCCCCAAATGGCAAAACAAGTTTTGAAAACACATGATGACCTTTTTGCATTTCGTCCCAAAACCATCATTTCACAATCCATTAGTTATGGTGGACTTACTATGGCATTTTCATCTCAAGGGGATTATTGGCGACAACTACGCATGATACATGCATCAGAGCTTTTAAATGCCAAAAGTCTTCGTGCTTCCAAAAATGTTCGAGATGAAGAAATTTCATCATTAATACATGATTATTTTCAAGATTGCAAGGTAAATTGAATTTATTTGAATCAAAAACCAATTTCCAAATATAATTTAAAAAGGTTGTTCATTGAGTTTTGGATAATCCATGAGGGTTTTCATACTTGTATCACTAAATTCACTAGATCATTCTTGGAACATGATTGTATCAACCACCTCTTCATTCAATGATTGTGCCATTGTTTTGCAATTGGTGTTATTTTTTTTTCATTTAATATATTTAGTTGAAAATTAATGACACATATTCACATTTTTTTGTAGGAAGAAAAGCCAATGGACGTTTACACAAGATCACGTAATGCTTCCGTCAATGTGATGACTCGTTTACTATTTGGAAAAAGATATTTAGGCTCAGGATTTACCATTAAAGAATGTGAGGAGTTCAATGACATCATTATTGAGGAAACAAAAATCCTTGGTGTTTTCAACATTAGTGATTTTGTTCCATTTCTAAAGCCATTTGATCTCCAAGGTGTCATACCTCAACTAAATAACATACGATTGAAAGTGGATCAATTTTTCGACAAAATCATTCAGAATCATTCAAGAGAAAAAAATTCAAATCATTCCAAGGATTTTCTTGATGTCATGTTTTCTTTTGTTGAAAGTTATGGTTTCGATAAAAAACATGGAGACAATGTCATCAAAGCTGTTATTAATGTGAGTTATTTTGTGCTTTAACTCTAACTTTCAATTTCCATTTTTATTTTCTAAGCTAAAGGCCTCAACATGACATAAAATGTTGTCTAGTTTGTGATTGTACTTGTTAGGTGAAGTAAAATTTGTTAAAAATTTGATATTGTTCAATTATTGTGCCAACCATTATAATTATTTGATTATGATATTATATCATGAACAATCAAATGATCAATGTTGCACCTTTGACCATGTCATAAAATCTCAACAATATTGGCCTATCTGCATAATAAATGTTTCTATTCATGATCTAACAATTTATTAATGATGTTATTGTGCATAATTATAATCACCATGTGCCACTATGTGCAGGAGATTTTGGAAGGAAGCACTAGTTCAACTATAACTGTTATTGAATGGGCATTGGCAGAGCTATTGAAACATCCAAAGTTTATGAAAAAAGCTCAAGATGAGTTAGATGATGTGATTGGGCAAGATCGTGTTATTGATGAAAGTGACATTCCTCAACTAAAATATCTCCAAGCTATTGTGAAAGAAACACTCCGTCTTCATCCTCCTGCCACACTTATGGTACCACATCAAAACATGGAAGCTTGCGAAATAGGAGGTTACCATATATTACCTAAGACACAAATATTTGTGAATGTATGGGCTATTCATCGACATTCATCTACTTATGATAATCCTTTGGAATTCAACCCAGATAGATTTTTGCAAACTAATGTTGATTTGAAAGGGAAACATTTTGAACTCTTACCATTTGGTTCAGGGAGACGCATATGCCCTGGTATGTTGTTGGGTTTGCTTATTGTGCAAATGCAACTAGCTAGGCTTCTTCATAGTTTCACATGGAAGTTGCCAAAAGGAGAGAATCCACGAGACATGGATATGGGAGAAGAGTTTGGAATAACAACTCGAAAAGCAATTCCATTACAAGCAATTGCTATTGCTCGACTTCCTCAACACTTGTATTTAGCTCCACAATTTACTTGACATGGTAATTAATTATACATATTAAATATAGTTAATGCCATTAAATGATATATATGTATGTAAAATATATTATTAATCTTCAAAGGATTTATGTCATATTTAATTTTATAGGAATAAATGATACATCCAAGGACATATGTAAGAATTTTCTTCAAATTCAAATGTTCAAGTTGAACATAGACTTGAATGTAAACACACAATATGTTTTCTTGTTGCTTTAAAAACCTTCTTTTTTTTCAATATGATTATTTTATATTTTGTGAAATTATATAATCCCAAGTTCCAAGAACTTCCAAGCTCCAACCACCAAATAATATATGATTTCAACAATGAGTTCAACAATTAGTTAGTAGCCAAATTTGAATATTCGTCACATTGTGCAATAATCATGTTAGCAATCACCATGCATAGTTTATTCTTTCTACATTAGTACACACTACACAATGTAAATATGATTGCATATTGCACATGATTGCAAGTGGGTGATAAAATTGTTATTGTTATTTTAAAAAAGATTGGTGGTTATTGGCTACAATTTAACTACAGAGGAGTGATCCTTGATTCTAACCTTCTTAACTAAGTCTACAATAATAAGCTAAACTTTAGACACTTTAGATATATATTTTTCAACATGGATGGTATGGATGGTATGGATATAATTCTCTTGCAAAGGTGGATGGCCAAGATTGAATGTAGTCTACTAGTTAACTTTTCCAAAATAAACTAATCTCGTGTTAATGTTCAAATGTTTCCATTAGAGTCATATGACTATCCAATGTTGAGCACATATGATTTCGTGCACTTTTTTTTTTTTTACCCCTTGAATTCTTTGTACTAGAAGCAAACCAAGTTATTATTCCCTTGGGTAGAAATTTGATGATAAGTAGGAAAAAGCTAATCAAAGTTTCAACAATTCCTTGTCTTTTCAGTAGTTAAAGAAGGCCTTGCTCAAAATTTCGATAATCAATGCCTTGTAGATCTCTCATTATTTAGCCCAATTTTCCTTGAACTTTTGCTAATAAATGAGAAGCTATGCCTTCATGAATGCATTTTCAGTTCTAATCCCTTCCAACTCGGCCATTCAATGGAATGAGTAGTTTGCCTCTTTGGCTTTTTGTGTGAGCAACCGAATTTGTTGTTGTAGGTCCTCTAGTTCTTCCCAAGTGATGGGAGCATGGTAAAACAACTTTTTGATATTGAGTTGCAAACGTTCAATGGTTTTGGTAGATTCCCTCAAATTGTTTGCTTAGGAGCATAATTTTGCATTTAAGTCAACATTTTCCTTCTCAAGACGCTTGGCTCATTCCATTGTAATTATGAGCTCACACGTATCCATTGTAATAACAAGTTTCAACAATTTTTGGTTGGTCTCCACTTTTCAATATTCCACCTCCAACTTTATTTTTTCAACTTGCAAACAATATAGATAAACTTGAATGATGGTCAGTCGGTCTTGGAGGTAGGGAATTGAGTTCAATATCCTTTGTTTTCAACCAAAGACTTGTCCAACCAACTTTGCATACTTGCAAAGTTGGACTTGGCCGACTCTAGTGCTTGGATCATCAAGGCATCTTGCTGAGCTTACATTTGAGCTTGTATTTGAGCTTGGTGCAATTCATTTTTCAAACACATGACCTCGATCTTTGTGTTCAAAAAATTTTCGAATGTAGCCTCCTTTTCAGTATTGGTTGCTTCAAAAACATGCCGCAATGTCCTTATTGCTTGCACATATTTATTGGAAACATGCAAATGGTCCTCTAAACCTTGCAGAGATGACTATTAGGGAAGAGATTCCTTTTCCAATTGAAGTCTAGTTCCAACCAAACTAGGGGTGTGAAAAAGGCGTATCGAAAATGAGGCCTCTGCATCTTTGGGAGGGGACCTTGCTTGGGTCCCATTAGAATTGAAATTTGTAAGAGTGTCCATTTTTGGTATGCCATCAACAATAATGCCTTCACCTTGCAACCTATTATGCAATCTCTGGGACAAAGATTGGGTGTGAGAAGGTATGGTACCAAAAAACATGAGGGTAGGCTTCACATGTGAAGTTTATGGTGGAGCATCTAGACTTGGGCTCCTTATCATGTTTTGCATTTTCAAGCTTAGTTCGCAAGACTAGGAGACTGCTCCCTAAGTGTTTGCTTCCTAGGTGAAGGGGCTAGCGATTGTTGTCACAAACGTCCCACGTATAAACTACCCATTATTGGCAATATGTCTTTTTCTAGTGTAGAATTGGAAAATGCTTGTTAGCTTGACGAACCAACTTTTCGCTACATTTGGGGAGGATTGTGAAGGTCAATTAGCTCACCCTAAGGAGATGGTGTCAACCCTTTGTGTTTCACATCAAGATTAGGCTTTGTTGAAGAGCTATCCTTTTCATCCTCATATTTGGATTTTGATAGTTAGAAAGTCAAGTCGATCGAAAACCGATGTCAAAGGATGATATTGATGACTTGGGCTACACTGAATTCCATTTCCTTCCTAGAGTTTTATTTTTTCAGTTTGACTACTGTGGATAGATTTCGCAACTTAAAATGCAAGTTACTGAAAACAACTTGAGCCCAATCTACTGATTTTTTAAGTTCGGCAAGGGCCACTAGAAGTAATTCACATACGTTTTACAAGTCCCCTTGAGCCAGATCGCTTGAATTAGTGTCAAAAGTCTAGTGGCATACTTGTCTTTGAACTAGGAAACTTTCCACCCTTCCTTTTGCATAAACACATTTAGGGGAGCCATTTAAAGGCAGAGATTCACTGTTTCTGTAGAGCGCATTGCGGGTGGCTTGGTGATTTTGGTTTATGGGTAACATAACATTTCTGTGACGTGATAATGATTATTGAAACTCCTTGCACCACAAATTTTATGGTGTTTATGTTTAACCAAATATGGATTGTAAGAATTCCTTAACCATATGCCTAATGGGTGTCAATTTGAGGGTCATCAAATTGGAAAGCTTTATTGTACATGCCCATGCTACATTAGCTACCTAGCGTTGGAATTTGTTCATTGGGCTAAACATCAACCTACCTCCACCGGAAAAACTCATTATTTTTCGCCTTCTTTCATTTTTTGATTTTGTCTCCATTTCAATTCCCTCTTCTTCTTTCTGCTTTACATTAGTTTTTTGCCTATCTTTCCCTAGTTGTGAAAGCCTTTATGCCTCTTCCTTGTTCACTCCTCTCTTTTGCTAAAAACAGACTCTCTAGTGGATCTACCAATTTTTTGCACTTTAGGAGTGAATCGAGAGGAATGAAAAAAAAGAAAATGCAAAGGTGAAATGGGAGTGAGGGTCTCACATTTATACTTGATGGGCCACCTGAGTTATCAACGTGTTGTACCTTTTTGTTGGATTCAAAAAATGTGTTGTTGTTAAAACTCGACATCGGTTCACTAATTCTTTTTTTGCGTTCTTTTTCATTATATATTGTTTCAACAAAAAGACAAAAAATGCTAACGGATTGAAGAAGACGTGTTATACTTTCATCCATGGATTTCCCATCGACAACATTAATGACCGATTTTACAATGGAAGAATCGGCTACTAGATATTTTGGATCCAAAATTTGACCAATAGTCATTAATTCAACAATTTTGGCTAACTCCCGTAATGACCTTGAGTCAAGAATTTCAGTTGTTCACTCAGAATTTTGAATTTCGATTCTTCAACACGAATTTTCGATCAACAAAATATTTTCGATTCTGGACCCTATGGTATAGATTTTGGTTCCAATTAGATCTTCCATGTTTTTGGTTTGAATTTGTGTGTTTCAAATTTCGGTTAAAACTACCAAATATAGGTTTTTGGTTCCAAGTTGCGATTCTTGGATTTTGGTTCCATCCACTGACAATGAAAATTTTGTGCCTGTACTTTATGCATGTTCCAGGGTTGTAATGTTGAATTTTATTTCGATATTGGTTGTATCCCTCCCCCTTTCGACTATTGATTCCAATCTTCTGGAAGCACTTGTGTCTTGGAATCAATAAGGCTTTAGTTTGTTGATGTTGATTAAGATGGGATTGGGATCAAATTTATTTATGGTCACCAGAAATGTTATATTGTTAAGTAAACAATATTGAATCATGTATGGTCCAAACCAACACTGTTTGAACTTGCCTGTGTGTTCTTTGCATGTTTTTGGAAACCAAGCATGTGGTCACCAAGGGAGAAGGACTTGGTTGAATAATGATTATGTGCCCACAATGTATGATTCCATCATTGTTTGCTTATGGTCTCTATTAACAAATAGGAGATCTATTCAAGTGCAAACACAAATCTTTATTGAAAGGAAACTACAACATGACGCTCACAACATGAAACATAACATCAAGAACTCCTCAAGGTTCTTGTCACATGAAATACACAAATTTGTGTAATGAAGAAAAGAGAGCCAAACCATCAACACCAAGGTATTTAACTAAAAGACCAAACCACAAATAACCAAACTAGTATAAGTAAAGAAAGTAATTCAACCTTGTGAAAGTAACCTA
>Ga0209611_10011117_pt1 | contig 13064 bp, 14 predicted proteins | sample S1TSphgellanicum_3_FD_187693 | JGI IMG/M metagenome (GOLD analysis project Ga0209611, IMG submission 187693) | Host-associated microbial communities from peat moss isolated from Minnesota, USA - S1T2_Fc - Sphagnum magellanicum MG (SPAdes) (version 2) | ecosystem: Host-associated > Plants > Peat... | reverse complement strand
TTTCAATTTTCTTGTTTGGTGGGGGTGGAGGTTGTGTATAAGTCTATTTTTATTTTTATTTTTTGGGAGGGTTAGAGATTGGGTACAAGTCCATTTTTTCCATTTGTGGAGGGTTGGGGGTGGGAATAAGTCCCTTTGTTTCCTTTCTTTGGGAGGGTCAGGGGCTGGATACAAGTTTTCTTTTTGTTTTACTCGGTTTTGAGAGGGTTGGGTGGTGGATACAAGAAAAAAAATTAAAAATTGGAAGGGTTGAAGGCAATTGGCAAGTTTCCCCAACTCTTCAAAAACCTATTATTAAACATAGTACCCACCGCCGAGCCCCACCCCACCCCTCCCCTCCCCCCAAAATGGCTTGTATCCATCCCTAAACACTCCAAAACCCCATAAAAACGAGCTCTACCTGCACACTCACCCTCCTGTGATCCAAAGAAGTTCAATTTAATTTCCCCCTTTCACCATTCCAAATGGCAAAAAAGGTCTACTTCCCCAGTTACACTTTAAAGGATTTCGTCTTACTTTATTGATAACCAGTTACTAAGTATGAGATTAGGTATAGGGGGAGAGATAGCGGATGAAATTAAGACTCACTTTCTGAATTATTATTTTTAATTTCAAAATTATGTGCACCAATTGAAAAAAAAAATTATTCACACCCCCAAAAAAAAAAAAAGTGGTTAAGTGTAATGGAGACGGAACTGTATTAATTTTAAAATATTTGTGAAAATGATCAGAACTTGAGATTTCAAAGTTCCAACGATCACAAAACTGAACCAAAGGATCCCATGAAAAACAAGAAAAAGGTAAAACTGTGATCAAAGGTTCCTATTGAAATCAAGAACTCGGCAACACTGGTCTGTTCCTGTATTTGAAAATTCCTTCCACAGCAAGGAGGGTGACATAAGTTATGGAACGGGCCTGCTCTCGCTGGTTACATAGTCCAACGAACTTCAACAACAAGTACCCCCAGTTTATAATTGGGGGTATTAGCCCAGGCCAAACATGGTGACAAACAGTTTTGGAACATAGAAATTTCATGCAGCCAATGCGAAGGCTAAGCATGCACTCAGAGTGCCTTGAGTTTATTTTCTTTTAAGTTTTGGGTGAGCCAGAGGAATTTTTTCATCTTTCGTTTGTTCCCAACATGTTCCTTTCAAGTTCCCAATGTGTTCCTCAAGGGTGTTCCCAATAGCACCTCGATTTAATCCCCTATGTTTTGCCCAATGTTCTCCCCTTCTCACCTATACAGGTGGGCCAAAGGGGGAGGCACTCCATCTTTCCATAGAATCTTTTATTTTGGGGAGCCTCCATAGTTTCAACTTTTTTTACAATGGGCCAATCAAATTGTCTCATTGCAACAAAAAAAAATTTTGAACTTCTGAGGCACCCCCAACTAATTAACGTGAAACAACAGAATAAGTACCCCCAATAGGGTTGTGTGAAGGAAAGCGGAGTCCTGGTCCCTTCCTTGGGAAAGAAGGTTTCCAACGGATGGTGCACTGGTTGGTGACAGGCCACGTATTAGAGAAGGTTCACTGCAAATTGCTGCTCTCTGGGGACTTCTGGGAATGCAATTTCTAAATTTACATACTTGACACGAAGGTTCGTCATTGCAAACAACAAAATTGCTCTCCACTGTTCTGCTAGTGTGATGAGAAGGCACGTTCTTATTACTTTGTAAGTTGTAGGCTAAGGAAGTTTCATTGTAAATTCATGTTCATTTTTCACTTTTTCATGTTTTCCCAAGCTAACTGAAGCTAACCAAAGCTCAAGATTTGGGCTTGGGAATAGAGATTGTTTTGGGAATTGCTTTATGTAACTCAAGTGGCCATCATCCACAAGAAGGTGTAGAAAAATGTCCATCATCCCTATGAAGGTTTAGCCAAATCTGGCTATAAACCAGATGTGAAGTAAAACTCTTTAATCCACCTTCTATATTCATAGCTACACACTGAAAACCAAAATTAAGAGATCTAACAATTTATACTATTTTATTTTTTCTCAATTTTGGGCTTTGGAAAACCCTCCCAAAAAAGCTTTATTTTCGAATTTTAAAAAATCTTTAATTCCTTTTTTTTGGCGAAATTTCTCCAGTAAAGAGAAAAGGCTGCTGGGGAAAGTACCTTCCCTTAACTGGTTCGTTACTTTCAGGCGTGTTGAAAAATCCAGGCCTGGACTCTAGGCTCTGGACTCTAGACCCGCCGAAAGCAACGCAGGCAATCGAGGAAGCAATCGATCAAAGGTAAACTTTATCCCTAGTTGAGAAAATCGTGCAATAGCCCAACTATTTTTGTAGGCAACTAGTACCAGTACCCAGATGAGCTGTACTTCCCTAGGTACGTAACCGGTTTCGGTGGCCTATGCAGGCACTTTCCTAGTAGTAGCCTAGATTACGGTGAGTAGCCGATGACGAACTCAGACGAAACTACACATACACCAGCCCAGCACCGCGCGGGACGCACTTGACAACTGGACCTAAGTTGTCTGGACTCAGCCTAGTGGGCCAGCCAGCAGAGCCCAGTTGTTGTTGGGCCCACTTTAGCCCCGTACACCAAGGTACCGACTTGGGTACCTACTACCTAGTGTATACCTAGTTTAGTTCGGTGCCGGAGTCCGGACGGTGTGTATGGATGGATGTGTCGCTTGTCGATGAAGAGCGCCGGACGACCTCCGCGGGAGTTACAACGAAGGCGTCCTGTCTGCACAGAGCAGACGGACTTGCTTGCTGCGCGCGCGGGCGGGTGGGCAGGCGGGCGCGGCTGTGCACCTTCCCTTTTCCTTCGGCCGCTTTCGTGATTTTATATCTGATTTCGATCTCGATTCTGTCCGTGAATCACACACATCGGATGCTGCTGCTGCTCTTGCTCTTTCGGAAAAGAACCTGCTTTGCGTAATTGTGTTGGCTGCTTGTGGGTGTTCAGATCGATGCTTCCCGGCCTCTGCCTCTTCTTCTTGTTCTTCTTCCTGCAGTTCATGGAGTGTTTTTGTTCTTTTCGTTGATGACTACTACTTCTTGTTCTTCTTCTTCTTCTTCTGGGAAAGAGAGAGATCCGTGCATGGTGAGCGTTTCAGGAGATTGCTTCCTGGCTTTTGATTGCGTGCAATTGAGGAGGTTTTGTGGTGCTGGTGCTGGTGCCGTTGCTTGCCTGGCTTGCGCTTCTTCTTCTTCTTTTTCGTCTGTGGTTTTCCTTGTCGTTGACATGAGGTAGTGAGGCGCACTCTCTTTCCAGCATTTATGCTTCCGGGCCTGGCTTTGTTTGGAAGAGAGATCCGGTGCGAGGTTGAAGGGAGAGAGAACCCGAGCGGGGTAAGCTTTTGGAACCTTGAAGCAGCAGAAAATGGTGGGAGGAGAGTGCGACAATATGCAAACAGATGAAGTCTTTCATGACTTCTTGCCGATCATGGCGCAGAAACTGGATGAAGAAGACTTCATGGCGGAGCTCTGCAACGGATTTCGCTTCATCGCAGACCCTAACACCTACACAATAACATTCGCGAGTCTCAAGAAGAATGCGAGATGGCTAGGGCTTGAAGGTATGAGCGACGACGACCTTCGCGCTATGATCAAGGAAGGGGACATGGATGGCGACGGAGCTTTAAACGAGCGCGAGTTTTGCCTTCTCATGATCCGATCCAGTCCGGCTCTTTTGCTTCAGGCGGAGACTTGGCTTGAAGACGCACTCGAGAGAGAGCTCGCGGAGTTCATGGATGAAGCCCCCTACTACATCTGAGGTTCTTGAGATAACTAACAACGAGATTTCTTTGTTCCTTTTAGCAACCTTCCTGAATCGCTTGTACACGGACAAAACCCTAAATCACTCGTGATGAAGGACTTGGGAGAATTTTCTGGAAAGATGTTCCATATAGGGTTTCCAACTTTCTCCAATTCTTGTTGACAGAAAAATATGATTAGATGTGTCTTAGATGTGGTCTGGGTCTCTCGCATGCCCGCCACAACAAAACCAGGATCTAAAACTTCTGAGCAAATATGGCAGACCACCGACCTGTAGTGCAAGGACTTCAAAGCAGTTCTATAATTTCTGTGGATGTGGGAAGTTTTTTCTGTGGTCTGTGTCTATGTTGTGATTGATTTCCAAGTTCACAGCTCAGTACCACACTTCAATAACTAGAACATGTTGGCTGGCTATTCAAGGAGGTTTAAGATGATGTTTTTTAGGTGCGTCCATTGTGAAACAATTTGCGCACAATTGCTAGATATCGCACAACCCTAGGTTTACACAATAGGGTATTATTGCAGAGGGGAATCAAGATGTAGCTACAGTCCTGCAGCCTCCTTAGCATTGATTGCCAGTTCAACTGAAAACCCATCCACAGTATTTTTTGTCTGTGAATTTTGTTATTTAGAAATTTGGAAAAACAATAATGTTCTTCTCTGATGACTATTGATGTTTGTCAAGACTTTATTTTGTTCTTTTGTGCTGTTGCCTTTCCCACTGTTAAAGACTGTCCTGCTATTGCTGTGCAGTGTCTGCATGTTCTGATTCATGATCTGAGTATTTGTGTACATATTGGTTTAGGGAATATTAGCTTCACTGTTTCCGATGATGTGTCATGGCAATGTCCACTGTGACAGACTGCTTGTTCACCCAAATTTCTGGCCTCGATTTGTCTCTTCAGCCTCTCTATGTCATATCTTGATTGTGTAGATCCATCAATGTTCCCTTTCTTTGGCTCTTTTTGGGGTCTGGATTTCTTGGAACTCGTGATTCAATGAGGGCATTGGGAATTGCTTGGATACACTCTGAGGAAGATTGAGTTGCTTCCTGTCTCCAGATGGATCTTTCTCTCTACCAGAGAAAATGAGAACATCATATAACAATAAGACATCCAAGTGTTCAATCTGATGGATGGATGCTGGTATTTTGCCAGCATTGCAGTTTTAGGCTAGGGTGCTGAAGAGAAGAAGCAAGGAGAACAAGTTGTACTCCTGAAATTTTTTAGCAAACTTCCTGTTGCATTCTCTGTAGCATGATTTCATTCTTTGAAGATCCAAGATGGAGGATGATGAAAGTAAGTACCAAGGGGCTTGTGCTTTCTGGTTCATTCCATTCTCTGTCAGATGGTGTGGGTGCAGTCAAGGTTAAAAGAAAGGAATCATGGAATTTCTTGTAGCCACTTTGTTAAAGGATTTTTGCTGCAGGACGCCTACTCACCTGTTCAGCCCAACAATGTAAAGTGATTCAGCTCTGACAGTACTGGAAGTATTCAGCTATGCTGGGCATGACCATCAGACATAACATTGAGCCAAACGGAAGCTGTCAAAGAGCGGACTGGAGACATCAGTATACAGGACGTGGAACAGGAATAGATGTGGATGCAGGTTAAACATATTTCCATATTTTGGAGCCAAATGGACTCCTACATCAAGAGGAAATAATACCTTTTGAGCAGATCTCAGAGGATTGGCTTGTCTTCAATAGACAGTGGTATGAGAGCGCAGCATCAGACTCTTAAGACTCTGGGAATTACTGTGACAAGAAGCCGCTGTGACACTGTTCATGTGCTGCACAGATTCTCAAGATTGTGGAACTTGGTGAAGGAAGGCTATACAGCAGCCATCTGACACAAGTTGTTGCAGACATGAGATGTACCTGTATGGAACTGTGACAACCACGATGCTTGTATCCGATGAACTGCTCCATAATTTTGAGTTGGGTGTCAAGTGACAACCAGTGTCGGGCAGTTCTTTAATTTTGTTAAGAACCTCAGGTTCTGGGTTTTTTTAGTTTTTGGAGACAAATTTTTTGAAAATTTTCAGAATGTCAGAACCTCCGGTTCTGAGTCAAAAATATGCGTGGCTACCTGAGTGGGAACCCCAGGGTTAGACCACAGGACTTAATGCCCCCTATAAACTTTGTGGGTGGGTGCCAGTGCAATGACCTGCATGAGGCCCACAGGGTTCTCCCACATGGTTTGACTTATGGTGGGAAAAAATAGACCTAAATTAAGACAATGCTCTTGAAAAGTGACTGGAACTAGGCTGCCTGTAGTCATTTGGGTGCTTTAGGTGGAAGCTTCCAGGTTTAAACCAGTGTTGGGCGGTTCTCATTTTTCCAGTGAGAACCTTTAAGGTTTTCAGTTTGGTTCTCAGAATGAGAATTGGAGATTTCCGCATAAGGTGATAACCTTTTTGAGAATTGGAGATTTCCACATAAGGTGATAACCATTTTGAGAATCGGAGACTTCCACGTAAGGTGATAACCTTTGTGAGAATCAGAGATTTCCACATAAGATGATAACCTTTTTTAGAATCTGGTCGCTGGTTCTTGCCCAAGTGAGAATCAACTTTTTGAAAACCTCAAAGGGTATCAGTTGGATTAAAACACAAATGTGGGCACCGTTTTGCAGGGTTTCCAGGGTGTTTAGTGTTTAGTTAGGTTTAGGTTTTTAGTTTGGGTGGCGCTAGCCTCCTCAACGGCCTTCAGCGGTAGCTTCAAGAAGAAACTTCTGGCTCTTCTACAGAAAGGGGCTTTTTTAATTATTTAATTAAAATTTCACAGTAGATTAAATAATTAAAAATTATTTCAGTTTTTTAAATTTTTGATAACCGGCTTCTGGGAACTGTCACTGGAAGCCAGAGGTTGTAATTTTGATGAGAACCCACAGGACTAAAAACCATTGAGAATTTTTTTTCGAAAAATTTGAAATCCTTGGAGGTTATCTAAATCTTTTCTTCTTTTATTTTAATAATGAGAACCTTAGAGGTTCTTGATAACAGTTGTGAGAACCGAAAACGGCAATTATCACAAAAAAGTGAGAACCGCCCAACACTGATTCAAACTCCAAACGGGGAGGGAAGGAGCAGAATGTGCAAGATGAAATATTTTGTTTTGCCAAGCAGAACAATGTGAGTGTTAATATTGCACACGAGCTGCATATGGCACAGAGCCATGCAGGATGCCATACTGAAACCTGCAAACTTCATGAGGGTGTTTAACATCCTCCCCTATGGAAGAGTCTCAGAAAGACCCACTCCATCTGGGAACATGTTGAAACCAGTTGGGTGAGACTCTATTCCATAAGGTGGTGTAAGGGGTTCTTCCAAAGCTTGCTCTGGAGTGTAACTGATGTTCCAGGTTGTTGGTTCACATCGCTACAGTGCTCCCCACCGTCGATTCACATCACTCCTTTACAATTGGTTTACGTCACAAGTGGAACTAGCAGAACCAAAAGTGGAACCGATGGATGACTGCCTATCCCACCTAAAAATATAACTAAAAAAGCACCATAATATGAAACCATAACATTAAAGGTAGGGTAAGTATCAAGATCAGGGCCATTCTGGTAATGAGGGCCCAGTGTTGGAACCTTCAGGTCCTTACCCAGCCCAAAACTTCAAATTTTGACACTTAAAATAGATGGTTGTGTTTGATTTTGGAGGAGAGGAGGCACCTTAGACGTAAGGTCCCTCATTTTGAAAGGAGGGACATGCACCTTCCATGTTAGGTCCCTAAAAATGAGGGACACTACATTACATGTAAGGTGCCTCCTTTGTTGAGGCAAAAACTTTACTGAGGATAAGGCAGCCTTCACATATGTTGAAAAATTTCTACTTCCTCTTTACTTGTAGGGTATAATTCCCTCAATCACAGGATTTACGTGGAATAAAGATCTGCCAAAATTTTCCTTGTACTGAGAGGCAGATTTTACAACTTGCAACACCAAATCATAAAATCCACTCTGAAATTGTTAAGCATATTCTGCTGCTGGTGGAAAAAATTACTTGCAATAACACGTTTTCCAAATATACTAGGAAAGTAATGCTTTGGACCCAACATAAAGATTTAGGTCAAAAATCTATTTACTAAGGAAGGATATTTGTTTGTTTTGTTTGTCAAGTTGAGATCTTCCAAATCACAATGCCATTTGCTGCACTCTTGATGTCTTTGGAAAGTTCTCAATGAGTAGGGTTGTATTGAGTTGGTTTTGTAAGTTCTTGACATATGGTGGTGAAGTTATTGAATACTGGAAAAAAAATAATAATCAAAAACAAATTATAAGGGTATTTGGGCACACTCTTCGAATTGTTGGAAAGCACTCTCTGATTAAGATTTAATGAAGGTAATTTAGAATATTTTAGATCTAAGGTGCATGCAATATTGAATTTTGAGTAGTTTTTGTCATTGAAATTCAATTAAATTACAAAAAATGGTTTTGAAAGGAAAAATTAGTTGGGTAACCATTTCATACTTGGATCAACAACACTCGCTACATTAATGAAGGAAGGTAGTTTGTTTCATTTGTCATGTTAATATTTCTCAAACCACAGGACTTACCACATCCATGCTCTTGTTATAGTTTGAAAGATGTTGATGAATAAGGGATGCATCGAGGTTGCTTAGTAATGTTTTGACCTATGATCTAATAGTTATTAAATATCAAATAATTATTTGATTGAGAATTCAATAAAATTAAGACAAAATTGCAAGGTATTAGGGTTCATTCTTATACTATCGAAAATCCTTTTTATGAGTGGGATATAATGGAGGTGATTTTGTAAATTTCTAAATTTTAGATCTAAGGTGTGGGATATATTGAATTTTCAATATTTTTGTCACTAAAAATTAATTTTAAATGCTTTTTTCATAATTGGGTTTCATCATCTGGGTTGGGTCTTGTTCACATTTAGAACATTTATATCGTCCTATTCACACTTGAGCCAATAACACATGCCACACTAGGGTTATGGAGAACATGAATTAATAAGGAAAGCATGGATTAACAACAGAAGCATGGAGTTGCAAATTTATAACATGTAGTCAAAATACACTTGGAAATCTCTGGTGGATCTTTAGGGTTTGCAAAATGTGTGATGATGTGTTAAGATGATCTGAAAAGAGCCTTCAATTTTTTCTTTAGAACCTCATCAGCAAGAAGGGAAAAGATGAGGTTGGAAAGATGTACATCGTCAGCCCCCTTTGCTCCCCATCTCGTCGGAAGAGATGGGAGCTTCGTTGCTTAGGTTTGGAACCCTGTGTTTTATGAGGGAAGACGCGACGCGACGCGACGCGCGCGAGTTGCAAAGCAATTTTTGCGACGATCGACGCTAACCGTTAGAGTTTGCACACAAAACGAAGAGCGGAATATTGCGATGACAACAAAATTGTAAAGAAATTCCCGGCTTTTTTTTACTGTTGCTGTATTGGAAATTGAACGAATAAAGATGGAGGAGAGTGTTTGAGAATCAACATGGTATGTGCAAGGGCAGAGACTTTGTCTGTCGTCGTTGGAAAAAGAACGGCTGCTGGAGTGGCTGCTCGGGAACAAAATATCATGTTTTCGATTATGGCATCAACGCGAGCAATGTCGCCGCAGCCCAACTCTCTTTCGGCAGTTGTGTCGTCGTCACCCTCGCTGTGTTCCACCGGGGCGGTGGCTTCTTCTTCTTCTTGTTCAAGCAGTTTCCTGCAGCAGCAACGGTATGGATGTAGCAGCAGCCTGTATCATCAGCTTCCCTACATGTCCGCTTTGAGGTCGATTTGCCTTCAGTTTTCGTTATATAAGGGGCATTCACAGGAAAGCTCGTGGAGGCGGTCAGGAGGCGAAGCGGGAGGACGTGAACGACGAGGAGGATTTGCGCGTGCCTGGTCCACAAGTATGTCTACGGGATGGAAAGGAGAGCAGTCGCCTTACGAAACCCTCGGTAAGGAGGAGGTAAAACCTCTAAAGACTAACAGCAGGAATGTGCAGTCTTGTTTTGGAAAATCTCGCGGCTTCACAGTGCTACATCTCTCTTTGTCAAAGACGTGATTACTAAAGAAGTTCAGAAATCTTGAGAAACAGGTTCAGAAATTCTCTCTGCAAATTGTTGCACAAGAGCAACGGCTGCTCTAATTAGGGTTTTTGTTCTTGCAAGCCTTGGAGAGGTTGATCGTTTGAACAATTCAGGCCATGTGGAAGCGAATCTCTAGTTGACTCAGGGTACATACAAAGAGGGTTTTGAGATGTCTGTCAGGCTAGAGGTCTTTGCCTTGGATTACCTATGAGCTTCCAGTTAGTTCCACAATGCAACAAGACGCAAACGTATTTGCCATGTGTCTGGAAAGGCATTTTTCTAACTCAAAGTACAACCCTAACCTTGAAGATACAAACCTCCAAATGTATTGCGTTCCAGCACCTTAGTTGGTCACAAGTTCTTGGATACTGTGAAGTAGAAGCCAAGATGCTTGTCTTATCTTCAGCATATGCCTGTTCGCCATGAACCAGGCCACCTTTTTTCCTCGTGCTGGTGGTTTACATGAAGAAGTGATTATCAACAGCCATGAACAAGGGGTCCAGCATCATATGTAGAGGAGTTCTTGCTTTTCATTAAACAATTCTCAAACCATTTTCAACTTATTCCCCAACTAAGCTGATGTGGTCAGTATGTGGGCTGGACTTGGAGGCCAGGCATAGTAAGGAATTCAGATGAAGAAGAAATCAAGGGAGCATATCGGAGAATGGCTAAGCAGTTCCATCCTGATGGTTGCCACCTTCTCCTTCTTCTTGTTGTCCATGTATATCTTGCATGTGTTTTTCAGGCATTTGTGTATTTGTGCCAGATTCAAAGGTCAGACAAATTTGTCTCTGGCACATTTTGCTGCATTCATGGTTCTATGCACCCTATAATAGCCTTTAGGGAGTACAAATTTCTTGTGTATTTCAACTGACCATGAAAACCAAGCGGTCCTAATTTGGAGTAGTTGGCAACTTGAGCAGTGTATGATGAAAGAAGTAAGGAGCTCAAAGAGGGAGAGACAGCAGAGTCTCGATTCATCCAAATCCAGGCTGCATATGAGCTGCTCATGGACAGTGAAAAGCGCCAACAATATGACATTGACCATCGGATCAACCCTCTAAAGGTGCAGCTTTGTACCAATCAGGAGATCCACTTTTGGTTGATTTGTGCAATTTTATTTTGATTTTCGTTCTCTCGTTACATCTTTATATGAAAGTTGTGCTATTTATTTGGTTCAAAGACATGGCCAGATTGCACTCACATTTGGACTTAGCTTTCCAGTTTGGCATGGTCATCCTTGAGCTCTCTTCAATGCTACTAATGCAGAGAACTTTTATAACTTACAGTAACCAAGGAAATCACCCAACATCAGGGTTGCTGTTCTTTAATCAAGCTTTGGGCTAACTTTATGAGTATGCACCTGTTTTCTTTTGCAGGCATCAAAATCATGGATGGAATGGGTAGTAAAGAAGAAGAAGGCCTTTGAACAGCGTGGTGACATGGCAGTTAGTGTGTGGGCTGAGCAGCAACAACGTGAAATGAATCTCAAAGCCCGCCGTCTGTCTCAGCAGAAGGTAAGGATTTCTGTTCCAGTTGTGCAGCTAGTCTAGGGTCCTTCTGATACACAAATAGCTTCATTTTGTGAGTCTGTACTGACAAAGAAACGTGCTATGTTCGATCTCTGTTGATCCTTCACCTTGTACTCTCATCAAATGTGAATACATACCCTGCTTGCTTGCCTACTGAACAGTTGATACCAACAATGTTCTTGGGATCAAACATTAGCCACCAAGCAATATTGATAGAAGCAACTAAGGTGGTTGACATCATAGGTTGCACAGAGTTTGACATTGAATGACACTCTGTCCTTGCGCTTGATATTTCCTTGGCGCAAAAAAAATTGGTTGTTACATAGCTGGGGGAGTCTAAGATTATGAAGCCAGTTTTTCTTTCTGGGTACATCAGTGATCTGTACTTTTGAGTGCTGTGATGATTTTCTGGCAATGCACAACATTTGAGAAATCTCATGATGTATTTATGAATTGCAAAGTGCATACTACCACAGAAAATCTGATGTGGAGGGAAAAATTAGGGAGAATGCAAGATTGAGAGCAATATAGATAGGCTAATGACTTGGAGAGCTGCTTGCAGATTGACCCTGAAGAGGAGCGCCGAATTCTTGCCCGTCAAAAGGCAGCATCTATAGTCAATTTTGAAACCACAATCAAACGTCACACTCTTGTTTTGAAAAAGCGAGACTTGGTGCGGAAGAAAGCTAGCAATGAAGCCCAGAAGAAGTTGATAAGTGAGCTTTTGGCAGCAGAAGGCCTAGAGCTGGATGATGACCGATTCTAATCCCTGTATGTATGTCATCTCTCTCTAAACCCACCAAACTCACTTTGAAAGGAATGTGATTGAAGCTATATTTGGTTTCACTGATACTCTCAAAGGATTGAGAAAACCCATTGCAGCAAACATTCAGTGTTGCATATCTTCTTTCAATTAGCTTGAGTACAGATGATAGTGTCATACAACTGTAGAGTGGTATTCAACTCCTAGATTGAGGCATTTCCCAATTCAGGGAGAAATGTATGTACATAGACATGATGATTTTATGATATCCTTTCTATATAAACCAATTGCAATCATTATAGTCTTTTCTTTTAAGGTTGTGGGTGGGGTATTGGATGCTGTTTGCTACAAACTTGTGTACTCAAAGTGCAGATAATATGTGGATGGATCTCAGTTTGGGCAAATAGAGGATTGTCAAGATTGTCATATCTATTTCTCCTACCACTAGAAGTTAAAAATTCTGAACAGAATTCCATGTTCTGGATAAAATTCTCTTTGAATAAAAGTTCAATGGATGCTTTTCTATGGAGCATGCCCATCCATTTTGTGCAGACAGTATGCCAGATGTCGCTCACACATTGGGTCAAGCTTTGGGCCAAAATTTTACACCCAAATCTTACACTGATGCAGTGTCTCTTCCCTGTAAGGTAATAACAAATTAAAATTTGACATTGGATACCATTATTTGGAGGTCCAAAATTCACTTATGTTTGTTCAAATTCCCTTCAAATGCATTAATTTGGGAATTGCCAACTAAGTTGTAAATTCCAATTCATTACAATATTGGTGTTTAAAAATCTATTAGATGTTTACAACGTTGTTTAATATACAATATTGTTCAATCATATATACCATCAAATGGAGCAAGGCAATCTACTATATAAATTCACTTGTTCTGTCTGTCTGTCCGACGACAATTCTGCACAGACACGGCCTTTTCTATGGCAGAACCCGCAGGTGGCGGAGAGACACACGC
>Ga0209611_10011111_pt1 | contig 13069 bp, 5 predicted proteins | sample S1TSphgellanicum_3_FD_187693 | JGI IMG/M metagenome (GOLD analysis project Ga0209611, IMG submission 187693) | Host-associated microbial communities from peat moss isolated from Minnesota, USA - S1T2_Fc - Sphagnum magellanicum MG (SPAdes) (version 2) | ecosystem: Host-associated > Plants > Peat... | reverse complement strand
GAGCACAAACTTCTATTTCGGGTAGTGTCCAAAAATTTTAGAACTAAGGTGAATGAATGAACTAATCTATCATCCATGAAGGTTGTTTGTTTGTTTGTTTTGTTGTCATGTTGAGACCTCCCAAGTGACAACACCCCACCCCGACCCCTTCATCATGCACTTGGTACCATTGGAAAGCCCTTGATGAATATAGGTTCATGGATGTGGTCTCTTAATGTTTAGACCTACAATTCAAAAATTATTGAGTGATGAATAATTTTCTCATTGAAAATTCAATAAAATCAAAACTGAAAATTTTAGGGAAATTCAATTGGGCCATGTATTTGTATTGTTGGAAAGTGTTTAATGAGTAGGATTTATGGAAGTGAGTTTTGTAATTGTTAGACCTGGTGCCATAGATATTGAATTTTGAGTAATCTTTTGGCTTTAGGAATTCAATACAAAATCAAATTTCAAATTTCAGTTCAGTTGGGTAACGAGTTCACACTTGGGCCAAAGGCAACAAGCCACACTAGTCAAAGTGGCTCATTGTTTGGAAAAAAATTGGCTTGGGAATGCACCCTAACACTAATTAATAGAATCGACAAATAGATACCCACCCTCCTTGAAATATCTGGCCATAAGCCTTCACAATTGTTTCTTTTAACAGCAAAATTTTTGCCAAAATTTTCATCCTGAAAAATATGATTTTCAACCTACATAAAGGATTAAAAAATGGCTCAAATTCAAAAGATTTCAAAGAAAAAAAATTTCCGAATCATCAAATTTTTAATGATAAGTTTGAGTAGGTAGCCAAGAATATAGAACGATTCTGTTTTCTTTCTACTTTCATATCTACTTGGTAGCCAAATTTGGCTAAATTATTTTCAGGATGATTGCCAACTTTAATACTCCATCACACAAAGCCTTAAAAGAAAAACTCTGAGTCTTCAAGTGGGAGCTCAGCTTAAGTGTTGGTGCATGAATAATAATATTATTATTATTAATTAATTAATTAATTAATTAATAGTTAAATAAATAAACAATAAGAAGGCCATCATCATCTGTGTCAGAGTTGGTTACAGAGACTTTCATCAGAAACTTTTACACTTTACAGTACACTTCCATTACAAATTCAAAATGTGGATCCTTGCTTTCAATTAGCAATCCCATTGTACTTTTGTTATTTGCATTGGTGTTTGCTTCATAAGAGTTGTTTACTGGGTGGAGTCAGACACTGCTTTGCTTTGCTTTGCTTTGCTGCTTTTAGCAGAAAAAAGATAGTACTCCTCTTTCAATGGGTGACCACACTCTATGTAGGCTAAATAGCTTTGAAGCAAGTTGCAAAATTCAAGAGCTTAACTGCAGTTGCTTCTGGAATGTGATTAGATCCAAAACCTTAATCTGATGTAAATTGTGTAGTTAGTTATTAGAGTCATCCCTAAAGTCACCCTGTCTTTTGGGCGTGCTTTGACCCCCTGTTCTATCTTTCAATGCTATCCGCAAAGTAAGGAAATTTTATTAAATCTCAATACGAAAGTGATGAGTTTCAGCATTTGATGCACCACGTTTGAGACTCATTCTAGTAGTTGTACAGGTGGGAGCATTGAAAATATATGCAGCAGCTCTGTCTGGGGGCGCTCGAAATAAGGAAAGACAGGATGAAACTCAGTTTACCGCCAAAATTGGTGGAAAAACTAGTTTGGGTCCTAGTTATTTCGCTTTGTAAAATTTTCATTTCCTGTTACACGTTTGATGCACTTTTATGCCAAAACTGACCATTCTCGCCCCCCTTAATCGTGGGACTTTACAGATAACTCTATTGTAAGTGATTTTTAATATGATATGAATTTGTACCAATGTTGGTTGGTTCTTGTTTTTTCTCATAACCGAGAGGGCATGGTCTTTATGTGGTGTATCTCAAAAAAATGGAACACCTACTACCTCAATGGGCATTCCGTTTTTTGAAATACCTGATGAATAGAATATATATATGTATATATATAGATGTGATTTGTAAAATGCTCTCCAATTACACTAGAAAAATCATCACAGGTCATTACTAATGGATCCATGGATTAGTTAACCCTAAAGTCCAAAAGTTTACAAAGATGAGACTAATGGGTTAATCCATGCCAAGGAGCCACATGGCCACTTTCATCATATCATCCATAAACTCAGGAACTTCTTGTCTTTGAGAGACTTTTATCACTAGACTCCTTAAAAACAGCACAAAGCAAGGTCCATTCTTTTTTACTCTAAGAATCCTCAAAGACTATTGATGACTTGAGGTTATGAAAGCAACCCAAAAGCGTATCTAGTTGTGTGCTTCTAGATCACTCTTGGTTCCCATTTGGAGGCCAAGAGAAACTGATACAAGCCATGGGTGTATTCAGCCATTGATCACCCACGGACGGCCAAGATATCAAATCCAATCAAATATGGATGGACAAGATGAAATCGAATAGCCTCTTTTGCATTTGGGACCCGTTGTTTCCCTTTGCCTAATTGTCGAGTGCAAAACAATCAACTCAATTGAATTGAAATATCACACTAGTACAAAGTTAAGGTAATCAATTGGGAGACTAAAAGCTACCAACAAGAAGAACAACAACAACTCTAACTAGGTATTTTAGGGTTTCACTAGGGTTTCACTACCATAGGGGCAGCTTCAACACATGTTTGAAGATTCATGTCCACCACATGGAATATTCCTGGGCAGTCCCTCCAAAAGATTCCCTTACCTTTCCTTTTTAACAAAATTTCTGTTCTTTTTGAAAAATGGGGTTTTTCTTTTTCTTTTTTTTAATTTAATTTCATCATGTTTACAGATAATATATAGGTAGGTAGGTAGGTAGGTAGTGTGGAAGCTGGCAAGGTACTAGGGTTTACTTCAAATTGGGTCAGGTATCAAATCATTAAATACAATAAGGTGTGATGGATGATGCCCTGATGCAAACAGAATATTACCTGACATGGAAGGAATCAATCCATTGCCCACTTCCATTCCTTTGAGCACCTCACAAAACTACCCTTTTGGGGGTGAACCCACTACTTATTAGGGTTTTTTTTTTTTTTTTTTTCCTATTGACCTGGGTTGTAATTAATAGACCCAAGAGAATCTGGATGATGCAAAAAAAATTTAGGGCCTGCCCCCCCCCCCTCCCAATGAAGATATAATTCATCCTAAACCCAATCCTTATCTGTCCTCAATTATTTTTCTCCATCCACATTTCATCCTTACTATACCTTTCTACTCAACTACTCATTCAGTTTGCCCATTTAGACATCACACTACCATTAGTCCCTAAGCAGATTTAAGAAGTAATTTTGTCATTATAAATAATTAAATGTGTTTTAAGAATTTAACTTTGGCAAAAGGAGTTTTTCAATTATGGAGTTTTCAGCATGTAAGGAATATATATTATTATTATGAAGAGAGATAATTGTTATTTTATGTGTATAGTTGTCTAATTGGACTATTGTAGTACCTTTATCATCCTTTCATTTTCTTGCCATTTATTTATTTATTTATTTATTTTTATTTTTATATAATTTTAAAACTTTCAACATTGTGGACAGCTAATTTTGAAAAAAAAAAAATCAGCATTTACTAAAAATAATTAAATTATTGCCAGAATGGTAAAGGTACTACGATATTTAGTTTCACGATCAAGTATATCAAAATATGGAAAGAGAGTTCAAACCCCAAGTGAGGAGCACTTCTTCATGTGCAACGAGTCCAAGTGCCTTGTACTCTCCAAGTAAAGAACCCTCGAAATTGTCCCATTGTCTTTTTCGCATCATTTCTTAACATAACCTCACAAGATGTTATAAACCATGTAAGATCTTGTTTCGTTATTTCTTAACATAACCTCACGAGATCTCGCAACAACCCACATAAGATCTCAATCAACAAGACCTTACAAATTTCATAAGTTGTCATGTTTTCAAAACATTTTTTCAAATTGAAAAGAAAATCTCCATGTTTTTTTGTCAACTTTAAAATATATATAAATATTTTATAAATGTTTTGAAAAATGTTAAAATATTTTGTAAATTTTTTTTAGTGCAAAAATGTTTTGTAAAAATATTTGAAATATGAAAGTTTTAAATGTAAATGTAGGTCCTTCTCCCATACTAAAAAATTTGCACTATACAATGCATGACTTTTAATTAGGTTAATTTTCTGAAATTTTCAACTGAATAATATGGGCTAAGAATTTTTCAATGTTTTTGAGAAAAAAATTGGGAAATATTTCAATTAATGGTGGAGCCACTACATGATATGTAACAAACACCCACACCACCCCAAATTGGGTGGTTAAGAAAACCAAATAATTTTAGTGTGAACCCACCCACCCATCCAAAGCAACAATAATATAATTTTTTTGAAAAATGAACCAATTGAAACGCCAAACCAAGTCAAGGTGAGATAGCGCCCCCATCCAAGTGGTAAAAAATATTGTTAAAAGGATTTGAACTTTGAACTTCACCATAAAATTCTTTTTTTTTTCAAAAGAAAAAATCATCATTTTTCAGATTAAAATTAATTGTTTTTGCCCCATGCATGCTTCGTAAAACTTAAAATCATACATGCATATCTACTATTTTAGGGCAATAATATTTTTTTATAATATAAAAAGCAACAACAATATTAACAAATTAATCAATTAAAAATCAATTTCATTATGACTTTTGTTATTAAATCTTCATCACAACATTATTGAAGTTTTTAAAAATAACATCAAATTAATTTAAAACATTTATATCTCAAAAAAGAATTTTATATCAAATTTTATATTTATTTTTAAATTGATGTTGTTTTATTATAATCAATTTTTGCACAATTTTTCAATTCAATTTTTAAGATAATAATATTTAAAGGAATTGAAGCTAATTATTTGTATATTTATCAAACAAATTTTATTTTAAAAATTAGTCATATGAATTCTTTTTTACATTTCATAGTGATATGGAACCTCATCATACAAAAAGGCAAGTGACAACCCAAGAAAAAAAAATAAAAAATGATATAGAGCCATGATTAAATCAGTTACCGAACATTCATATTTTGAGAAGAAACCCAACAAGTAGATGGGTAGATTTCAAATCAACCCATCAATTGGATGGGTGCACCCAAAACCTACACATCCACGGCAATAACAATCGGAAATTTTTTGAAAAAAATTTAGCTTAGAATTGACTAAATTTTGCTCCTTGTTTTTTTGGAAAAATTCATCAGATTTTCTTTTTTTGTTTACCCAAAAATTCTCTCTTAGTTATAACTCGTAATTAATTTATTTTCTTTAGTCATAATATATGATTGATCCATCCATTCATCCATCCATTCATCCATCTAGGGAGCAGTTGTAGTCACCCGGCAGTGAACGGCAGCGGCTCCGTCACCGTCCGTCACCGTCAACGGCAAACAATCCGGCAAGGGGAAGCGAGGACAAGCGAGCGAGAAGAGAGAGAGAGAGAGAGGGAAGACGGGGGAGGACTGTTGCGCACTCCCTCGCGTGTCTTGCCCTCTCTCTCTCTCGTCATTTTTTGCGCTCTCTCAGCTTCATTTCCTGCTGCTGTAACCCATCTCCTCATTGGGTTGTGTTCTTTTTCCCAAATCCGTGCTTTACGGCGCCCGAAACACTCGCTTGTGTGTCCTGTACTACTGGTTTTTCCTCTCTCTCTCTCTCTCTCTCTCTCTCTCTCTCTCTCTGTGAGTGGTCTGTGTCTGTGTGTGTGTTCTGTAGGGGTTGGTTTGTACGTACCCTAGCTGTGGTCGCAGTCACGCATTTCAAGCTCTTGAGTCTGGAGATCTCTGCTCGTTGCCTGTGTGTCTGCTGTGTTTGGTGGAAGGAGGTTAGTAAACCGTTTTTTTTTTTTTTTGCTTTGTAGAGAAGAAGAATCATCAAACGTGTGACGCGTTTTCTTTGTCTCCTGAACAAAGAAGAAGAGGGGCAGCCCCGGGCGGGGGGGAGGGGGGGGCGCGGTCGTCGTGTTAGTCTTCTGAGTTCTTTTCTTTTTGAGAGGAGGAGTTTTCGGAAGCTTTTTTTGCGTTGTGGGTGGTTGTTGCGCAAAGCAAAGCAATGGCTGCTGCTGCACCTGATGCCACACTGGTAGTTGAGGAGACGGAGGTGGTAGTGGCCTCTGAGGTGGTGGAAGAGGCGAAACCCGAGGAGAAGAAGCCCGAGAAAGTTCCAAAGGAGAAGAAAGTGAAAGCTCCCAAGGAGAAGAAGCCCAAGAAACCCAAGGCCCCCAAAGCTACCAAAGTCCCCACTGCCCATCCCCCTTACCTCCTGGTACATCTCTCTCTCTCTCTCTCTCTCTCTCTCTCTCTCTCGCTCTCCCCGTTTCAGTTTTCCAACTCCATAGCTTGCTGCTAAGCTTTTGAGCACACTTTTTTCTCTCAAGCTTAACAAGCAGAACTTCATCACAAAGCTTATCATCAAGTTCTCCTCATCTTTGTTGTCATGGACTCTTTTTTGCTGATAAATTGTGTGCAAGCAAAAGAGGTACTCAAGAACCCATGAGGGACTTGAGAACCCATGAGGGACTCAAGGACCCATTTCACCATCCTTGCCTTCATTGGGGTTTGAATGCTGCCTTGAAGAAGAGGATTTCTTTTCTTCCAGAAGAGTTTTTTTTTCCTCTCTCTTATTGTTGATGCAGTTCTTCTTCTTGTCTTGTGGGCGTTGATGTTGCATTTTCCTCTTGAGATGAGGAATGGGTTACATCTCCATAGCTTTCAGCTGTTGAGCTGCAGTTCCCTCTGGAGATGAGAAATGGTTTTCATCTCCATAGCTTTCAGCTGTTGAGCTGCAGTTCCCTCTTGAGATGAGAAATGGGTTCCATCTCCATAATTTTCAGCTGTTGAGCTGCAGTTCCCTTTTGAGATGAGAAATGGGTTCCATCTGCTAGCTTTCAGCTGTTGAGCTGCAGTTCCCTCTTGAGATGAGAAATGGATTCCATCTCCATAGCTTTCAGCTGTTGTGCATGGGCAATAAGAGCTTTTATTACTGATGGCAAGAGTAAGTCAGTCCTTTTTTGTGGATTCTTATGATCAAGAAACAGAAGCAGCTGGAGTCAAAGTCTGTGTTTGGGAATCAGGGTGTGTTCTTCATTATAGTTTTTTTTTCTTGTTTTTTCTTTTCTGTTAGTGTGTGATGCTTTTTATGTCAAGAGTTTTTGTCTACAATCAGTCCACTTTGTTTTCTTTTTTGCCTTCTTTCTGTAACCTACAGGTCTGCTTTCATGTGTTGGGGAGCTACGCTGTAGTTGCAGATTTGTGTATTGCTCTCTCTCTCTCTCTCTCTCTCTCTCTCTCACCCCTATCCACTGTCAGTGTTGTGGATCATCTTTTCATGTCTGTTTGTTGGAAGATGACCGGCTGCAATCTCCTGTCTCTCAAGAATGACATTCTAGTCCTGAGGTTCCAGTAGAATAAGTGTGTAGGTCGACACATTGAACTGAGCCAATTTTACTCTAGTAGCCATGTTCCACCTCTCATGTTACACTTCAAGCAGATGTATACTGTATGCTAGCTGATGCCAGTCTGTGATGGGGGCAACCTGACAATGAGAATGACTGGGTTAGAGAGTGGTCATGAATAATGTTGGGGTTATTTTTGCTCCAGATGGTGAAGGAGGCTATCGGAAGCTTGAAGGAGAGAACAGGGTCAAGCCAATATGCAATTGCCAAGTATCTTGAGGACACATACAAGACTAACTTGCCACCAAACTTCAAGAAGACTTTGTCCATCCAACTGCGGAACTTGACAAAGCAGGGGAAGATCTACAAGGTCAAGAACTCTTTTAAGCTCTCTGATGAACTCAAGAAGCCAACTAAGGCCCCCAAACCTGTGGTATCAATCACAGAGGTGAAGGATAGTGAAGCCCCCAAGGCTACCAAAGTGGCAAAGAAACCTGCAGGCCGTTTGAAGAAGACATTGAGTGGAACAACAGTGCCCAAGTCTCCCTCTCAGACAGCTGCAGCTGCTAAGCCAGCTAAAGCTCCAAAATCTGTCAAGGCCTCAAAAGCAGAGACCAAGCCAGCCAAAGCTACCAAAACTGCTGGAAAACGCAAGGCACCTGCTGCTGCAACAACCAAGAAAGTTGAAGAAAAGACTGCTTCTCCTGCAAGAAAACCTGCTGCTGTGAGAAAGACTGCTCCAAAGAAAGTGGTTACCCCAAAGAAGTCACCAAAATCAGTGAAAGCTGCAAAACCCAAGACTGTGAAAGCTGCAAAGACTGGTAAAACAAGTAAGACAACTGCTGCATCTCCAGCCAAAAAAGCCAAGAAGTAAACCATTCTCAAGCTCTCAAAAGTGTGGAAAAACCCAATTGTATTTGTGGACACTAGCCATAACTGAGGAAGCTTTTGTACTATCCTTGGATGTAAAATGCAGAGCAACCTTAGTAGCCTTCCTCTTGTACGTTTCTTCTGACGTTCCGAGACCCAAATTGAGCTGCCTCAATTTGGTCATTTAGAAAACATTTGTTGAGTGTCGTGGTCACAGTGTTTGGAGGAATTGTGAAGGCGTTGTTCATTCCTAGATGGATAATTCTCTTCTTCTGCAGACTGCATTTTTCAACTTGTACATTACTTACTCATACTTTAATTTCTCAATTTCTCCAACCAGCAGATTGCAAGTCTCATGCAGTATGCTACCATCTAAATGGTTCATTTTTGCTCAATTTTTCCAACCATCAGATTGTAAGTCACGATGCAGTGTGCTACTGTCTAAATGCTCAATTTCTCCAACCAACCGATTGGAAGTCTCATGCAGTGTGCTTGCATGTAAATGGGTCACTTTTGCTCATTTTTCCAACCCACAAATTGTGAGTCTGATGCATTGTACTAACATCTAAATTTGCTCAATTTTTTTCCAAGCAGCAGATTTCCTCAACTTTTTTGTTGGCTGGTGTTTGAACCCATCAGCACCGACTGATTCCAGGAATGATGGGTTCAAACACCATATGACAAACAAAAGCTCCAGAGCAACAACAGCTTGCAGGATGTCAGGTTTCAATCATGAGCAACAACACTCTAGCATTTGTTTGTTGCATTTGAAGCTTGGGAGTTGTATATTTGAAGGAAGTTAAATTTTTTGTGTATGGGACTCAACATTTGGGATGCATTTCTCCGCTCGTGATATTGATTCACTCATGGTTGATAGATATTGGCCCGTATGATATAGTATATGATCATGATGTCTTGGCTATGTACAATAAGAACATTTAGAATTCATATCATACAAATGCCTATATGAGATATATGGAATATCATACTATGTTTACTCACATGCTCATTTCTATATCTTTTATTTCAATAAATAATCAAGACAACTATAAAAATTGAATCACAAATTTATCAAGAATAATGCCTAAAAAAGAAATTAAATGTCACATGAATGCTATACAACTTTGTTCCAAAGTTTGTATGGAAGGATGTAATCACATTAGCTTGGTAAAAACAAGTTTTGGCTATGGTACACAATATTATTGAAGATCAATTAGTATAACTAACAAGGGGTGTGTCACTTTGTCACTTTGCCATTTACATTAAAAAGTATCTTAAGGCAAAAGAAGAAGAATTATGAAAACTCAAATATTTCACCATGCAAAAATTATAATCTTTCAAAAATCCTCCAAAAGAAACCAAAATCCTTCAAGAGATTATAATTCTATAACTAATCCCAAGTTTCAACACAAGCCAATATGTATATCATCTTTCAGACATCCTCATACAAAAAATAGACCTATTATTATTGCCTAGGGGCCAAAATCCCTTAAGCTACTATACTCTATAATGAATCTAAACACAATATCCTTCTTGCCTTGGTAGGCAAGGCCAACAAACATAAGTGTGCAAGTTCTAGTAGCCCCAAAGTGTAGGTCATATTGCACATTGATAGGAGAGAGGTACTTTTCTTTTTAATCTATCAAAAAGTAATATTTATTGATAATTCATGTATAGTTCATATTCGAACCACTAAAGCATAAGAAAATTTCAGAGGAATTTTCAAATTATAAGAGTCACAAATCACAATATAAAAAAACACATGTATTTCAAATACAAACCTTCAAAATGGAAGAAATGAAATTTTTCAATAAACCTATTCATATCTTTTCAAATCGGCAATTTGTAACAATAGGATCACAAGTTGAAAAATGTCAATGTTTACTATTTTGATGAGAAGTATGTATGTGCTAATGAGTTATAGAATTTCCTAAGGTCCATGAAAAGGGCACCCTAATTTAAAAATTTGCAATCCTTAGTCACTAGCCTAACCCAAGAAATTAAGGTTTCTCCCATTCATAAATTGTAAGATCACTCTCACTCGCGGAGTGCCTAGTGATCTACATGTATTTGAGCTTATGTTTGCCTCATTTGTTTTATAGTGGGTAACACCCAAGGGCAACGGACATTCCCAAAATACGGGGTCGGAGTCACCTACCACCTTGTCCTAGGCTGCTCATTTTCGGAATGACACCACCTTTGAGTTTTACCCTACGTGTAAAAGCACTTGAAGAAATATCCTAAGTGTATTTGGAGGGCACTTGAACTTTTTAAATATCATTCCTAAAGACGAGGAGGGCTCTTATGCCTACTCCTTAAGAGTGGGAGGAGGGATCCTATGCCTATAAGTAGGCATGAAAATCCTTCCCCTCCTATGATCATGGGGCTCATGATCTACAAATGTTTTGGGGTGCAAATGTAAGCGTATATTATATATACTCTTAATGGCTATACCTATTTGCAATCCATATTAATTAGTTGTGAGTGCATCCCAAAGTTTTATTTGCAATGACTCACTTTGATTGGCCCTTGACAAGAAAGGGATACACCCAAGTATAAAGCTTCTATTTGGTATAAGCTCTCCAATATGGTATTGTGGACGTGCTTCCCTTTAGCCCAATTAAAATTCCAGTTTGAGAAGTACCTAATCTTTAGTTTGATGGAATATTAGGCAAAGAGAACCTTCTTCAGTTGGGATTTTGAGTAATTTTGTTAACTTGATGGAACTTGAGTCTGGTTTGGCTCATTTTCCTAATTTGATTAAACCTTAGGTAAACTTTTGAGGAGGCTTTTGCAAATTCCTAACCACCTTAGTTCCAAGGTTTTTCTTTTTCAATTTTGTGAAGTTGGTGGTAGACGGTAGCCATATTTGGCTACATGTCAAAGAGGAAAGTAGAATTTAGGAATCCTACTATATTTTGATGACATGCTGGAACTTATTGTCTAAATCTGGCAATTTCCCCCAAAAAAAATTCCATGAAATATGGCGACTTCAGACCCATTTTTGCCAAAAACAATCCTTTCTATGTATCTCACTACCGTTTTTTCTTTTCTTTTTTCTTTTTTTCTTTTTTCGGTCACCACAATTCAAAATTTCACCCCAAAAAAAATGTTATAAGTTAGTTTATGTTTTTCAAAAATAAATTTCAACCCATGTTGGAGTAATTAATCAAGTCAATCTCACCTACAATACACAACCAAGTGCCACGGAATTTATGATTTAATTGGTCGCATGATTCAGTTTTGGTTCTTACAAAAGTGTAACCCCCCCCCCCTCCCCCCCCCCCCCCCTCTTCCTTTCCGGAGGTTCAAGACTAGGTCAAAACCTAACCAAAACTTGAAACCAACCAACATTGGTTTGAACTATGGACACAAAAATGCTAGAAAGGAATCCCATGTGAGATTGATCTAAATTAGTTATTCCATGAAAATGAAAAACCTTAACACACAAAAACTTGGCGTAGAAGTGTCTCAAAATAGCCAAAAAAAAATTGCATGTGGTGGAGGGTTTTGGTTTTCAACTTGTGAGGTATGTGGAGTGGCAATCATTCACACGAGGAATTAGCCATATTTGGCTACAGTTCAGAGAGGAAAGTAGACAATTTTCAGAATCCTACTACCATGTTTTGGCGACCTCTAGGAACCTATTATTTAAATATGGCAAGTTTTGAACTTTTTTCCTCAAAATGTGGTCACTTGGGCCTATTTTTCTAAAAATAATCCTTTGTACCCTTTTTGCATTGGATTTTTTTCCAAAATAAAGATTTACAAATATTTCACCCCCAAAAAAAACTATCATGTTATTGTATGTAAATATACTCTAGGTCAAATCTTCAATACTACAAATCTTCTATTATAAAAGGAATGTTGTTTGTCTATCCATGCCATTCATACCTACCTCTCTTCCAAGCCCAACTACCTCACTTCTTTTGCCTACTCTCGTGCATCGATATGAAAAGGCATAAATTCATATATGTCTTTTCATGTTCATGCTATCTATACTATAATCAATAAGTAATGATATTATTAGGAATCATATGGGATTAGGATCATATGAGGAAAGAGGGGGAGACAAAAACTAGAGGATTTTTCTTAGTTTGGAACCTTGGGCAACAACATTACTCTTGTCCAAGTATATAAGTTAATTTGGCAAACACTTCAAATTATGGATTTATTTTGTTGGTAACACAAGAGATTACTTAGTCATTTTTTGGCAATGCACTAAATTACAAAAGCAAAAACATGATATGAATGAAGAATAATTTTGCTTAATAATAAGTCACTTGCAAAGCTCAATTTTTCATAAAAGAATGAAAAACTTTACCCATTGCAACAAAAGTGTCCAACCCAACCACACCCCCACGCAACCTAAACAATTACAGCTTACAACCATGTTGACAATTACACAACACATTTCACAACAATATCTAAATTAATCATGAAACATGAATGTAAACAAAAACATTAAAATGGCATAACAAGCTTGGCCTACACAGAACAAGACACAAGTCAAGCCTCAAGGTGAGAGCTTGGAGATGACTATGTTAGGAAATGCTTGCAAAGCTACCAACAACAACCCCTTGGAAAAAATGCATTAATATTTACATCAATATCTAGTTTTCTTATCCTTCCATGTGTGTATAGCTTGTACATATGGGAAAGTTTCCAATGTATAGAATTGTTATGAAAGTATATGGATAGTCAAGTCCAAGTGCATAGGGAGACAATTGTGAAGGTTGAATTTCATAAACCCAAGGGTGTTAAAAGTCCATTCATCTTCCACAAACCC
>Ga0209611_10011109_pt1 | contig 13070 bp, 7 predicted proteins | sample S1TSphgellanicum_3_FD_187693 | JGI IMG/M metagenome (GOLD analysis project Ga0209611, IMG submission 187693) | Host-associated microbial communities from peat moss isolated from Minnesota, USA - S1T2_Fc - Sphagnum magellanicum MG (SPAdes) (version 2) | ecosystem: Host-associated > Plants > Peat... | reverse complement strand
GTAATATCAAAAAAAAAGGTGATGCAACCATCTTAAGGTTTAAAGGAACTTTCAAATGTGTGTTTTATCTTTTGTCATAGTCCCTATTGGACTTGTAAATTTTGGAATGTTGAAAGCACTTTGTTATAAGTAGTATGATAAAAATGGAAACCAAAATTCTTATTTAGGATTTCATTACAAGTCAAAGTGAACAACTAAGTACTTTTGGAGGGTCAAAATTTGTAGAATTTTAGGAAGTTCATGTAATTCAATTCAGGTGTCTTCATTCAAAGTATTCTATAATGTATTAAATGATATAATTGCTTAAAAATTTGAATAAAAACTATGTGAGTCTCAAAATTTTCAAAGTAATAGTTATTTGATACATTGTGTGGGACAATTTTTTTTCACAAGGACCATGCCTGACCCATTATGGAAAAACAAAGGAAGAACCATGAATGAATCAATGTTGGCCAATCTCAAAATTATGACGAAGTATAAATTTGGACCTAGGTCCAATTCTTAAGACCCAACCAATAGGTTTAAGTAAGGGTAAAACCCAACCCTAGGAGGACAAGCAATATCCTTGAAACCTAACCTCAACTTGGAAAGCCCATAGTGACTAGATCTAGCATAAGACTTTATATGTGAGTCTTAAGTCGTTTTTTGCAAGTTTTGGATCTTATATATAACACATCATGTTCATATGGCTATTTGTGAATGCCAAAAGAGATTCCAAAGTAGTCTAGGACAAAGATTGACAACACTAGTTTTGGACCAAACTCAAAATACTATTGGTGCCATGTTTTCCTGACTTTACAGAAAACTCTAATATCCATTAAAAGTAGTTTTTATGTGTATCATTCATTTGGCAAAAATGACCTAACTTGCCAACAATGAGAATCAAATGGGACACTTGTTGGCAAGTTCATGTTCAATTTTTGGACCCATATTCCATGTTTTGGAAACTTTATTTAATGGGTGCACAATAAGATTGTCAATAAATCACATTTCTCACTTAATTAAGGACAAATCTATTATGGTATATTATTACTAGCATGTGAGTTCTTTCAAAAATATGATTTTGGTGACAAAGGAATGTACTTTCAAATGTGGTGGTCCACTACAATAAACATGGTGCTTTTAGAATCAAATGTATTTTGTGCCTTCCGTTACCAAGTTTCTAACAAAGCAATTTATTTTTAAGGTACAAAATTTTAATTTACCAAAATTGGTTTTACTACTACAAATCAAGGGTTTTTACACTAGTTTTTTTGACAAAATATAATCATTTTTCTGCTCATATAAAACATTGGACAAAAATGGCATAATCAAAACATACTAGTCATTTAGGCCAAAAACTTGACTAAGTTTGTTTTCACCAAATTGTTTGATGACAATCCAAGGAGTCCATTCTAACAAAGATAATTGAAACTACTAGTTGATGCAACAATAGTAATTTTCACAAAAAAAAACAAAAAAAATATTTGTTAATTTTTTGAATATTTTCACATTATAAGTTTATTATATAATTATATAATTTCATAATCACAATAGGTACAAATCTACTTAATAAATATCATTATTTGGTTCACTTCTTAATTTAGTTTCATAATTACATTGAAATTTATAATTTTTAAAATTTTCAAAATGTAAAATGTATTACAGAAACTACACACACACACACACACACATAGCCAATTAATCAATTAAAAAGTTCAACTAACTAAAATTTATAATATTTCAAATTCCAATAAGTTAAAAAATTAAATTAAATTCTATATATTGAGCTGGGGAAAAAAAACCAAGAATAGTAATTAAATTTTTGAAAAAATATTTTTACAAATCTCACAAAGAAATAAATTTGATGTTTGAAGTTATATAATTAAAATTCATAAGTCTATAGTTTCTAGATTTAATGTTTTTCAAATATTTCACATTATAAACTTATAACATAATTAGGTAATTTTGTAATGAAATTGATTACACATGTACATCATTAATATCATAATTTAATTTCATGACTACATTGAAATTTATAATTCCTTTTAATTCAAAATGTAAAATATATTACATTAATTTTAAATATATTTCATTCTAATTAATTAATTAATTTTACATTTAAATATATTAGATAATATTTAGGATCCCAGAATTTTTTTTAAAATTAATTTTTTATATTTTGAATTGGGAAAAAATCAAAAATAATAATTTTCTTAAATTTTATTTTAAAAGTCTCGCAATGAAACGAATTTCTTTTTTGAAATTATTTAATTAATATTTAGATGTCTTATATATATAATTTATATTTTATAAACATTAAATTAGTTCAAGTCTTATGTGTACATTATTTTTTTTTAAATAATTTAAAACATCAGTTTGATCTTCCATTTTCTCACATGTCATTTTGTTATATTTGAATTGTTGCCACTTATTTTTATTTTTATGTGAAACATTACAAACAACAAATGAAAACATGAAATTCATAATTTATTTTCATGTCATATTCCATGTCAAAATGTTCTATGTTTCTTTTTAATCATGTGGGACATGTCATATTCCACATCAAAATGTTTATGACTATTTTTAAACACTTACAAAATCCATGTATATGTTGAATACTCCGCATATGCTTTATTATGTTATTTGATTTGATTGTAATATCATTTGAAATTAGTTAAATTAAACACAACTATTTTTTTATCTACTAAAAATAAACATAGTGAATCATTATGGATAAGTATGGTTGATTCCATAATTTTTATACCCTAATACGCAAATGGTTTCAGCATAAATTAAATTATTTCTTATTTTTCCAAAATTTTGAAAAAACATTTACTACTTGTGGCAAAATTTTGATAATTATTATAAAATCAGATTCTAAAGCATTTCGATTGTTGAGTTTGAACTTTAAACTTGCCACTTCTAAAAGTGAAGAATGTGATAGTCTACACACATTTAGATGATCTCACAAAGATAGTAAAGTCATGTTTATTATTTAATATAAATATTACCTGCTGAAAATTTCAAAATTAAAAAACCAATTACCAAAGTTAAGATTTGAAATTTAATTAATTATTCAGCAATTTGTTGTCAAATCCATTCAAGTAGTATGGTACTCAAAACGTAGGGGGATAAAAACCTTTTTTTTAATGGTTTTTGCATGCATACTTACATCTTGAAGTAAAACATCTAGTAGTCTTTTAGTCAAGTACCCTAATGGGAGAGATTAATGAGCATTCAATTTTGCTATTGTTTTGGCTATTGAAGAATGGCCATTCTACTAACTACTTTTGTGCATGCATGTGCATGAAATTGTAATAGCCCTTCCTTCCAACTAAAAGCCTAATGAATGTTTAAAAAAAAGACAATGTGGTGCGACAAGATTTGTTCTCATGTATGCTAATGTCATAAGTGTTTCTCCTATCATCTTCTAATCAATTATTCATGAGTTTGCTTCAATTATCGACTATGGACATTATTTGGCTTCTCACAAAACTATCCACATACTTGAATCATTGTTTGTAAATACAAGTGCACATGGGTTCTTTTGCTTGTTTGAAACTATTTTTAGGATTCTATTGGAACTATGTTGACCCTACACTTGGTAAGATAATAATTTTCATTGTGTTGTTCAAAAGTGGGAATACTCTCTATACGTTGGCATATCTTACAACAATTATAAGAATCAACATGTAAGCAATGCGATGCTAGCTATAAGTTCCTTGCAAAAACAATGTCACTTTTTGAATCAAACAAGTAAACATAGGAAATTTCTACATATAATCTTCTATCTAGTTGGCTAAGGAAATGGACTTTTAGTTTTAGTTTAGAATATGTATCATCAACACAAGGTTTCTTTATCTTCAACAAATGTTTTTTGTTATCCAATCAAACTTTTTTTTTATGCAAGTCCAAAATTTTCACGTTACTTGAACCTTGTACAATTGTGATTCCCAAAATTTTGTATTGTTATTTTTTTTCCCCATTTTGTGATGTGGGAATTATGGGTTGTAATTTCTTGCAAGAGCTCACAAGAGTTATGAGGTTTTCAATCAAGGTATTTTATGTGTTTAAAGGTGGCACTACTTGGTGTTTTCCTCTATGAAAATGTCTTTCATTCTCTTACAATTCCAATGACATAGGTCTCTTTACATGGTTCATTAATTCTCTTTACCATGCTCCTTGCAATTTGTTGTAATATGTTGCATGTGCAAGAATCCTTCTCAATGTTTTTGTAAGTGTCTATTGTCACAAGCATTTGGCATTCCTCCACATTATTGAATAATTATGTTTTGTTTACGTGGAAAATCCCTTCATTGTGTGGAAAGTGTGGTTTGCAACTCTTAATATGGGCTAATCGATCAATGATGCATCATGGGTGCAAACAAAATATAAGAAGGCATTGCAGGACATAACCATTGTTTAATTTCCATTGTGGTAAGTGGTTATTTAAGTTAATGTTGAATTGTTTTGATGAATTTACATGACAATATTTTTTGTGTATTGTGGGAACATTTGACACATTTTGAAATGAACCTAATGAGTATGGAGTATTCAAAATGACTTTTTAAAAATGTGAAATGATTCAAAAATGACATTTTTTATGAGGAAAAAAAAATGTACAAATTCACATTATAGGGTAAGTTGATTTGAAAGTTGATTTGAAAATCACAATTTTAAGCACATTCTATAAAATATTTCATTATTAAATGTTTTAAAGATTTTAGTCCTTGTCTTGGATTGACTCTTTATATCATGTTTTGACCCTCCTACATTACATGTCAATATATACGTTAGAAAAGATGTGGAATCATTATAAAATTCTAACAAACTCTTATTAGTAACACCAATAGTGTTATTGTCCATAAGTTCACAAATTCCATAGATTGATTTAAAACTTCCACACATGTACCAAACCAATAAACTACTTAAAGTTGGCTTGCACAAGAAAGTGATTTGGCTTGTCAGAATATTAAAATCCCATGAACCTATTAATCTTGTTTCATTGTCAACAAAGATTTGTACATAGACTCTTATTGATGACTTCAATTTTTTCTTGAAGGTCCATGATTAGGATTTTTCCAAATGTATAAACCTAGTTGCTTCACTATCATTAATGATAAGTTTAATGATAAGAAAAAACTAGTATCTTTGCAAGTTTTTTGCTCTCAATTTTTTTCACAATAAATTATAAGTATTGAAAATTCACAATAATAATGAAGATCTAAATACCTTCTACAAGGCCTCATGAAATCTTTATAAAGGGTCTTTAAATGAAAAACCTTCTTGAGTAATGTTCATCACACCTTGAAGGTGATACTAATTGTAATTTGTGAAACATGTGATTGTTGTAAATTATCAAATGGATGAGGTCACTTTCACATAGGTGGACATTAATTTTCATTGCTGGTTGAAATGAAAATTTTCTTGAAATGGATTTCTAGCTTCTTACATGACTTGCCTAACTTGGCTTTAGGTTTGTGTGTTTTAATAGAAGTCAAATTTGGAAAATGTTCACACTAGTCTTAATAAACTTGACTATCGTTCAAAGGTTGAAAAGAAATTGATTTTCTTAAATAACATGTAGAAGAGAATGGGTTGCATGTTTGCATTCTCTTTGATTCCAAATCTTTGAAGGTGATTGAATGGTATGTGGTGTGATTTTAAAATTAAAAAAAGTAGAAACTTTCCAATAATAGTACATGAGATGTTAATTAAAAATGATGTTTATGAGCTTTTTGTGAACATTATCAAATATACATTTCCAATGTAAGTGTTGTGATTTATGAAGACTTGAAGATTTGTTGCATCCTTGAACACCTACTCTAGAATGCATTGATGCACTTCTCCATTGATGAATTGCAATTGTTGTATAAGAATTGTCATTTAATTGGCCTATCCTATCCATTTATTCAATAGTCCCTTATGTTGGACTTAAAACTACTAAACCTTGTTCATGGTGTTACCTCTTAACATTGATTTCATTATGTTGGCTTAAAAAAAGCAAGAGATGTGAGACATGTTAGGATTAAGTCTCACAAACACGTATAAGATCCAATTTGTAGAATTAACATTTTTTCAATTAACTTTTGCAAATGTTTATGATAGAATTGACTTGCATGTGTTTTTGTTTCCAATGTATATTGTGGGATTCACCTAGTGATGAGCACAATTGATTAGATTTTTTCTTTTGTTGTTTTTCTTCCAACTCTTTCTTTTCCTTGCAAGTTTATGAAGTGTGTTTTCCTATGTTGAATTGTGGAATGTTGGTTGCAAAATCACAATGCAAATGGATCCTAAGTGACATGGTTTTCAAATTCCAAGCTTTTATGGTTATCAAGTACTCAAGTTTCAACTTATTTGGTTATCAACTTATGGTTTTGAACTTTTAAGCTTCTCTAGTTATTTCATTATCTGGTTCCTTGGTTTTAATTTTTCAAACATCTTTACTTATCTAGTTTTTTAAATATTTGGTTTCACATTTCCACTCACATGATTATTATTATTTTTTGAAATGTCAAGTTTTAAACTTGTATATTATTTGCCAAGTGACCTATTGAAGTTGTTTACTTAGTTTGGTTTCAAATCTAGTCAATAGACATAAAGTTCAAGTGAGGTCTACATATTCATGATCTACAATTTCAATATATGCACTTTATAAAAAAACACAATCTACAATCACAAAGCCATATGATATTATAAAAAACAAATCCCTTCTTGATCATGCTTCAATAAATATTCCAAGTCTTGGGTAATACATTGATTGTAAGACATGTAAAGACTTATTCTCCCAATTACCATAAATTTACATACTTTGCATTTACCCAACCATATTGTTCCAAACAACAATTGTGATCAAAATATATTATATTTTGTTGAAGATTTTGTGTTTAGGTCAAGAAAATCTTACACTAGGTATAATATTCTATAATGTTAGTGTTATAGGGATGGAGCCTATCATGGTCATGCCATCTGGGTTTAAACCTTGATGAGGATTTTTGTTTTTAAATTATTGTGTGAGCTCCTTTGTACATGTAATGATGTAGCTTTTAGTTTTTTTGTATTTCATGATAGCTCATAAATTGAAAATTGATTAAAATATTGAAATCAGCCCTACCTTGAACCTAAAACCAATGGGTCGTATAAAGCTTAAAACTATCAAATTGGAAAACCAACAATCTACAAAATTTGACCTAACCTTGGGACCCATGAATCTTATTTTGTGAAAACATTAGTTCTCAATCTTGAACAAGAGTGTATTCCTTTTTATTAAAAATCATATACCCAAACATGATAGTTCCTTTAAAATTAGCCAACATTAGTAGGAAGTTTTTTGTTGTTAAACATCCCCAATAACATTATATGATGTGCATGCAATCCATCAAGAATGGTGATGTACTATTGTATATTGATGAGATTTTGGTATCAATAATTGATGTATATATTGGTTTGAAGCACCAAACCAATCTTGTGTGAACTATTGTCAGTATTTAACATATACTTGTGTGGGTTAAATATTTTGTTTACAAATATTTTGGGTGATATTCTACTAGTTTAGTAGGTGGGACCACAAGTATAATACCTAATGTCAATAACATGATCATTTTGTGAGAAAAAACCTAAGTATGAGGACATTATTCTTCATTTTTCATATTGAAGTTGATGGTGCACACAATTTTTAAAAAAGAGGGATATGACACTTTCAATGAGCAAAGTGCAAATCAAGGTTTGGTAGGGTTTTTCCCATTGGAGCACAAGTCCAATCTAACACCAAAATAGATTAACATTTTTTTATTAGGTTAGGGTTAAGGTGCATTACCTTTGCAAAAACAAGTTGAGTGTTTGGCTGACATTTGGGGCACAAAGTAATCAATTTTTAGTTTGTGGGTAGGAGCATTGTAATTTTGGAGGTGTTTATAATGTTGTTTTTATGGAAGCTTTGATTTTTTTAGATTGAGAGGAATGAGTTGATTTTTTGGTGGAGATGAGATAGGAAAGAAATCAATGAAATGATAGGAAGAAGCGGAAGGATTTTGAAGATAGCTTTCCCAGTGGATAGTTTGTGGCATAAACAAAATTTGTGTGTTGTTAGTTGATGCACATGCAATTAAATCTGGAATCTCTTACAGGTATCTCTGAAAGATATTCAGGAACCTCCAGACTCTACTGAGAATATATGAATAATATGCATGTACATCTGAGAACAACATGAATAGATGTCAGGATAATGTTTGGGATGCACTCCACCAGTTGCATTCGATGTAAGATATTGAAAATCACACAAATTTTGGACATGGTTCTATTCCTGTCTGGCAACTATGCACGGTCATGTTACATCCTGACAAAAACATACAATCTGCCCACACTGATCTATACACAGCCATCTACTCTATACTTTCAATCTGCTTTGCAGAAAGTGGTCCGTCTATACGCAACTAACCATTGTTTCTGAAGCTACTGCATAGTATCCAACCGTTTCAAAAACTCTCTACTAAATTGTTGAACTTACTGGATTTATGACGGTTTCAAAACTCTTTCGTAGATTATTGTTTACTGGGTTGATGAGTGTTTACTCAAAAATGAGCCAGAAGCTCCAACCACAACCAACAGCAGAATTTACATCTATCTGTGATTGCAGAGAAATCTGTTTGTTGGTAACTGTTCTGTCATTCTTAAAAAATTAACACAACAAGAGAGTGCAGTAATAACTAATAACCTTATATCACTCACAAAGCATCAAATCATCACCTTCATCATGATATTTGATATAGCATTGTGCAGACCAGAGCACAAGAGCAAGGTGGGTGAACATTTAAACAGGAGTGGCACTGGCCAATTTGAGGTGGTGAAGCTGCATCTTGAGACAATGTGTGTCTGAGATGAGGATGATCACAGATGATGTCAGAAGGTGGGTGAGGTTTTTGTCATCTTGCTGTCAGTTAAATATGGTACCTTACAAATCTAGAAGATTGTTTTGAAGATTCTCAAATGAGACTAAACTATTTCTAAAACATCAATACTTACTCCTTGTGGTCAGAGTCACTCTTCTAAAAACTGCTGTTGATTGTTTTCACAAAAATCAGTTGTTGATGGCATTGAAATTGAACTTGGATAGCTGCTGGGGTATAGCTGAAATAACAGGGCCATATCTCTGCAAAAACATGTTCAAAACAGAACTTTCATCATTCTGAATTTTGGTTCATACAAGTGCGCACTAGGACCAATAATCAAAATATTCAGGTGCAAACCATGTGAAGCGTACTAAAGACCACACAAATATTCAATCAACCTACATGAAATTTTGTATGCAAAATGATCTGTATCTTAGATATTTGCAACTGATGTGGACACAGACAAATGGCAGTGCTGTTTGAAAATTTTCAGGAATGGGAGGATACTGCTACTTCCTTGCATGACTATGTACACATTTCAAAGGAACATAGAGGACTCAAATGTATGGAAACCTTCTCTCTAGATCAGATTGAAGTCCATCACCAGAAAAATCTTGAAGTGGACAAATTCAATGAGCAAGTCCCTGAAATACCTGGACATTATCATACAGTTCAAACAAGGGAACTGCAAGTAGCTTCAAGTTCTTGGGAACAGCGAAATATTGCTTCTCAGACAAAGGGACCACAAAGAGCTTCTTACATTCCTGGAAACACATCCATAAGATGGAAGATTCAATAACTGGGTGTGACATCACATCAATATGTATGTGCCCACAGAAATCAGATCTATGCTTGCTTGGTGCCAACATAACAGTTGAACCTTCTCAAAATGAGAGAGCTCCAATGACATTCTGTTTCCTCAGCTGCACAAACATATGGAAATAGGAAGATTCAACTTGGACAACTGAAAAATTCAAACATTTACCTTGGGTTTGGTGATGTGGGGAGGGGAATAAGGATACAACAATGTCTCAAAGTTTGGCCGCCACCACATTGCTGCACACTCCCCAATCTGCAAAAACCAGCTATGATCTTCCTGTCAGCATGAGATTGCTGTCAACAGAAGTAATCCTCTGTAATTTCTACATGGTATATTTGCAGGACTCTTATTTTCAGAATATGCTGAAGGTACAAATTGTCAGCTTTCAAAAACCTGCCAGTCTGGTTGAATAGAAGATGCTGTTGGGGCAAGCTTGCTGGTCAGCTTCCGCTTTAGACCTTCAATTTCTGCACATACAAGAATGATGTCACTTTTCATATTGGTACACACCTTCTTCAATTGCAACAGAGCAAATATAAGAGCTGGAATAGCAGGAAGAGTCAAAACACTCACCATTTTCACCCGGCTTTAGGCGGCCACCTGGGAGCTTGAAAAAGGAATTCCCTATTTGTAGCAGCAGAATATGGGGATGATTATGCTCCTGTACCTGAAGAACATGTGATGGTAGACATGAACCACAGCAATGTAATTCACATTTGAGAAGAAGGAGATGTCTCTCCTTAGATGTTGCATCTAATAATTCTAGTCTCAATATCCTGACATCAAAGGGAGGGGGCAAGAACATCTTACCAACAAAATCCCCTCAACACTTGTGCGCATTCCTTCCTTCATGTAGCTGCAATAAGATTAACCAGAAAGAATGAGCAGCATTTTATTGACGTAGTCAGAATGCTCCCTCAACAATAAAAAAGATAATCATACCCTAAACCCTAGGCATTCACAAAAACCCTAAAAACCCTAACCCTAACCCTAGAGGGTTTCATACCCAATTCCTAATGGCAAGCCTCGGGCATCATCGTCGCAGACACGGATAACGATTACGAGGACTACGAAATGGGCTACTGAAAAATGTAATGCATACGAGACATTTAAATTTTTTTAAAAATCGGAGAAAAAAAGCGAAACTTGTTTGTCTGCTTTACTTTTGCTTCATGCGCGCAAGGCGGTCAGCAACGGAGGTGTCCTTCTCCATTTTTGCTTCCTTGCTGCCGAAGGTGTAACTCGATAGTGGGTATACATTTACCACTGGACTTGGCACCATCTTTCCTTCCACCCCTGTTTTTATACCACACAACCACACAACCCCAACGCTTTTTCGCCTACAAAGAAACCTCCCAACCTCCTCAACAAAAACAAACCTCCTCTACTACTAGTAGAACTACTCCGTCTGCTGGTGTCTCTACGAGTGTTCATGTCTTACTACTCCGTCTGCCGATGTCTCTACGACAACTCTTCATGTCACAAAATCAGCTCCAATTATATATATAATTTCATAATTTATTTTAGGGGCGATTTGTAGCACACTGGCGACCAAAAATAATCCAGTCCGAATTATACTTAAGAGTTTTCTTGGAAAAAATACACAAAAAAGTTGCCATATTTTGAGGGAAAAACGCATTTCAGAAACGAGAAGGAGAACTCGATTTGCAGCGGCAGCAGCAGCATTACAGTACGTAGCAGAGACTAGCAGTGCTGTTTTTTTGGGGGAATTTTTGCTTGTAGCCAAAAGTGGCGACCATCCATAGCAAGAAGTAGAATAAGTGGCGATCCACCTTGAGAATATTTAGCCAAATATGGCTATTAATCAGATACCAAGTAAAAAGATCTTTAATCATCATCGTTTGTATATATATTTTTGGCTAACAAACTTAAAACCAAAATATAAAAGAAGAAGTCTGGCGAGTTTTACTATTTTTTTTCCCCTCACTTCTGGCAATTAAAAACCTCTAAATACCACTTCATTTTCCAACTTTAAATTTTTAATTTCGCCACTTGAAAAAAAAAATAATAATAAAAATAAAATCAAGGCCGCTATGTAAGGAACGATTTAGGGTTTCAAGATTGTGTTTAGGGTTTCAATGTGATCACCACAACCCATGAAAGACCGTTCCAAGCGAAAGCAAAAGAAAAGTAACATTATGTTTGTGATGTTGTCTGAGCCCGGGTTCGAACCGGGGACCTCTAGTGTGTGAGACTAGCGTGATGACCAACTACACCACCCAGACAGCTACATGTACTACGTCGCCCACTTCTTTCTAATTCTTTTTCAAATACTCCATTGCGCCTTTTTTTCTGAAATTTAAAAAAAAAATAGCGTTTTTAATTCTATTTTCTTATTGCTGATTTACTTAAGCTACAAACTAAAAGTGCTAGAACCACTTGTGCCTTTTTGAGATTTGCAATAGCCAAAAATTGGACTAAATTTTAAGAAGAATTGCATGATTTCCATACATGGTTTCAAGTAGATACACCAAAAAATGTAAAAAGGATTTTATTATTAAACAATTTTTACTTTCATTTTTAATTTGCCGGCTTGGACACATGGTGTGCTTACCTTAAGTACCAAAATGAACCAACTTGAATGAACTTTCAAGTGCAAAATGTGCCATCACTTTTGTCTCCAAAATGATTAATTGGAGCTAATTGGCAAACTTTGATCATCAAGCACTTAGTTTCTAAATCCAAACTTACAAATTTGGGACTCAAGTTGATTACAAATAGCGTTGCAAGAAATTACAATTGCAAGATTTGGTGAAATCTAGCCTTGAAGAAGGTCTAACAATTCAAAACACTAGAACTTAGTTTTTTGGGTCATAAACTTGAGTGGTTTATCTAAAACAATCACTTCATTTCATTAAGTGCAAATGTGTGCCATCAAAAGTTTGCAATGAATTGTTATGTGCAAAGATCATAGGTTTCAATGAAAAGAAGAATCAACATACAATGTTATAAACATAGTAATGCCTCAATTGTGTGGGATGTTGGACTTCTCCCATCAACAAAATGTGAATTGATTTGATTGCGTGTCAAGCAATTTCATCATTATGGGCTTCAAAGTAACAACTACATCAATAACCTAAAAATAACAATATGATTTTTTTTTCAATATATGAAGAACTATTTAATTTCCTTACATGGTTTTATAAATATTCTTCACAATGAGAACTTAAACCTTTCTTACCTCCCTTTCTCTTTTTCCCTTTATTCTCCTAACAAGTCCCATCTCTTTTTCTTGCCCTTCTTCCTTTTACCCCTTCCCAAGTCCTTCCGAAAATTTAACCTACCCCATTTCATTCTCCTTCTTAATCACCTTTTCCTCCTTTTTTTTTTTTTTCTTTTAAACCTCCCATTTTTTT
>Ga0209611_10011107_pt1 | contig 13072 bp, 4 predicted proteins | sample S1TSphgellanicum_3_FD_187693 | JGI IMG/M metagenome (GOLD analysis project Ga0209611, IMG submission 187693) | Host-associated microbial communities from peat moss isolated from Minnesota, USA - S1T2_Fc - Sphagnum magellanicum MG (SPAdes) (version 2) | ecosystem: Host-associated > Plants > Peat... | reverse complement strand
TTCAAATTATTACATTTCACCCAAATTTTTTAATATTTGAAATTCAAAGAATCTCAAAACATAAAATTTTGAAAACAAAATCTATTGTAAAATTTGAACTTGTGATATTATAATACAATTAACAAGACATACCTACTACAAACTATTTTGCATCAATGTTTCAATTTTGAGGATGGGCATTTGAGGTCCTAAGTAGGTGAGCAATGAATGCTTTAGGTCTTGGGTAGAGTGCTACAAGTGAATGCTAGAGGGCATGGGGAGGGTGGAGGTGTGAGTGTAGGAGGCAAATAGATGTCTACTGAGTGTGACTAATTAGAAAGTTGATTTTTGGCTTGTCAAGTTTTCTAGAAGATTTTAGGCCTATCTACTTTTCATGCGACAAGTTTTCAAAATATTAACTTCAAGCTTAAACACAATTATCTCATGTTGAATTCTTCATCTTCATAATTGGATTTTGACGAATTTTCACCACTTGGTCACCACAAAAAATGTTGTGCAAATTGTTTTAAAGAAAATAAGTTGCATAATTTGAAAATTTTGCCATATTCAAACATTTGGAAAGGGAGGGCCAGCTTTCATGTTGATGGGTGATTTAGATTAGTCATTGCCCAAATCTATTGAATGCTTTTGTTGGTTGCTAGATCATTATTTTGTGTTAGTTTCAATCACCACTCCATTCGATGGAAGGTTGTTTCCATCATTTGCAAATGTGAAAGCTTAAGATGAAACTTCAGTACCAAACATGAAAGTTCAATATCAAAACTTGCCACTAAAAGTGAGATGAAATTTTTAGGCAAGATTACATAGGTTAGATGAGATTTGAGTTTAAGGTGTCCTTGTATGGTATATTGATGGCTTGAAGTAGAGCAAGTAGGAACAACAAGATGTGTTACATGCAAGGGCTATGAAAAATTTCGCATTTATTTTACAAATGTTGTTCCATTGCAAGTTTGCATTTGATTTCCCTTTCTCGTTACATTGCATAATTGTAGTCTTGTGTACAAGGATGAAATGGATTTTGATAGTTACAATGGTGCAATAGAAAAGCATTACATGGGCTTCCAAGAAAAAAAATAGGGTGTAGTTTTATGAAGGCAAAGTTTCAAGTTCAAACCTTCAAATTTCATGAGTGATTTTTGAACTAATCTTAATGAATTTTGATCCCTGAAATACCTTTTCGAAATATTTTTTTTGAAAATTTGAGATTCCATAGGGATTCCAACTCCTAAATTGGAGTCCATTTGGGAGTGTGTGGATTCATTCCCTCACACTCCTAGGAATGCAAATGTGACTCCTAGGTAACACTCTTAGTCCGCACCTTTCTATACCTTTGTTTTGGTTGCTTGCCGAAGGTTAAGGTTGTGACATTAATGATAATTTATTTTCTAGTGTTGGTGTTGCAACCTTAGCCTTGGGCTCATGACCAAGGTGTGGGCCAAGAATGAAGCCCAGGAGTCACATTTCATGCTCATGGGAATGCAGGAAAATGTAAGGGAATGAACCCCCACACTCCCAAATGAGTTCCCACTTTGGGGGTTGGAGTCCTAATGGACTCCTGAATTTTCAGAGGGCAATTACAAGGGGTCAAAACTCATTGGATTGGAAAGTTCTTTATACCATTGAAAAACTCTTAGAACTTAAATGTCTAAAATGGGCTCACATGACCCATTTAGGCACTTAAAACATAAATTATGGCCAAAAGAAAAGCTACGAGTCAAATTGTCAATTTGACTCCCAACCACTAAAAGTCAAGAATCACCTTGATTTCCTTATGTGAAAGTGGCGTGCCACATACCATTGGAAGCTCTCAACAAGGGTTACAACTTTGCTATAGACTTCACCTCAATTGGAGGTTTAAACATAAAGTTATGCGCCTTGAAATTCATGAGAATCTCAATTTAAGGAATTTCGAAATTCTAACTTGGAAATCATAGGACAAAATGACATTTGGGTGTTGGCCCCATGGTCAAGCATAGAGAATACTATAAGGGGGAAGGTGATGGCTTCCCCCAAGTCCAAGCCATGGTGAGTCTTGTGATTCCATGTTTGCTTATGGCTCGTTCATGCACCAAAAGTGCTCTAGCTATGCAATAACCAACTTGTTATTTAGTTTGTGTAAGTCCATGTGAATAATTGATCGGCTTGTCATTCGTCTTAATCCCCATCCCAAAGCTCTAGCGTGTCCCCTACCCCCAAAGTGTTGCGAACCAGGGAGCGTGCCCTAACTCTTTATCCTTCCGCTATTTTCACCTTTAGACTCACAGTTGAGTCTATCTAAAAGTTTGGGGGTGTGTCAAGTGGGGCTAAAATGTCATTCACCACAAAAGCTTGACGTTGATTTGGTTTTAGTTGCCAACCCAATCTTCTTTTATCATAAATTGGGTTAAGGTTGACTATCAAACACAATAGCCTTGACATAAATAATGGTGTATCCCACCAACTAAGTATTTAATTACCAATTATCACATGGATGTGTAATATATGTAGATAGTACTTCCATGTCTCCAAGTGTCCTTGAGTCATTTTTCGATGAAAGCATGCAAAAATATACCAAGGCTAAAAATTGCAACCAAAATAAAAGTAACAAAAAGGTAAAATTTTAAATGCCTAGGCATCTAAGATGTAGGAATGGTAGGATCTAGACAATGCATTAGGTTTATAGGACCTAGATTGTAAGAACTTGTACAAAAATCACCTTAATATTGCTTAGGGTTTCATAATGCCTTCAATGTGCAAAAAAAGGAATTTGTAAAGCATGAAGGTTTTCAAAATGCTTGCATTGGAAGTTGTTACTTGTGTGCAGGGTGGAGCTTAGATTAGATTTTGATAAGGAGTCCTTAGCAATGCATGCATGATAATACAATAAATTTTTTTTTCATTTATGGCATGACATTAAAAGTTGTTGTCGTTCAAAAATCATGATCAAGTTTGAAAATGGCCCGCAATCAAGGTATTTCTTGTCACCCCTTTGTTTCTCAATTTGTAGTTTCAATTTTTTTGTGTTATATGATTTATGACTTTGGAATCTTGAAGCTTTCAAGGATCCTAATGATTTCAAAAATCATCAAGTTTTTTTTTTTAATGTTCATTTTGTGACTTAATTGAACTTCAACTTTGAAATTTGGAATTTTGTTTGTTTTGTGATGTAGCTGTTGAAGATTTACATGTTATTTCTTTTATAACCTTGAACTTTCAATTTGCATGGTATTTGTTTTTTTACTTAATGCCTTTTCTTTAGATTGTTAAATTGGGTTTTGATCTTGAGCCTTCTATTCCGAAACTTCTTGAATGTTATTTCTTTTGTGGCATTGAGCCTTCTCCTTTGAAGATTATCACAACATTTGTTTTATAACCTAGTTCAACTTTCAACTTTCAAGTTTTGCATTAGTTCCTTTCGTGGCATAGGTTAACCAAGTTGAGAATTATGACCTAGCACCTTTTATGGCTTTGGATTTGGGAAAATCAAAATAAACCAAGAAGTGTTTGGATCTTCTAGACTCCAATGTGGTTGTTCAAATAGTAAGCAAAAGGCAAAAAGAGAAGTTGGGAAGGGTTAGCCAAACATTAGGGAAAGCATCATGGACTTTAGATGATGTCCACTAGAATCTGCAACTGAGTAATACTAGCATAGACCCATGTAGGTCTATGCATTCTAACCTTGTTACACATGCATAATTAGAGAAAGTGTTTGGGAAGTGAGAATAGAATGGCTTTAAACCCAAGCCCAATGAGCATTTGATTGTTGATAATTGTGATGCTCTTTTGAAACTTTACATAACTGTGTATGCACATCCCCCTAATAATGGCTAATATTCTACAATTTTTCTCAAAGGTTGGTTGGCCCTTCGCAATGGCCACAAAGTGAATTAGACTAAGTATGCTTACGAATGTGTGCAATTGTAAATGAAAAAGGCCATTTAGGCTACTTTTAGGCCTAAAACTAATAATTATAGCTTAATAGGCTTAAAGTTTAGTGCCACTTTGCTTCTAGATTCAGGCTACAAGATTGAATATAACAATGGGGATGATAAGGGTTCAAAGCTTGTATTTGGGGAGAGGAACACTACCACTATTTTCCTCCCCCATGAAGTTGTTGTTATGAAAAAATTGTTGTCACAGGCCTAGGTTGTAGAGAAGGACCTTGGTCCCATAATGGTAGGCCTAGGAAAAGAGATAGCAAAACTTGAACACAAGGCCTAGGCCTTGGCTGACAACATCCAAAATAGGGTGTTAACATTGGAAAAGGAGAGGCAAAAAATGAAGCTTCTATAATTATTGTTACAATCCTATAAGCAAGTGGTTCAAGTTAATGAAAGTGAAGCACTCTCGGCATCAAATTCAGGTTTGTGTCAAATTATTATTGATGATGCAAACCGTTCTCTTTCTACTTCAATTGATGAGCCATGAAGGGGTTGAAATGAAAGCCAACAATCTATAGTATGTAGTGGACTTGCTAGTTGATAGAATGGAGGAGGGAAAGAAAAAGTTTTTAGAGATTTTTGAAACATTCCAAGAGTCAAAATTGGAGCTTTAGACCTTGGATCATAAATTGGGCAATAACAATGTATGGATTGATGGATTGGTCCATCAAATCCAACTCATGACCTATGGAAATGGAATGATTACCACTCCCCTTCCCATTGAAAATCCTCTTACTACTCATGTAGGAAATCCACAGTTGGTGCTTGTCACAGATTGTTTAATTTGTGGGTTTTATTATGCATGCAAGAATATTGTTGTTGCATCATGTGGTTACATTTACTACTTGTTTTGCATGGCTATATATATTTTTAATATTTTCTTTCATTTAGAAAAAGAATGAAAAAGATAATGATGATTTTTAAAAAAATGTCCTATTGAAATGTATTGAAACGTAAGATTTACATGCAATTTTTTTCAATTGAAGTATTTTTTAAATTATCTTTATAATTTTACTGTGTAAATTTTGGAAAAAAATGTCAAAATGAAGTTTAAATCATTTCATTTGGACATAATATGAAAAATATATTATTAATTAAAGTTGGCTTCTAGAAAAGTTTTACTTCCATCTCAATTTAAATCTAAAGTGCAAATAAAATTTTTAACCCATATGTTTTGTCTTTGAATCTCATCTCACAAGCTATATAAAGAACATGTTTTCTCTTGATTTTTCACTCAAAAATGCATATGTGAATTTGGGATGAATGAAAAAACACCTGACCTTAAATGGAAATTGCAACATAAGTGAAATATTTTTTGGCTCTTCATTCCATTTACAATTTCCCTTTCCTACCTGTTTGACTAGCTACACAAGTAAGTAGGTGCTAGTTTTCTACCTACTTAGGTAGATAGGTTTGAATATTCTTGAAACTTTGAATTTAAAAAAAATTGAATGAATACATAATTAATATTAGATAATCTGGATTAAATAATTAAAATATTCAAAATTTCCTAGTTGTTCATATGTTAGTGAATTTACTTGTCCATATCAACTCATTGCCAATTACTAAGTAATTGACAAATTTGCTAAGAATTCACCTAATTCATTACAAAACTTAGTGAATTCATTAGTGGATTTGGACTCTTTATGTACTAGTAACACCATATTATTTCAAACAATAATATACAATAGTTTAAAGTTAGTGAGCAAACCTTTTCATATTGTATAGAATTCACATATTACATGGGACACAATGATTTTTTGTTGTGATATATGAGGGTATTGCCCATCCCATAACCTTTCAAGTGGGGGATTTCCCATTTTGATCTAAATATTGTCTTTTTTGTTGTTCTCATAGTGAAGACTTTCTTTAATGGATATAGGTAATGTAACATGGGGTTATAATGAAAGTTTTAGATTCAACTATTGCCAATGAGTTCATTTTCATAGCAAGGAAATGCGTTTTTGGATGAAGGTAATGCAATATCAACACGTTTAAAAATATGATGAGAATATTTGTTTTGTTGATGTACATAGTGAATAATCACAATTGAATGTGTAGAAATTACATTCACCATATTTTGACATTTGTATTGGATATTGGCAATGTAGGTATTGTATTTTTTTAGATTTTTTAGTAACCCTAACCTAAGTGATGGAGGGGCAAGTATTTGCAATACTTACATATTAAAACCTTTACATAAATGAAATATAATTAGTAGTATAAATTATGTGGGAATTGCATGGACTTGGTTTTTTTGCATTTCAATTCCAATGCAGCCCCAAATTTATCATGAAGGTATTGCAAAATGTAGGTCCATTTTCATTCAAGCTCCACCACAATATGATTGTTCCATTGTATGTAATACCTTCATTTTTTGTTTTTCATGTTGTGATGAGAAATATTTAAAAGAAGAAAAAGTAAAGTAAAATCGTGTAATACTCATGTTTGAGGCATATAATGTTGACTAGATTTTTTCGTGTTTCACATAATACCCAAATGTTGGGCATAAAATATGCATATTTAATGATAAAAAAATAACAAAAATAGTTTTGAATTTGTTTTAAATTAGAAAAAATTAAAAAATTAAAAATTTTGATTATGAAGAAAAAATAGAAGAAAAATAGTTTAGAACAAGAAAATAGATAATATAATTTTATAAAGATAAATAAAAATACAAGAAATTAAAAAAAAATCTAAAAGAAGCCAAAAAAAATTCAAAAAAAAAACTTGATTTTGATCAGAAATGGCATTGCTTTCATATGTGGGTATTGCATGTTGAGATTAAATTTTCAACTACTATTAATATTTGCCATAATAGGCAATACCTACATGTTACCCATACATTAGGTGTTAGTTTTGGGAATTCCAAACCATTATAAACATGATGTTAAAACTTAAAGTTGACACAAGTATTGTAATGCCCAAAACCTAAACTTCAACCTCTATATGTAAATTTAACCCTCTTTTAAAAACCATATGTTTTACATTAATTTTCTTATGATTTAAATGATTGAATTAGATAATCATTGAAAATACAAGATTTTTTTTTTCTTACCTCCTTAATTATTTGTTCTAATTAAAATCAACATGATTTTTATGTCCTTGATTTATTTTTATAAAAACATATATTGAAATTCATTTTACACATTATGGATTCCATTATTATTTTTTTCCCTTTAGAAAAGTAAAAGGTATAACTATGAAATAAAGAGGTTTACCCAAAATGTAGGAAGGTTTTGTTGAAAGGTAAAGGTTTACTTAATATGTATAAAGATTGTGTTGAGAGGTAAGGGTTTAGCCAAAAAAAGATAAAGGTTTTGCCAAGAGTTAAAAGATTAACCAAGAAGATATATAAGTTTAGCCAATAAGAGATATAAGGTTTTCCAGAAGTTAGAAGTTTAACCAATAATAGATATAGGTTTTGCCAAAAGAAAAAAGTTTAACCAAGAAGAAATATAAGTTTTGCCAAAGGAAACAAATTTAACCTAGAAGGGATATAGGTATTGCCAAGAGAGAATAGTTTAGCTAAGAAAAAATATAGGTTTTGTCAAAAAAAAAAAAAGTTGAAAAAACATATAGTTTTTGCCAAGAGCTAAAAATTTAGCCAAAAAAGGATATAGGTTTTGCTAAGAGAGAAAATTTTAGTCAAAAAGATATATAAATTTTTCCAAGAGAAAAAATTTTACCTAAAAAATTATATAGGTATTGCCAAAATAATAATAAGAATAATAATAGATATATGTTTTCCCAAAAAAAACATTTAGCCAAGAAAAGATATAAGTTTTACCAAAAGAAAAAATTTAGCCAAGAAAATATATAAGTTTTGCCAATAGAAAAAAAAATCCAAAAAAAACCGTTTTGCCAATAGAGAAAAGTTTAGCCAAGACAATATATAGGTTTTGTCCAAAGATAAAATTTTAGCCAAGAAGAAGTATAGTTTTTACCAAGAAAAAAAAGTTTAACCAAAAAGAGATAGAAGTTTTGCTAAAAGATAAAGGTCTAACCAAGAAATAGATATTGGTTTAGCCAAAAAAAGATATAGGTTTTGCTAAGAAAAGATAAAAAAAGGTAGGTAAGGGATTAGTTGTTAGTTGGTTCGGTTCAAGGTATAGGCTAAGAGGTAGGTTAGTAAAGTAGGTAGGTTAATAGGGTAATTAGGTGGGAGGGTAGTATGGAGGGTCATGGTTGGGAAAAAATGGGCGCCAAAAAGAAAGGTCAAAGGTTGACAAGCAAAAAAATTGATTGTGGTAGAATGTTGGTTAACATAGGCTGAAGAGGTAGATGAAAAACACAACCTATCCTATGGATAGAATAGCCAATTAGTGTAGTCATGGAGGTTGGTTCACTCTGGCCCTATTCTAGTGGGAACCTTTAGAAAACAGGACAACTTGACAAGTAGACGAAATGCAAGGAGGAATCCATGGTGATGCAAGGGTAGAGTGAACTAGCTTCCATGATTACATTAGTTGGTCATTCTATCCATAGGATGGGCTGTGTTTTGCATTTGCCTCTTCAACCTACATTAACCAACATTTTATCACAATCAATTCTTTTGCATGTTGTCCTTTGACTTTGTTTTTGGGGGCCAAACTTTTCCCAACCCTTACCCTCCATACTACCTTCCCACCTAGTTACCCTATTAACCTACTTACTCTAGTGACCTACCTCTTAGCTTAAACCCTAAACCAAACCAACTAATAACTAATGTTTTATTTAACCTTTCTATCTTTTCCTGGCAAAACCTATATTTCTTCCTAGTTATACCTATATCTATTCTTGGTTAGATTTTTATCTTTTGGCAAAACTTATATTTCTTTTTGGGTACACTTTTTTTATTGGCAAAAATTACATTTTTTCTTGGTTAAACTTTTATTTCTTCGTGAAACCTATATATTTTCTTGGCTAAACATTTCTCTTTCGGAAAAACCTATATCTTTTTGGCTAAAAGTTTCTCTCTTAACAAAACCTATATCCCCTTTTGGTTAAACTTTTATTTCTTGGTGAAAACTATATCTTTTTTTTACTAAACTTTTATCTCTTAGTAAAACCTATATCTCTTCTTGGTTAAACTTTTGTTTCTTAGCAAAACCTATATCCATCCTTGGTTTAACTTTCCTCTTTTGGCAAAACCTATTCCTATTATTGGCTAAACTTTTAACTTTTGAAAAACTTATATGTCTTCTTGGTTAAACTTTTTTATCCTAGTGAAATTAAAAACCTATATCTATTTGTGGCTAACCTTTTAACTCTTGGCAACACTTATATTTCTTCTAGGTTATTTTTTTCTCTCTTGGTAAAACTTATATCTCTTCTTGGTTAAATTTTTAACTCTTGGCAAAACCTAAATTGTTTTTAGCTAAACCTTGACCTTTCAACAAAACATTACTATTTCTTGGCTAAACTTATACCTTTCAACAAAACCTCTTTATATTTTGGGTAAACCTCTTTATTTCATAATTAAATTTTTACTTTTCTAGAAGGAAAAAATAATAATGGAATCCACAACGTGTAAAATGAACTTCAATGAATTTTTTTATAAAAATCAATCAAGGACATAAAAAATAATGTTGATTTCAATTAGAAAAAATAATTAAGGATGTGAAAAAATAAAAAAATATTTTTAATGATTATTTAATTCAAGCACTTAAATCATAAAACAACTAATGTAAAACATATGGTTTTTAAAAGAAGGTTAAATATAAAGGTTGAGGGTTTAAGGTTTGGGCATTACAATATTTGTGTCAACTTTAAGTTTTAACACCATGTTTGTAATGGTTTGGAGTTCCCAAAACTAACACCTATTGTATTGGTAAAATACATATATTGTTTATTATGGCAAATATTAATAATAGTTGAAGAGTTAATACTAATATGCAATACCCACATATAAAAACAATGCCATTTGTGATTGAAATGAAAAAAAAATTAATATTATTTTTTAAAGATTATTTTTTTAATTTCTAGTATTTTTATTTCATGTTCTAATTTTTTTTTTATCTCTTTTTTCTTCTAAAATATTTTTCTTCTATTTTTTCTTCATAATCAACGTTTAATTAATTGATTTAAAAAAATTTAAATAAATTCAAAACTATCTTTGTTAATTTTTTTTATCATTAAATATGCATATTTTATGCCCAACATTTGGGTATCATGTGAAACATGAAAAAATCTAGCCAACATTCTATGCCTCAAATGCGAATATTGCACAATTTTATTTTATTTCTTCTTTTTTAAAAATTTGTCATCACAACATCAAAAACGAAAAATGAAGGTACTAAATATAATGGACCAATCACATTATGGTGGAGCTTGAATGAAAATGGACCTAGATTTTGCAATACCTTCATAATAAAATTGGGGTCCCATTTGAATTGAAATGCAAAAAAATCAAGTCGATGCAATTCCAATATAATTTCTACTACCAATTATATTTCATTTATGTAAAGGGGTGAAAACGAGCTAACAAGACCAACGACAACCTCTTGAATCACTATGATTAGTCTTGAAAAGATGAAATGGTAACACAAGATTGGATGAAATGTCTTGAAATAGTGTTAAATAATGGTCCTTAAACAATGTTTTTACATTATTTCATTGTGTTGAAAAGCATTGGTTATGGCTTTTAAAATGTGTTGAAAGGTATTTTATATTTATTGGATTACTTTCAATTTTAACTATATGTTAAATTAACATATTAAAAATGACTTCACATAAATATAACATATATTTTCAACATTAATTTACTATATGAGACTTATGAACATCAAAATCAAGGATTAGTTATGCAAAAATTAGCTCCTATTAGATTGGTTTTACCCAAAGGTTTTAATATGTGGGTATTACAAATACTTGCCCTTCCATCATTTAGGTTAGGGTTATTAGAAAGTCCAAAAAATTATAATACCTAAGTTGTCAATATCCAATACAAATGTCGAAGTATGGGTGAATGTAATTTCCACACACTCAATTGTGATTATTCATTATGTACGCTAACAAAACAAATACTCATCATATTTTGAAATGTGTTGATATTGCATTACCTTCATCCGAAAATGCATTTCCTTGTTGTGAAAATGAATTCATTGGCAATCTTTTAATCTATAACCTCATCTTACATTACCTATATCCTCTAAAGGAAGTCTTCACTATGAGATCAACAAAAAAGACAATACCTACATCAAAATGGCAAATCTCCCCCCCAATAAAAGGTTATGGCATGGGCAACACCCTCATATATCGCAACAAAAAATCATTTTGTCCCGTGTAATATGTGAAATTCCATGTAATACAAGAGGGCTTGCTCACTAACCCTAAACTATTATACATTATTTGTTTGAACTAGTATGGTGTTATTAGTGCATAAAGAATCCAAATCCACTAATGAATTCACTAGGTTTTGTATTGAATTAGGTGAATTTTAATTCTACTACATTCCTAATAAATTCATCAATTGCTTAATGATCGATGATGAGTTGATATGGAGAAGTAAATTTATTAGTAATTCATTAACACATCAACAACTAATTCTTTGGGAATATTTTCATTATTTAGGATTAATTTTTTTAATCCAGATAATTTAGCATTAATTATTTAATTAATTAAAAATTAAAAATTGAAATTTAAAAAAAGATTTGAATCCATCTACTTAGGTAGGTAGAAAACTAACACCTATTTACTTGTGTAGGTAGGCAAATAGGTAGGAAAGGTAAAATGTAGATGGAATGAATAACCAAAAATTATTTCATTCATGTTGCAATTTCCATTTAAGTTCAAGCATTTATTCACTCATTTCAAATTGGCATCCGCATTTTTGTGTGAGTAATAAAGGGAAAACATGTTCTTTACGTAGCTTGTGAGATGAGATTCAAAGACAAAACATATGGGTTAAATCCATATTACTTATGATATGGATTTAATTCTAAAATGAAATGCAAATAAAATTTTCCAAAAGCCAACTTTAATTAGTAATATCTTTCTCATATTATGTCCAAATGTGGTTTAAATTTAATTCTGAAATTTTTTCCAAAATCTGGACACAAAAATAATAAAACTAATTTAAAAAATACTTGAATTGAAAAAAATTGCATGTAAATCTTGCATTTCAATACATTTCGACAAGACATTTTTTTCTTTAACCATCATTATCTTTTTCATACTTTTTCCAAATGAAAGAAAATATTAAAAATATGAACATGTTTTGTATTACATAGTACATTGTAATTATGAAATTTAATAAAAATAGTTCATAAAATATTTGTATGAACATATAATAACGTTATTCTCAAAATCATTCAATGTCTGATAATGTATTTAAGAAATAGAATACATTTAAATATGGTATATTAAATAAATACACGTTAAATTTTATATTATAATATGAATTTGATTATATAATTATAAAATATAAATACTTAAAGAAATGAATAAATTATTATAAATTATAAATAACTTTCTCCTACACATACGCGCAATAAATATCTCTGCTGGGAACTTGGAAGCCAGCTAGGGGACTGGCCTCAAAAGTCGCCCACTTGGTTTATGTGCGCAGTACAGGACCTCTATCTTTCTGCCACAACTACACAACAGAGCAGCACGTAAACTAGTACAGGAATAGTCGGTGGGTTCCAGTGAAGAAATGCCTATGGATTGTTCAGGACAATCACAACAACAGGCTCATTTTAGTGTCCGTCGGATAAATGAATAATTTCAGGGAAGTCTGCAAATTGTCTCCCTTTTCTTTGTCGGCAAACCGCGTGCACGAAGTGAACATGAGAACGCACTTGCCTCGCACTTCTCCCGTTTAATTTATCTGCTTTGTATAAAGCTGCAACGCAGCTAGGACCTACATCTTTCTATAAAGAAGCTAGGACCCACATACTTCGTTCTGCTACATTTTCTTACAAGCACTCAATTCAGCAAGTGCAATCTTTATTTTTACCAGTGACGTTGCATGGGGAGTCCGTCCACTTGCAGGTTTCATGGAAGGCTTCAACTTAAGAATTTTACAACTATTGTATAACCATGTGCACTGGGCAGTGGTTCAAATGAAAATCACTACTTTCATTGGCCTATCACAAAACAATTAATCTATATTCCAAGATGTAGGTCCTACTGAGTTTTGCAAGTGTAGAACTTAAGGCAAAGCACTT
>Ga0209611_10011106_pt1 | contig 13072 bp, 6 predicted proteins | sample S1TSphgellanicum_3_FD_187693 | JGI IMG/M metagenome (GOLD analysis project Ga0209611, IMG submission 187693) | Host-associated microbial communities from peat moss isolated from Minnesota, USA - S1T2_Fc - Sphagnum magellanicum MG (SPAdes) (version 2) | ecosystem: Host-associated > Plants > Peat... | reverse complement strand
TCGAACGCGTGGGGTAAAGCGGCATGCAGACGCAACATGTTCCCAAGATCGACCGGCGATACTGGTTCGGCATCGTTGCCGCCAGCATCTTCGGCACCAATCTCGGGGATCTTTATGTCCACGAGAGCGGTCTTGGTCTCGGGCTCGGGCTGCTGGTGCTCGTCGCCTTGTTCGCCGTCATTTACTGGATCGAGACGAAGGACAGAATGGCGCGTGAGGCCTATTATTGGCTGGCGATCATCATCATCCGCACGGGAGCCACCAATATCGCCGATTACCTGGCGTTTCGCGTGCGCATACCGGGTCTTCTGCTCGCCGGCGGGCTTGCCGCATTGATTGCGATGCTGGCGTGGCGTGTATCGGTGCTGCCGCCACCAGCCGGCCGTGACTCCACCAGCCCGACGCTTGCAAGGACGAACTTGACCTATTGGGCGGCGATGCTCGCCGCTGGCGTTTTCGGAACCGTTGCAGGGGATATCTGCTCGCATCATTTTGGCCAGGGGCCGGCCTCGATCGGGCTTTCGGTTATGCTGGCGAGTCTGCTGGTTGCGACAAGATCTCGTGTTTCCACCGATATCGCGGCCTATTGGTGCGCCGTGTCACTCGCCCGCAGCGCGGGCACCTGTATCGGCGATTGGAGTGCCGAAAACAGGATCCTGCATATTGGCCTGCCGGTCTCGACCCTGCTCACCGGCACATTGTTTGTTGCCATCCTGATCCTCTGGCGGAGCGCGCGGTCGAACGGGCCCCAAGCCGTTGTTTGAAGCGGCATCTTTGTCGGCGTGCCTACGCACTTATGTGCCGAATATGCCTTAGCCCCGCGGCTGCACGTGAAAGCGGATATCCTTGGTGGCCAGGCGGGTGATCGCGGCCGGAAACAGCGGCGATAGCAGCGACAGCCAGTAGAGATGCAGGGGAAAGCCGATGACTGCCTTGTTGCGTGCGATGCCGGCGCCAATCAGGCGCGCGGCTGCATCGGCGCTGATCTTGTGCGGCTGGTTGCCGATATGGGTTTCGGTCATCGCCGAACCGACATAGCCGGGGCAGACCACCGATATCCGCACCCGCTCACCGATCAGCGCTTCGCGCAGCGCCCGCCCGTAGGAGAGGAGGCCCGCCTTGCTCGCGCTATAGGCGGGGGCATCGGTTACGGCGGCAATGCCTGCCAGTGAGCTGACCAGGACGATATGGCCCCGTTGCCGCCGGCGCATGGCGGGCAGAATGGCATGCAGCGTGTCGGTCGCACCCAGCAGGTTGATCTCGATCACCCGGCGGGCGATAGCACCGTCTTCCAGCGTGCCATCGGCGCGGCGGCCATCCAGCACGCCTGCATTGGCGATCAGCAGATCGATCGGATCGCCGGCGTCGAAACCGTGCAGGAAGCCAACCAGGGCGGCCTGGTCGCGCAGGTCGAACACGCCTTCCTGCACCAGGGCACCCGCTGCCCTGGCCTCGGCCGCCACCGCTGCCAGCCGGGCCGCATCGCGGCCAGTGAGACCGAGTGTCACCCCGGGCCGCGCATAGAATTTGGCCAAGGCGGCACCGATGCCGCTGGACGCACCGGTGATGACGATGCTGCGAAACCCGGGCTGAGGATATGCCATGAATGCGGGTTTAGGTCCTGGTTCCGGCCGCTTCCATGGCTTTGCCGAATGCCTCCGGCATGCTGCCATTGCCGCCCAACTGCGCCAGTTCCTCGCACAAGGCGTCAATCGCCCCATCGAGTTCCTCTGATGTGTGCTCAGACGAGATGAAAAACCGCAGGCGTGCCGATTTCTCCGGAACACCTGGGGGAATAATGGGGAAAGCGTTGTAGCCGCGTTTCAACAGCCTGTCGGCCAGCAATATGGTTTTCAGCGAATCCCCCAGGATGATGGGGGTGACCGCGTAACCCCAGCTGCCGCCGACATCGAGGTTTGCCTCGCGTGCACGGCTCAGAAAATACTGGCCATTCGATTGCAGCCGTTCCACACGCTCCGGCTCGCGCTGCATCAGTTTGATCGCCGTCAAGGCGGCTACCGCGGCAGGGGCCGGCAGGCCAACGCTGTAGACCATGCCGGGCGCGGTGAGCTTGAGGAAATCCACCAGAACCTGGCTGCCGGCCACGTAGCCGCCGCAGCTCACCAGGGTTTTCGACAGCGTGCCGAGCCAGATATCCACGCGCTTCGGATCGATGCCGGCCATTTCGAAAATGCCGCGTCCTGTCTTGCCGAGAACGCCGAGGGCATGGGCGTCGTCTACCATCAGCCAGCAGCCGAAACGCTCCTTCAGCTCCACCAGGCGCGCGAGATCGGGGCCATCGCCATCCATCGAGTAAAGACCTTCGGAGACGATCAGCACCCGCTCGAAACGGTCGCGCGTGGTTGCCAGGATCTCGGCCAGGGTCTGCATGTCGTTATGCGGAAACGACCGTCGCGTGGCGCCGCAGAGCTGGGCGCCGACCACCACGCAATTATGGATCAGCACGTCGTGCAGGATCAGATCGCGCGGGCCAAGCAAGGCGGCGATGGTGGAGATGGCGGTTGCGTGGCCGCTGACGAAGACCAGCGAGGCTTCCGCTTCGTAGATATCGGCAAGGGCGCGTTCAAGCTGGTGATGGAAGCCGCGTTCGCCGGCGGTGATCCGGCTGGCGGAGACGCTGGTGCCCCAGGCGGCGGTTGCCGCGGCGACGGCGCTGGTGATGTCAGGATGACCGTTCAGGCCGAGATAGTCATAGGAGGCGAAGTTCACTACCTTCTGGCCGCCGATCACGCTGCGGGCGCCGGCGCGCACATCATGGGTGCGATAGAACGGGAAGCTGAGGCCGAACGCATCGGCCAGGCCGCGCTGGGTACTGAGAAGCTGGTAGGCGGGCAGACTCGCAAACGAGGCGTCGTAGGTGGCGGCACGCACCGGCGGCGCCGCATGCGCCGGTTTTTCCCCGACCGGCGCCTTGCGCATGGTTTCCAGCAGGGCGGCTTTGCCGATGCGGGAGAGTGGGCGTGGTGTGGTTTCGATCGTCATAGCAATGCCACCGCGTTATCGCGTTCCCTGATGGTTTCCGTCATTGCCATCAACTCTGCCAAATCGATGCCGCTGGGGCCGTGTTGTTGCAGCAATTGCGATTCGACAGTATCGGCCGGCGCCGCCTGGGTGCCGGCGCGCAGCCCGGCGAGAATGCGAGTGGCCAGATCGTTCACGCTGACACCGACACTGATCGCCACCACCGGCATTTCGATGCCAAACCGTTTTTCGATTCCCATGCGCAGATCGATGCTCATCATCGAATCCATGCCGAGCTGATCCAGCGGGCGCCCGCATTCGATTTCCTCGGCCGACAGCCTGAAGATTCGTGCCACTTCGCCGGCCACCAGCCGGGCGACGATGGCGCGCGCCTCGGTTTCCGACTTGCCGGCAATCTGCGTGGCGAGATCGATTTCGGCCGCCTGGCCGCCGCTATCGAGGGCCGCGAAGAGCGGCGCCAGATAAGGTGTGCGCTGCAGCTTGAGGCCTTGCATCGCCGCACTCGGGCGCAGCGCTGCACAATACACGGTGGAGGGGCAGGCAGTGCCGCGGGCCAACAGCGTGCCGAGATGCGCCAGCGCGGCACGCGCCGGCATGGCGGCGATGCCGCTGATCCGCTCCAGCCGGTCGGCGGTTGCGGCATCGCGCGTCAGCACGCCGGCATCGGCAATCGCGCCCCAGCCGACGGCAAGGCCGGGCAGACCCTCCGCGCGGCGCTGGCGCATCAGGCCCTGCAGATAGCCATTGGCAGCGACATAGGCGCCTTGGCCCGGGTTGCCGACCATGGTGGTGACCGATGAGAAGGCAACGAAGTAATCGAGCTTGGCCCCCCTGGTGGCGCGATCCAGATTGGCCAGGCCGGCCACTTTCGGCGCCAGCACCGCGCGCAGCCGGGCACGCTCCAGCCCGGCGATCAGCCCGTCATCCAGCACCATCGCGGTGTGGATCACGCCTGCCAGGCGCCCGTGGGTTGTTGCCAGACGGCCGGTCAGGGCCGTCACGGCAGCTGCATCGGTTACATCGAGCTGTTCGGCGATCAGCCTGGTGCCGGTGGCGCGGATGGCCTCCGCGCGCGCGCGCAGGCCAGGGTCGATCTCGCCACGGCGGGAGGCGACCACAATGGTTTTCGCGCCCTGCTCGGCAAGCCAGGCAGCGGCTTCGAAACCAAAGCCGCCGGCACCGCCGACCACCAGATGCACCCCGGCTTCCGGCTGGAAGGCAGGATGGGTGATCCTGGTCGCCACCGGTTTGGCGGCAGGGCGCACGATCAGTTTGCCGACATGGCCGGCGGACTGCATGGTCTGGAACGCGCGGCCGGCCTCGAACCAGTCGAACACGCGATAGGGCAGCGGGGTCAGCGCGCCGGTTTCGAAATGCTGGATCAGGTCGCCCATCAGCCGGTTTGCCAAAGGCAGGTTGGCGGCGAGCAACTGATCCAGATCGACGCCGTAATAGGTCAGGTTGCGGCGGAACGGGCGCAATCCCAGGGCGGTGTTCACCACATAATCCCGTTTGCCGAGTTCGATGAACCGGCCAAAGGGTTTCAGGCATTTCACGCTGGCCTGCATGGCGTCGCCGGCCAGCGAGTTCAGCACGATGTCGACGCCGCCGATCTCGGCGCGCAGCTCGTCGAGGAAGGCGGTGCTGCGCGAGTTATAGATTTTTTCGGCGCCGAGCAAAGCCACCAGCGCGCGCTTTTCCGGCGAGGAGACGGTGGCGGCCACACGGGCACCATGCAGCCGCGCGATCTGAATGGCAGCCAGGCCCACGCCGCCAGCCGCACCATGGATCAGCACCCATTCGCCCGGCTGGATACGGGCCATATGAACCAGCGAATACCAGGCGGTGAGGAACGCCACCGGGATGGTCGCCGCTGCCTCGGTGGAGAGGCCGTTTGGCACAGCGGTAAAAACGCGGGCATCGGCGGTGCTGTGGGTGGCAAAACTTTCCCGGCCAAACCCCATTACCGCGTCGCCCGGCGACAATGTGGTGACGTCCGCGCCCACGCGCAGCACCCGGCCCGCGCACTCGAAACCGAACACCGCACCGGCCAGGCCGTCATCCAGCACATCATCGTCCAGCAAGCCGGTGGCGAGCATCACATCGCGGAAATTCAGCCCGGCCGCATCGATTTCGATCTCTACCTCGGATGGGGCCGGGGCGCGCCGTTCGCTTTCGATCCAGTCGAAGCCGCCTTGCAGCCCGCGCGCGCGCAGGCTCAGCCGTGCCGCCGGCACATCGCCACAGGTGGCGTCCAGCTCGGGAACGATACGCAGGGCGCTGACGCCGAGGCTGTCGATCAGTATCTCCGCGTCCGGCCCAGGCGCCGCGAGCAGGCCAGCGAGGTTGCGCGATGCCGCGGCTTCGTCCATGTCCTGCGCGACATCGACCAGCCTGATATCCACGGCGGGATATTCGTTCATTGCCACTCTGGCGAAGCACCAGATGGCTTCGGCACTCGGATCGATGCTTGCCGGCGACACGGATTGCAGCCCGCGCACCAGAATCCACAGGCGGCACCCACCCTCCTGCACGGCATCGAGGATCGTGGCGAGGCCGGTGAGACTCCGGTCCAGCTCGGCCATCCCGCCTGCCACCGGAACGATGATGTCGGCCTGCGCAGCAGGCGCGCGCGTATCGGTGATGTCGGCCCAGGCCTCGGCAAAGGCGGGCAGCGCGGTGGCGTGCACCTGGTATCCGTCGTGTCGAAGCGTTTGCGCCAGATGGCGCGCCAACGCCGAGCCGTCCTGCACGAGCAGAACCGGTGATGCGGGCGGAGCAGAAGCCGCAAGGGCGGCCGGCCGGGCGAGAATAACGCTGCCCGTGTCGGCACCGAGGGAATGCGTTTGCGCGGCGCCGAATCCGCAGGAGGGCAGCAGGCGTATGGCATCCTGGGCGGCCGCCATACGGCCGAGCGGAAACTGCGCGGTGAGCGCGTTGCTGAACCAGGCCGGGTCGGTGCCGAGCAGCACATCGAACGCCAAATGATCCGGCGGCTGCAGGATGCAGAGCAGGCCAGCGGGGGAAAGGCGCTGCGAGATTGCTCGGCCGAGCGATGTGTCGCCGTCCAGCGCCGGGCCGTAAGCAAGGCCGAAGGCGATGTCGAAGCGGGTGGATGGCAGATCGGGCGCGGTGGCATCGGGCTCAGCCAGTAGAAACGCCAGCCCTTCGGTCGCACCTTGGCGGGCTTCGGTGTGGTGCAGGCGCTTGGCGTCGATGCCGATCACCGTTACCGCCACGCGTCCCTGGCGCATCAACTGGGCCAGACTGTCCAGAATTGCGCGGCTGCCAGGCTCGGCTACCAGCACATTCAACTTCTCGGGGGCATTCAGCGCCTGCAACGTATCGCAGAGCCGCCGCGCGGCGGAGAGCACAGGGGCGAACAGCAAGGCGCCGCTTTCGAACTGCTCCAATGTCGAAACCCGCAGAGGGATCGGCACGCCGCTTTGCAGCGATCCGGCGAGGCCCGACAGTGCTTGTGCAGCGAGCACAATCTCAGGCGTTGCGGCTGGGTGCTCGGCGGCGAAGGTGAGCAGGATATCGGCAGGTTCAGGCAGGCCGGTTTCCGCTTCCAGCACCCAGCCTGCTTCGGTTTCCCTGGCTAGCCCGGTTTCGGCCAGATGGCCCAGCAAGGTCAGCGCCAACGGCACCGAGGCGGATGCGAGGCGATCGGCGGTCTCCACAGACCCTGGGCGGAAGGCGGTCTCGCCAAAGGCGGTGTGCAGGCAGCGATGGGCGAGGGATCGCGCAAAAGCACCCAGCAGCAGCCAGGATTCCTCAAGCTCGTTGCTGCCGGCGCCGGCCAGCGCGGCGGCCACCACCGGCTCGGCGTGGTCGTTGTTGTGAGTCCGGCTGAGGCGGATGCGGGTCTGCTGGAAAAACACCTGTGGCTGGGCCGCACGATCCAGAACCACGGCGCGGAACAGGCCGCCAGTGAGTCCGGCAATGAACCCGCCATCTTCATCGTAGAGCGACACCGCGATGGAGATCGATTCGTCGGTTTCGCGATCGAGCACCACACGCGCGCGCGCCGGGCTGGCGGAATCCTGGTCTACCCGAAGTGCCGCGAAGCGCACCGGCAGATACGCATAGCGTTCGCCCGCGCGCAGCTTGATGTTTTCGAACATCGCGTGGAAGCCGGCATCGAGGGCGATCGGATGCAGGATATGGCGAGCATGTGTCGATGACACCGGTTCGCTGACGGGCGAAAGCTCGATCTCGATGATGGTGTCGTTACGGCTGGCCCGACTGACCCGGCGGAAAGATGGCCCGTAAACCACGCCGGCGGCCGCCGCGCTGTCGTAGACATGGGCGGCCGTCATCTGATGCGGCAAGGCCTGAATTGGCACGAAGGCAGGGGGCGCGGAGGCGATCTGGGTAATCCTGCCGCGTGCGTGCAAGATCCATTCATCGGCGCCGAGGCGCGGGCGGCTCCAGATTTCGACCAGCTGTGTGCTGCCGTTCAGCCGCACGGAGAGCTCGCGCATGGTATCGGGCTGCAAGGGCAGCCATTGCAGAAGGTCGAAATCCTCCAGGCCCACTGGCCCGGCCGGAAAAATCTCGCGCGCCACGGCCAGCGCCATTTCGGCAAACGCCGCACCTGGCACCACTATTTCACCGTCGATCCGGTGATCGGCCAGATAAGGCACCTTGGTCGAATCGATCAGGTTTCGCCATTCCGGCGTGCCCTGGCGCAGCCTGGCGCCGATCAAGGGGTGGGGTATGGTGGCGCCGTACAGATCGAGGGCTTCACTGGTCTGCGGCTGGCTGAACGGCTTGCGCTGCCAGGCATAGGGCGGCAGCTTGGTGTGGCTTGCCGGCCTGGGGCCGAACACTGTGTCGGTATCGAACCGGCAGCCGCGCACCAGCGCCCTTGCCAGAATGGTGGCGATCGGATCGGCGGCCTCTTTCTCCACCAGGGAGGGCATGACCTCGCCGTCGACTCCGGCCTCGCTCAGCGTATCGGCGATGTTGTTGGCAAGGATCGGGCGCGGGCCGATTTCCACGAACAGCGTGGCGCCGAGGCGTGCGGCCGCCTCGATCGACTCGCGAAAGCGCACCGGATCGCGCACGTTCCGCCACCAATAGGCGGCATCCAGCGCATGGCCGGGCAGCAGGCCGGCGGTGACCGCGGAGACGAAGGGGAGTGTGCCGCTGACGGCCTCGATATCGCCCAGAGCGCGCAGCAGCGGCATGCGCAGGCCGTGCAGCAATGACGAATGGAAGGGGTAGCCGAGATCGAGCACCCTGACCGCGATACGGCGCTTGCGTGCCAGCGCCGAAAAGCTGCGCAGCGTGGCGTCCGGGCCGGATATGGTGACGGAATTCGGGCTGTTGATGGCGGCGATTTCCAGGCTGTCCAGCAGGCTCTCGTTGATCAGCGCAGCGCACGACTCGGCCGAAATGCCGGCGACGGCCATGCCGCCAAGACCGCGCGCGCTCTCCTGATGCTCGCTTCTGAGGAAGATCACCCTGGTCGCTTCCGCCAGGCTCAGCGCACCGGCGGCCTCGGCGGCCGCGACTTCACCAACGCTGTGGCCGAGCACCATGTCTGGCGCCAGGCCCCAGGCGGCGAGGCTGGCGGTGAGGGCGGATTGCAGCGCAAAGAGCAGCGGCTGGGCGCAGCGCGTATAGCTCAGCTTCTCCGCCAGCGCGTCATCGTGCAGCGCATCCACCAGCGACCAGCCGGCCATTGGCGCGAAAATCGCGTCCACCGCCTGGAATCGCGCGCGGAAGGCAGGGCTGGCGGCGAAGGCAATGCGGCCCATGCCGGCCCATTGGCAGCCATTGCCGGAATAGACGAAGCAGATTTTTGGCGGCGTGGAGGGGGCAAGCCCGGAGGCCCCTTCCGGCACGCTGCCGGTTTCGGCAAAGCGCCGCAACGCGCCCGCCAGATCGGTTGGCCCATTCAGCCCGCTCAACGGCAGCGCCAGGCGATGGCCGGCGAGATCACGCTGCCAGGCCACCGCGGTGGCGACGGATGCCCGATCGGCGCCTTCCTCGATCAGCGCCGCATAGGCCTTGGCGGTATCCGTCAGCGCCTGTTTTCCATGCGCCGACAAAACCAGCAACTCGGCCGGGCGGCCCGGTTGCGCGGGCGCGCATGGCGGCTGTTCGGCCGGCTCGGCCTGGCGGATGACGACATGGGCATTGGTGCCGCCGAAGCCGAAGGAGGAAATGCCGGCCAGCCAGGTGCCCGATTTTGGCAGCTCAATCGCCTCGGTGGCGATAGCAAGATTCAGCGCGGCAAAATCGATGGCCGGATTGACGGCATCGAGATGCAGCGTTGCTGGCAGCGAGCGGTGTTCCAGCGCCAGGATCGCCTTCAGCAGGCCGGCGAGGCCGGAAGCCGGTTCCAGATGGCCGATATTGGATTTCACCGAGCCGATCGGCAATGGCGTATCGCGCCCACGGCCGAGGGCCTTGCCGATGGCGGCAGCCTCCGCGGGATCGCCCACGCGGGTGCCGGTGCCGTGTGCCTCGACAAAGGCCAGCTTGCGGGTGTCGATCGCCCCCTCGCCGTAGAGCCGGTCCAGCAGCTCCTGCTGGCCATCGGCGGAGGGCAGGGAGATGCCATTCGTCCGTCCATCGGAATTGATGCCCGAGGCCAAGGCAACCGCACGGATAGGGTAGCCGTTCGCGACGGCGGTTTCCAGCCGCGCGAGCACCATGGCAACCGCCCCTTCGGCGCGTACATAGCCATCCGCATCGGCGGAAAACGGGCGGCAAAGCCCGGTTGGCGACAACATGGATGCGCGCGCGAAGCCGATGAACGAGGTGGGGGAGAGCAGCAGGTTGACGCCGGCGACGATGGCGACGTCGATCCGGCCGGCGGAAATGGCGGCCTGTGCCTCTGCGAAGGCGACCAGCGAGGAGGAGCAGGCAGTGTCGATGGTGAAGCTGGGGCCGCGCAGGTCGAAAATATACGAGATCCGGTTGGACAGGATGGAGAGCGTGTTGCCGGTCATGAAATGGCTCTCGATCGCGGCGGGATCGGTGGCGTGCAGGGCGCCGTAATCGAGGCTGGAAGCGCCGACATAGACGCCGACATTCTTGCCGGCGAGCGCGCTGGGCGGCAGGCCGCAATCCTCCAGCGCGGTCCAGACCACCTCCAGCAGCAATCTCTGCTGGGGGTCCATCTCGGCGGCCTCGCGTGGCGAGATGCCGAACACGATGGGATCGAACCCCATCGGATCATCGATGTAGCCGCCATCGAAGGTGTAGCTGGTGCCCGGTTCGGTGAGCCGAGGATGGAGATAACGCTCCGCCGGCCATCGCCCCGCCGGCAGGGCGCCGACGGCGCAGCGCCCTTCGTTCAGCAAATTCCAGAATTCGCGCTCATCGCGGGCACCGGGGAGGCGGCAGGCAGCTCCTACAATGGCTATGCGCGACATGCCCATAGAGGCGCGGCCTTGGGGTGCTGTCATATGCTGCTGGTCTCTCCGGGGCGGCCGTTGGCTGTTCCGCTCTGTGCACAAAATCGGCGGGAAATTCAAGTACCAGCAGATTTCGTGAGGCAGGGTAGTTTAGCGGCGGAAGTTTTGGTAAATAACATTGTACTGCGCAAACCGCCCGATATTTGATATTTATTTTTCCCTTATTCCTGTTTTGCTCAGCGTTTGTCAACAACGATGCAGAGTAGATCAGCGTATGGGGATGTTTTTTGCTCATCTCGCAGCGGGTTTACCTATGGACGCAACCGAAACCAACTTCCATTACCTGACAATTTTAAAGTCGTTGGCGTACACATCTGCTTTGCAGACAAGCCCGGCGTTGCGCGCGCCGCGGCAAAGCCAGGGCGAGATGGACGGGTGTTCATGGCCCAGTGGGAGCGGCCGGCCCGTGCCGGGGTCAAGCCCACCCATAGGCGGTGTGTCCGCCGAGCGGGTGTATACACAGATTCTTCACGTTTGCGCCGATGCGCGCCGCGGTGGCCGCCCGCCCAGGCGATGGCACCGAGGGCGCCCGATTCGCCAGCCCCAAGGCGATTGGCGAATATCTAGGCAAGTGCACAGCGACACTGCTCGTTACGTCATCAAAAGAGACCGGCCGCCGCCGGGTTGCGGGCGGCTGGACGGAAAATGCCGAAAACGGTCTTATTCTGCTTGCGCGATCAGGCCAGTATGGTGTCGTGTATACACAGCCTCACCGGAGGATCAGTCTCTTTGGGTTCTCTCCCTTGACCGCCGTACCGCCGATCAGCCAGCGTGCCGCCATGACGACCCGCGCGCTCCATCCGCCATCCGCCTCCGTGGCAGGCGCCACCGAGGGCGCATCTGGCGGTGTGGATACTGGCGCGGAAAGCAGCCCGCCTGGCCTGCTGATCCAGGGCCTTGCCTTGCGTTACGGCAACCGCACCATTTTTGAAAATCTCGATCTGACGCTGAACGGCGGGGAGTTCGTGGTGCTTCTGGGCACCAGTGGGGTGGGCAAGAGCAGCCTGCTGAAAATCATCGCTGGGCTGTCGCGGCCGAGTGCCGGCACGGTTTCGGCCACCGATGGCAAGAAGCTGAACCACCGCATAGCCTATATGGGCCAGCAGGACCTGCTCTATCCCTGGCTGAACGTGGTGGAAAACGTGCAGCTCGGCTCCCGCCTGCGCGGCGAAAAAGCCGACACGGCGCGGGCCATGCACCTGCTCGGCCGGGTTGGGCTGTCGGAGCGCGCAAAGGCGCAGCCCTCCGAACTCTCCGGCGGCATGCGGCAGCGCGCGGCGATTGCCCGCACGCTGTATGAAGACCGCCCCATCGTGCTGATGGATGAGCCGTTCTCCGCGCTGGACACGTTCACCCGCGCCCGCGTGCAGGACCTGGCAGCGGAGCTGCTGCAGGGCCGCACCGCCCTGCTGATAACCCACGATCCGCTGGAGGCGTGCCGGCTGGGCCACCATCTGGTGGTGCTCTCCGGCCATCCGGCCACGCTAGGGCCGCCGATCTCGATCGCCGGCGCCACCCCGCGCGCGCCGGACGATGAGGAGCTGCTGCATACCCAGGGGCATCTGATGCGTGTGCTGACCGAACTGGAACCCAAATGATCAGCCCAGCCCTGCATGGCCGGCTATCGGCAGTGGTGCGGCCGCTGGTGACACTGGCCGGCCTGGTTGGCGTGTGGTGGCTGGCGACACGGCTCAGCGGTGTGCCATCGTATTTGCTGCCGGATCCGCAATCGGTGGCGGTGGCGTTGTGGCACCAACGCACGCTGCTGATGTGGAGCACGTTCACCACCCTGAGCGAGACCGTGCTTGGCCTGCTGATCGGCACGCTGCTCGGCACGTTCTGCGCGCTGGGGATGGTGTTTTCACCGTTGATGGCGCGCTGGCTGATGCCGCTGCTTCTGCTGAGCCAGGCAATCCCGGTGTTTGCGCTGGCGCCGTTGCTGGTACTGTGGTTCGGGTTCGGCATGGCATCCAAGGTGGTGATGGCGGTGCTGGTGATCTTTTTTCCTGTCACCGCCGCGTTCTCCGATGGGCTGCGCCGCACCGAGCTGGGCTGGCTGGACCTGGCGCGCACGATGAATGCCTCCCCCGCCGCCATCCTGCGCCATGTGCGGCTGCCGGCGGCGCTGCCCGCCTTCGGTTCCGGCTTGCGGGTGGCAACGGCGATTGCGCCGATTGGCGCCGTGGTGGGTGAATGGGTGGGGGCTTCGGCCGGGCTTGGCTATGTGATGCTGAATGCCAATGCGCGGATCGAGACGGATGTGATGTTCGCCGCCCTGTTCGTTCTGGCGCTGATGGCCATCCTGCTCTGGGTGCTGGTGGATCGGGTGTTGAAGAAGGTGCTCTACTGGGCCCCTGATACGACGGCAACGATATGAGGCGATGCCAATGACCGGGATGGCCGAGTGGCGCGATCTGCCGACTCAGCTGGATGGGCTGAATCTGCTGCACCAAATGCGGCATGGCGGCGATGTGCCCGTGCTGCTGGTGCACGGAATCGGCCCTGGAACGACCGGCTGCGCCAATTTTCGGCCCTTGCTGAACACACTCGGCCCCCGTTTTGCCTTGCATGTTATCGATCTGGCCGGCTTCGGCGGCTCCGACTGCAAGCTCGACCCCCCCTTTTTCGATGTG
>Ga0209611_10011103_pt1 | contig 13076 bp, 10 predicted proteins | sample S1TSphgellanicum_3_FD_187693 | JGI IMG/M metagenome (GOLD analysis project Ga0209611, IMG submission 187693) | Host-associated microbial communities from peat moss isolated from Minnesota, USA - S1T2_Fc - Sphagnum magellanicum MG (SPAdes) (version 2) | ecosystem: Host-associated > Plants > Peat... | reverse complement strand
GCGAAGCAGAACTTCGCTGCTCATCTCCACCAAGCACTTCAAGAAGCAGGGTGCCGTCCATTCCTAGATATGGAGTCTCTCGAGAAGGGGCAGCATGGTCAAAAGAAGATCTATGAGGCGCTTGGATCTGCTAGTGTGCATGTGGCCATCTTCTCCAAAGACTACGCTGACTCCAACTACTGTCTCGACGAGTTGTGCGCCATGCTCGAAAGGAAGAAGCTCATTATTCCTGTTTTCTACGATGTTTCACCAAATGATCTGCATTGTAAGCTCGACAATGGACCGTACACCAAGGCTTTTCGCAAAACTCGTGGGAGGAGACCGGCAAGTGAAGTGAAGAGATGGAAAGACGCACTTTGCGTGGCCGCTCAGTTGTCCGGATTCCGACTTGCTAATTACAATGGGTGAGACAACCGAAACTCAAAATACTCATTCTATTTCATGTTACTTGGATCAGAGCTTTCAAAAAATCCACGTCTTTTAAACTAATTACTTCTTCTGTGCCAAGAGTAGGTCGATAAGAAACCCAACAATGTTATATTCGAAAATTAAATCCAAGTTTTTTTGTTTGATTTACATCAAGGTATGGTCACAAATGAACATTAGTATGTGACAAAAACGGCATTGTGAGTTACGATGGGAGGTTTTTGGAGAGATTTCATTGTAATATTTTAGATAGTTTAATATTTTACAAAGGTTAATTTATATTTGGAATAAAATTCAAAATGCATTATGTTTCAATGTGGAATGAATTTTCAATCATTTCAATCTATCCCATTACATATAGTTCACAACTTTCAACATTTTGAGCCAATTGAATATGTTAATGGTCTACTTCAATATTTGTTTATTTTTCAAACAAATGATCTCAAAATTCACATAAATTTGGATGATTTTTCATCTTTTTCGGAATTAATGATGCCAAAACTTCATATTCAATTTTCATAACCAAATTCCCTTTTTTATTAGAATGAAAATTTGACTCTACATTAATTGACATATTAGCAAAATAATCAATATGTATTGACATTTACAATAAAAAATCCAAAATGTTCCCATAATTTTATGTTTTAATTGTTGAAGGTTATGTTTTTAAAAAGAACTTAATTTTTTTTCAAACAAATTAAATTATAATCACAACAATTTTTTACAGATTTTTAAATTCAAATAGGACTTAGTTACACATCATACATATGTACAAGTTGTTTACATGATATCAATGAAAATAAACTTGCTTTATGTCGAGTATTGAATAAAATATTCAAAAACAAAATCATTCCATTGGTCCAAAAATTAACACAATTAAAAGAACATATTATTTCATCATGTCTTGCTTTTGCTCAAATTTATAAGTTGTATGGGTATGGGCAATATAGAATGCATGGTAGTGTTATTAATGTCCTTATAAACATGAATCAAATTCAATCAATACTACCATGTCTACCACATAATGATGGAACAAGGGGTTGAAAGTAGATTTTTGAGTTCACGGGGTCTCCATCTTGCTTTTAACATCTCATAACTTCTTGTCCATCCCATTTGAACTTTAAAATTAACGACGAATATCCCCCAATTATCATCATATATTAAAGAGTGTGAACAAATTTCACAATGAAAACATAAGTTGTGGACATGATTAACATGTCTAAAACATCCCCACATTTACATCAATACAAGAAATATAAATTTACTTGCAAAACAACTCAAGTATTTGATTTTTTTATAAAAAAATTAACCCAACAACCCAAGTTGGAATTCCTTGCCTTAATAGTTACAAGCTAAAATGACCCACATTTGAAGTAACATGTCAAAATTTTCTACACCCCTTGGATGATAATGTGTCCCATGTCAATTTTTAAAATTTTTTTATAAAAAGGGATTCAAATATATGATTTTTATGTAATTTAATTAGGTGGAATATTTTTGTTATTCAAAAATTAATGTTTTGCACCAAATGGGGGACTTTTTAATGTGTGTGACCTTCTATGCAATAATACTTAAACAACTTGTAAATGGATTAGTTCCATAATTATGAACTTGTAATATTAAGTCCATTTATCAAGTAATATCCAAATTGATAAATGTCACAAGTAATTCAAAATAAAGCTATCCAGACCATTTCAAATGGCATGAAAATTTGGAGGAATTTTAGGAGCACCAAAATCAAAAGAAAATGGTGAGGTCTATTGCAACATGAATTTTGTAAAACAAAATTCACAAACATTGTATTAAAGATTAACCACTAGTTACTTTTGAAAAAGATGATTCTTTAAACCTCGGACACATGCATCCAACAACGTGACATTGTTGTCACGATCAAAATATGTTATAAAATTTTATTATTAAAAATGCCTCTTATTAAAAATTGGTCCACTCTAGCTTGCATTGACCCCTTTAAAAGCACCATGAAAAACATAATCATTTCAAGTTTGGAAATCAATGGCAACTATTGTTGAGATGGAGTGTACCAAAAAAATTGAACTTGAATAAGTGTTTACTTGAATAAGTGAACTTTGGAGTTGATTTACAGGAAAACTTCAATTTTTTCATTGTGATACCTATTTTTTTGGTTCATTTTATCTTGCTTGAACCACTTTGCACATGTTAGTTTCCTTTTTATAGTTAGGACCTACATGAAATAGTAAAAAATCTAGAAGTAATGACCCCTTACATATACACAATGAAAACATGAACAAAATCCTTATCCATACATTGATGATAATATGAGCAGATTCCAAGTTCTATGTTTTTTATAAACTTGTAGCCCTAAATAAGTCAATAATTTAAGTGGTGATGATCATATCCTTCATGGAATCTTTTCTTTGAACATCATGGATCACCAAAATTGGGCTAAAACAAATTGAACCCTTCCTACCCACTTGCTTTAAACATTGACCCTAAAAATTTAATTACATGGTACAACTTACACAACATGCTTTTTTTTGAAACTCCATTTGATGATGTTAAATGCTTATGTGCCCAACTTCCCAAAACAACCTCTTTAACCACAATGTCCTTGACTTTGAAAAGACAATACACAAGTATTGTCACAACCCATAAATAATCTAGTGACAAATCCTTGACAAACCACTTGCACATTTTTTAAACACCCCAACATCTAGCGAATGTCTTCGTCTTTTCCATATTCCTTAAAATTTTTCATCACCTCCTAACCACCACACCAAATATTTTCTTATGAGCATTGTTAAAAAATTCTTAGGTTCTAAAGACACAATATAAATAAAGTCGAAGGATCTAATTAGTTCTAAATTGCATTATAGTTTACTTTAGAAACATATCCTCTACTTGCAACGTTAAAAACAACAAATCAAAAACACAAAGCACATAGAATTTAGTTTTATTCTTGGAAAATCTACTTCTTTAGCTCCACAATGTTCTTTTTAAATTCATCATTAGATCTACCTTCTTGCCACCACCACATCTGTATAACCAACCACCAACTTTCCATTACACTTCTCGATCAAGAAAAAAATTTCACAACATATAAAAATCTACACACAAAATTAGCAGTAAAGCAAATGCCACCATGCAGTATAACAACAATGTCATCATTGTCAAAAACTTACAAAACATAAATACAACAAACAAAACATGATTATACAAAGGAAACGTCCTATAGAACAAAAAAAGACTTATCGAAAATAAAATGACTTTTTATTACTCCATCCATCATTGATGAGTACTAATTTTAGGTTGTAAGGGTTTTGTAAATTAACCTAATTTTTTACCCATGTGAAATTTACTCCCTCTTAAGGGATTAGATATCTTTGATCACTAAAATCAAGTATCAATGTCAAAAGTTGCCATTAGCTTGATTATGGGTTATACTTGGTGAAAGACACTAAATACCCCTAATGAGTTTCATTTGGGTGTTAATGTGACACATTGCACATAACCACATTATTTTATCGCAAGACTTAACTAGGTTGATTGATTTGATTATTTAAATAAAAGATAACATTCCTTTTATTGGCCATATATTATGTTGGGAGTCGTTATAATTGAAATAACCTCAAGAGATTTTGGCACCTAGAAATGAGGTGAGATAATTCATCCTAATTTAAGTTGTAAAATGATTCACATTCATCTTTTAACATTTTGTGTTCTCCACCACTTCCTCAAATGTGCACCTAGCCTTAAGTGACTATGTCATCAATCCATAACCCACAAAACTAAATATGAAACTACCTAAATGGTTAAGAACACCCATCATATGCAAAAAGTCATGGAATTCTTTCAAAATGTGACAATGTGATTGAAAACATTCAAATATACACGTCATGATAGGTCTTTGTTTCTTTATTTGAAATGTTGAGCTAACTAACCCCTAAATATTAAGGATAACTATTTGTTTAACCTGTTGATGGGTCCATTTCCCTACCCTTGGCAATTTTACCAAAGGTTATATTATGTGGATTCTTAGCAAGCTTTGGAAATTTTTGATTTTGAATGAATTTTCATTTATTGCCATTTATGCATCCATATCCATCTACAATTCAACCTTCCCTTCTTGTTCTTAATTGTGATCGTTATCCAAAATATCTTCCCTTTTATGGCTTTCATGAAGGTTTAATTAAAACTAAGGTGCATTCTAATTTCCAACAACCCACCACATGGCAACAACTCAACAAGTGCTTAACATTCCTAGGGCCTCCTTCCCCAATGTTTTTTTTTTACTTCCCAAGGTTTAGATAATGACAAAAAAAACCTCTCCCCCCCACCTTGGGTTTTTCTCTTCTCCTCCTTCTCACCTTCTTCCATGCATGTATATGTTGTCTCTTCCCACTTGCCACCATCTTGCCTCATTTCTTCTCCTTAATAGCAATAGGATGACCTATGTCTTTCCCTTCATTTTGTCATGACCTTTGCCCTTCCCCCTATGTGTCATTTTCAAATCCACAAAGAGACACCTAGAACAAGTGCACATTTTGCACATTAACCAACTTAAAGATGAAACAAATTTTGGGTTGAATAACCTTAAAAGTTGTGAAGCTCACCCCAACCCCAAACACTACTAATTATTACCTATCTATGTACATCCAATCTATATCACAAAACCTATATACAAAATTGTCCCCTATATACAATCCATAAGATTTAAATGTCCAAAATTATCAAGGTTCAAACCCCTTAGTTGTCCAAAGTTAAATTGTCTAACTTTTCTTACCTAAAATGTTCAATTAGCTTAGAAATTCACTAATTAACTCATTCTACCTAGAACCTATCCAAAAATTAACTTGTCTTAACTAGAATGTCGAATTAGCCTAGAATTTCAATAATTAACTCATTCTACTTGGAACCTATCCAAAACCAGGTTGTTTTATGTACAAGGTCTAGTTAGCTTAGAATTTAAATGAATAACTAATTTTGTTTGGAATTCTAGCTAGTCCAAGATACCCACTAAATATCCTTGCTAAACATGAAATTTTGCACAAATGTAAAAAATAAAAATGAAAAGGGAATATTTGATCACTTTCTTTTGAGAAAAATGTCATTAGATTTCCAAAATTTATAAATCGTCTTGTGACATTTTTTTGTTGGTTTTGGTTTGGTAGCAATTCTTTCAATGTTTAAATAAGTTCCTAGAAATTGTTGCCATTTAATGTGCGATCCCTTTTGGGTTCCTCATAATTAATGTGATGTTAAAAAATGAAAAAAACAATCATGACAAATTCTCTTTTGCAACAAGATGATGATGTACATTAAAATATTTTTATTTTTTATGTTTCCCCTAATTATGACCAATTTACCATACAATATCCGTTCTTGATATTAAATGAATGGAAAGGCCATTGTGTATAACACACATGTTCAATGTTGAAAGTATGTTGATTGTAGGTACCTTCACCTCTCTTGAGTTGAGAGGTGATGCGTAGAGAACATTGTGGGAGAGTCACATTACAACATATCAAGTTGTTTATTATGTTTTTTATATAAACATTGTCTTAATACATACAAAGTAAGGTCATAATTCAATAAAAATAAGTGTAACATTACCCCCCAAAAAACATAAAATTTTAAGTTGAAAATGCAAGCCATGTTGCAAGTTGTCATGAATCAATACAATCCTCCAATACTGAAGGCCAATAATAGAGATCATAATTCAACTAGGTAGTCTGGACTCTGGAGAGAACATGGTGTAATAAGAGTGTTATAATAAATACCTCTATTTTTTTGAAATCGCCATATGTTCACAATAGGTTCTACCATGTCACCAAAATGTAGCACGATTATTAGAACTTCTTTACTTTCCTCTCTGACCCGTAGCCAAATTTGGCTAAATCCTCCTGTGAATGATGACCGACCCCCACCTCCCTCACAAACTTGAAAAAGAAAAAAAAAGACGAACTTGGAAGTTGGAAGCGTTGTGTAGGGAGTTGCGGTGGAGGTGTTGCTGCTGCTTCTGCGTTACTTACGTCCGTGTTGCGCGCATCTGACGTGATCGACCTCACACCCTTGTTTGCGCAACTAACGCGGACATGATCCTCTTGGAGACTACAGCATTTCGCATCAAGCACTATAAATTGGTTGATTTTACATCTAGTTCATCATTATCTAATCACTCAAGCTCAGCTTTCTGATTTGATTCCAGTCTTCGAGGTTGCCGATTCATCCACAAGAGAAATTAGCCAAATTTTCAAAGGAGGTCGAGTTTGGAGAATTTGACCTACTTACACTCGGGGGCAAGGATTTGTCTCCTTGTTGTTTGAGAGAGAGAGAGAGAGAGAACACGGGATTGGTTGCTTGGTTTTTTTTTCGAAGGACACTGACTGACAAAAAGATCGAGCGAAGGGAAGAGAGGAGTGGAGAAAATTCAGCAAACTACTTGTGATTCTAGAGTGCATAAATCGTGAGCATCGACGATGTCGTGCCGTCGTAACCTTCGTCATCAAAGACAAGCTGCTAGTGCTCCAGCTTACTACCCTCTCGTGCCTGGCTATGGAGCTGCACCCCCAGCCGGCCCTTACTACCCGGCCCCAGGGCCGTACTATGGCGGAAATCCAGAGATGATGATGCAGCCGGTTCAAGGGTTGGGTGGTGCTCGGGGGATATACCCAGATCAGGAGTATCAGAATCTGCAGGCGGAAGAGCACAGGCATAAACAGAATGAACATAGGGCTGAAATGGGAGCTTTAGGAACTGCGGCTTTTGCTGCTGTGAGTTTATCATCCTTACTACTGATCTGCAATTCTTCTTCTCATGGACAAAAGGGTTCACGGCCCAATGGCACGTTCTCTTGTTTCCAGGAGTCTAGTATTCTGTTCCTTTGAAAACACTAACTGTAGACTAAGAGCATCTTTCAATTAGGCTGCCGTGAACACAGATTTTGTGATCGCAGCCGCTTTTCATTATGTTTTTTGAACTAGTTGTGCTCACAGCCCTCTCCCAGCACTACCGGTCAAACATTGAGCAATTGCAGCAGCTGTGAGAGCTGGGAGTCTAACTCTGATTCACCAAACAGTCACATCTCTCCTTCATAAGAACATGAGTTCCCAGACTTCCTAACATGATTAATTACATATTTTCATTGCATTTGCTGCTTTCCAATGCAAATCAGTCTGTCTTAACAGCAAGAATGTCAGTCTTTCCATTAGGCTGCTGTGTTTACTGTGATCACAGCAGCCTACTGGAAAGAGACCCTGATTAGGTCAAGAATTTTGTATGGTGGTCTTCTCAGTTTATTGATCAATAGTTTCTGACAGATTACTGGTCTTCTCTTTCTATTTTTTGCAACAGTACGAAAAACATCAAGAGAAAGTGGATCCTGCGCATGCTCACAGACATCACACGGAAGTACAAGCTGCTGAGGCAGCAACTCTGGGACTTGGTGTGTATGCCCTACATGAGCATCATGAGGCTCACAAAATGCACAAAGCTGAGAAGCATGAGAGGCATCACAACAAGCATGACCATCATCATCGTCATTGATCATTTTTGGGTAGCACAAAAGTCTTTGAACCCGTTGTTGATGATCTTGAAGAACTTCTTGTTAGTGCAAAAACTGAATCAGATACCTTGTCAATTTTACAGAACATATTTGTAGGATGTACCAGGTGGTACTCTAGTAGCAGGCAGGTGGTGGGTGCTCTTGGAATTTAGTAATTTCCAGTCTACATTTAGGATCCCCCAAGTGGGTAGGCATGATCTTGTCCATAGGTGATCTTGTTGATTGTGCGGTTTTCTAACCACATTATTCACACAGTGTATTGTGAAAGTAGAACTTTGATGATTTTGTAAGGTTTATTCCTCCTTTCTCTCTTGTGAGGACTCTACTGCTGATTGTCTGAAGCTGCTGTTAGATATTATATTGGGGCCTTGGTGTGATTCATATTAATTGGATCAATATGGGTGCACTCACAACTTTTTCTTTTTGTGAAAGGAAGTTCTCTTTCCAAAGCTGTTGGTCACAATATTTGGCCAAAGGCTAATGGCAGGGGCAGAATTTTGGGGACATAGTAGGGTGTTTTTACAATTGAATTGGCAACCTGGGGACATGTGGCCACAGTGAACCAACACCAACCAGCACACCATCTACTGGATGCCCCTTATTACTCGGTTGTGGATGGACCTCAACTGAGTTAATTTAGATTTGGTTTCACCCTGGTGACCAATTTTGTAGGAAATAGGTCTCTTATATTTGCAGATAGGTGGGAAAATAGGTAAGGGCTGTTTTTACTATCTAAGTATTACCAACCTGCTTGTATGTTGTTAGTAGATGGGTAAAAGGAAAAAAGAAACTGAGCTAACCACTATGGTTAGCTCGGGAACTGGGGGTATATTTCAATTGAGTTCATTTGAGTTTGAGGCTTCTGAAAATTTGTCTAAAAATATTCAACTCTACCATTCAGGTAACATTTTTCAATTTACATGAAGAGTACATAGATAAATGGGCTGCATCATGTTAGAAGGCAGATTCAATTGAGCTGTTTACTTTCTTAAAAGTCACGGGGGTAATGATCATATCTTGACTCTCCTTGGAACTAGAAGGAATGTAGGCGTGAGTTTGTAGGTGGTTTTGTGTAGTGCACACTTACTTGTGTTGGGTGGTTCTGACCTTTTTCAGAGAACCACCAGGTCCGGTTCTTGAACAAGGAAAAAAATAAAAATTTATTCTCGCCCATGTGTTCAAAAAACAAGTACTGGTGGTATGAAGATTGGGACCTAGGATTCCCTAGATGGTTCTAAGGTTGTTGAATCTCACATCCAAGTGAATTGGTGGTTCTCAGTGATCACTTAAAATGTGAACTGTTATGGTTCATGCATGATAACTAGCCCGAACGAGTCATCATGATCGGTGTACACTAACTGTAGTGAACCAACACTCACCAATGTAGGGTATTGTAATTGGCATGTGGAGCCACACAAAAAGCCTATGCAAAGTAACAACATGACATAATAGATCACATACAAAGTTATCAATTTTCTACTCCAAAAAATCCGGGTGCAAAAAAGGTCAACTAAATCATAAACAATTACTTCTACCTATTTCAAAACTTAGCATTGAGGGCATATTACTTGTGCATCTGAAGGTTGTAATTTGTGAGGGAAAGATAAACAGCAAACATCCAGAGTGTGGCCACTAACCTATGCTACTCCCAAATACATACCAGTTAACAATCAAAAGACCACATGGATCAACTTTAAATTAAAACAAACCAATGTCCAGAACATAGTTTGAAAGTGGCTCATTCTAGCATATCACCATGTTGATACCTGACTGAATATTTATATTCTAATTATGCAAAGGGTAGCATAGAATGCAAAATGTACCTATGCCTTGATGAACCTTAATTCGTGAGGGTGGGACACACCAAAGGCAACCCTAGAACTTTTACTGCCCTATTCCACACAATGGAAACATGCAAATGAAAAACAAAATGCACATAACCTGATAGTGGGGTGCATCACATTTCAACCATGTTGGTGTGATGAAATAAAAACATGCATAAGCATCTTACCAAAAAATTGCTTTTTACCTTTGTGGCAGTCTTCTTGCTCCAAGACTTGTGCTTCCAGTGTTATTTCATGTTTTGTGCACGCCCTTCCTCATGAATATTTGGCTTCTCCAAGCCAATGATTACTTTGGTTCTTTCTTCTTGCGTAGCCACCATAGTTGATTAAGCTTTTATATGACTTTGTAATTGGCATGTGGACCTTGAATGTGACTAGAGCCATGTATTAAAGGACAATCATTAGTTACTTTTGCAAAAAAATGATTCTTTAATCCTTGAACATGGGCATCCAGCAATGTGACATTGTTGTCATCATCAAAATACATTATAAAAAAATAATATTATGAAGACCTCTTGTGTCAAAAGAGGAAATACCAATAGGTGTCATGGCAAAAATAGATGTTATGTCAACACCAATTAAAGTGCAATGTAAAAAGGTCAATAGTATAGATTGCAATGTAATAAAATCACCAACCTTAAACATTACTTAGAAAAGTAAGATTGGCTATTAGTTTCACATAAACAATAATTATGGCGATTGATGTAGGCAATTATTGTGTCATCAACATCATTTTTGTTTGTCATTTTCAAGCAACAAAATGAATAAGGAAAATTCTTGGAAAATTACAATGTCTTGTAAGAGAAAAAGAAATTTGAAAATAGGAATAAAAGAGAATTAGAACTCACAAAAATTTGTACATTGAACCATTACAAGTGTGATCTTCAAAATGTGGCCCACCAACATTGCCATCTTCTCCAACATTATAGAGTGGGAACAACTGGATGAAGTTCTTAGAAGAATAATGTAAATTAGACAAGACATCAAGGCTTGATTTCATCATTTATGGAAGCTAGGTATAAATGTAGGAACATAATCATCACAACCTATGATTATTCTAAACTTGGAAGATTGGAGGAAAAACCACAACAACAAAAACAACAAGAATTTAAAAATGAGGAAGAGGAACCACAAAATTCACAACCTTCAAAGTTTGCACTTTCATGTCCATCCCATTTTCAATTCAATAAAACCAGACCATGTCATAAATCCATGGGCATTGCAAATGTTAAGGCAAGAAAGTAGCATGGGTGTTGGCCACATATAAGGATAGATATATGTTTAACCCTTTAAAATAAAGCTATGAACTTGAATTGGAATATATATTTACTTAAATTAACATGGGATTAACATCAAGAGAATGGGTTAATAAAGTAGGTTTAGTAGCGTAAATGGAGTGGAAACATCCTAAACATGAAATTATGGTAGAATTTTCAAACTTGGAAAGAAAAAAATGAAGTCTTTGCAAGAATTGGGGACAAAGTTGTAGTAATAGACAAACACATTTTGGGACAAAAGTTTAAAATCTTAACCAAAGGTTTGAAGGAAGAAAAACAAGTAGAAAAGGCAAGAATGGATAAGGTGTTGGAACACATAACTATGTGTAATGCATATGTGACCAATGAACGATGGATTCTGGCCATGATGAAAAAACCATTCAATGTTAAATTTCTAACCCTTATCTAGATTATTTGACACAAAGAGAGAGTTTGTTACTTTAGTAACAAAAATGCCATCACGCCAATGATGGTAGCTCATGGACAATATATACGTTAGGTAGAAATAATGTACATGCACATGGTTAAAGAATTGGAAAAATGAACATAATCTTGAATTACAATGTTGGAAAGGAAAGGGCAGGTGAACACTATTTGAAGGACACGTGCAATTTTGTGCATTTCATAGAGGTGTTAATGCAAGAATGGTTCTTAAAAAAAACCAACTAGCAAAACCATAATCAACACCTACTCCTAGACCATAGGTGGCTAATTTAGCACCTTAAGATACAAAAGAATTGAAAGAAAAGATTCAAAGAAACAAGAGGCAATTGAAACTAACTAATGTTCCCAAGAAGGAACCACACGGAGAAAAAAAAAGATAGAAAATTGCAACTAAAATTGTGGTTTAATGAGGAGGAAGGTTAGGGTGAACTTGTCTTCAAGAAGAAAAAAACAACAATGAAAAGAACTATATAACAACCACCACAAAACACCTACACACATCATCATGAGACAAGAACCTCAAGTATAGGAGAATGCACAAAGATCCAAATCACCACCTCAAGCACCAAAAGGAGTGCAAAGGCCAGAAGTTTAAACAAAAAAAAAATCATGATTTCCTATTCAAGATGAAAAATATTACTCATAGACCATAGGGAATAATAAAATAACCAATTGAAATAAATCCAATACTTGAAGAACATTATGCAAATGTGGACAAACTTAAGGTCTTCCACCTTATTTTGTGGAGGGAGGCCACAATTCACAACATATAGAAGTGTTGGACCTTCATCTCGAGACAATTCAAGAGGAAAAACTCCACATTTCCACACATCAAAGTTAGGAGAATCTTTAGGAAGAAAAGTGGAACAACATTAGAGAGCTACAAATATGTTTTAATAAATGGCACAATACATTCTCTAGATGCACACAATACTATTATATATGTTGGGATTGAAACTACAGTAGAAGTAGGTGGAGGAAGAAAAGCTAACAATGCAAAAGCTAACAATGCAAAGGCAATTGTAGACTACAACTTAGGGAGTGAATTAAAGTTGAATCAAGACCTTGCAACTAAAGAATAATGAAGGACTTTGTTGCCAAGGAATACCATATAATTAACAAAATGCATATGGACTTCTTGAATGAACTCTTGAGAAAGGCAACTCTAGACTTGGACATAGATGCCTTGGAAAAGATCAACGTGGAAAGGGATATATATGATACAATTACAACTAAAGTAGAAAAATGACAAATTTTGGGCATTAAAAGAACAACAAAAACATCTTGTCCTTTTCCATTACTACCCCATGTAACTAACATCCAATTTTATTATAATTTGATTAATTGAGTGAGTCTTTCAACCAAGATTGTTATTTTGTGAGCTTGTGAACGCGAGCATGTGAGTTCATGAATATGAAAGAATATGAACTAGGTATATTTTATACATGTTAAACATAATATTCTTTGACATATTCTCATGACATGGCAAAATAATCTTTGACACAAAAAGAATATACCTCCACATCATCATGTGCCCATGTC
>Ga0209611_10011102_pt1 | contig 13076 bp, 14 predicted proteins | sample S1TSphgellanicum_3_FD_187693 | JGI IMG/M metagenome (GOLD analysis project Ga0209611, IMG submission 187693) | Host-associated microbial communities from peat moss isolated from Minnesota, USA - S1T2_Fc - Sphagnum magellanicum MG (SPAdes) (version 2) | ecosystem: Host-associated > Plants > Peat... | reverse complement strand
TTTATGTTATTTTGTTTATGTGTGTGTGGATAATGATACTTGTAAATGTTGATATGATAACACATAATATTTGTTAGGAATGTTAGCTTAATTACCTAGTTAAATATTAATTAAATTAGAGTGGAATTAAATTAATGTAATTAATCGTGTTATTTGTTTGGAACTAATTCAAGTGTGAATTGAGTTTGGGATATAATCCCAAGTTGTGTGTTTTCAAATCACTTTTAGTGATTTGAGATTCCAAAACACATAAGGTTTGTTGTTGCAACTTTTATATATTTTTATGCAAGTTGTTTGTGCACATTGTTGTGTGAATTTTGTTTATGGTTTTAGGCTTGGATTCCTAATGTTTACAAGTGAACATATATTTTTGTTTCAAGGTGAGGTGCCATTTAAGGCGATTTATGTTTTTTGGTTTATATGGGTGTGGTCAACGATAGTTGTAAGCACCAATATGGTAGTCCCCAATAATCATCACTCAAAAATCAAATAGTTGATTCATATATTTACAATTATATTTTTATTAAGATGCAACAACAAAGTTACTTTCATTCTTTAACATGATAATTTATTGTCAACGTTGTAATAACCAAGCTTGCTAACTCCATATGTTGAATTTGACACCCAAAAAAATTAAAATTATAGTTTGAGGTAAGGGGATTCAAGATTTTTAAATTTCAAATGACAAAATCAAGAAAGATTATGCCATTATATTTTAACTTTTTATTTGATGCAAAAATGTGACAAATATGATTACACCAAATGTTAAATAATTGATAACATTAACTGTAAAACTTTAATCCAACTTGTAATAATTAAAATTATGGATGTCATGTGCAAGGACTCAATGCTATTTGGTGAAATAAATAAATAAATAATGAAAATACAATTAATATTATGATAATCAATTGGAATTGAAATCAATAAATTCAACTAAATTCCCAAACACAACCTCCCACTTGAATGGATTTTTTTTTTACTAAACATCCAACATTTTTGAAATTGAATTCACATTAAAATTAATCACATTATATTATTATTTTTGAGTGTCATCACTAATACATTAAATAAGAAAATCAAATAATTACCAAAAAAAACCCAACCCTAGTTTGTTCAGTGGTACCCAAGGTGAAAAAACTTGTTAGCTCCCAATTTTTTCATAGAATGTAAACCTAAGGCATAATCATTAGCTCCCAAGAAAAATGTAAATGAGAATTCCATGATAATATGAAGAAAAATTCACAAGTGGGAATTCAAAATGATATCAACATGCACAAACTGAAAAAAAAAAGTAATTAATGCAAGTTCAAACCAAAATCATAAGCAAAGCAAACCAAATTCACAAGATGCACCATAACATGGACTTGGAGAAGAGCCACCACCTCGTTTTTTATAATATATAATATGATCAACTTAGAGGCTTGTATCAAAGTGGCAAAAGAAAATTTGGAACTCTTAAAAAAATCCTTAAAACTTGAGAATTTAGAAAATTCTTGATTATTCCAAATTATGAATTTTGTAACTTTGCAAGTTCATAACTCTCATATGACTTTTGATTGAGGAGTTTTCAAAAAAAAATTATAAACCTTTTTTTAAAAAATCAATATTATTTCACATGGTCTATTTGTAGGTTAATTGATTTGTGTTTTTTTTTAGAATCAAATTAACAATTTGATTTTTGATCACTATTTTGGCATAACTTCTAGTTCATAACTTCAAATATGAACCCACATTTAACAAATCGGGGTTCATTTTCCTACATTAATGGGAATGTGTTTGAATGTTGAAACATTTTTTTAGCTTGTTCCTTTTTTATGCTTTAATTTTGGTCACAAGCCCAAGGCCAAGGTTGTGCCAATAAACATGTGAAAAACTTGTTTGAAATATTTTACTAGCAAAAGTGATTCATAATTTGAGCATTTGTACAAAGCCTTCCAAACCAATTTCATAACTTCTAAATAAAACATATAATATTATAATGAAGATTAAACATTAAAATATTTGACAAGGAAAGAATCCAAATTTGAAATGGAAAGACATGGCTTGATATTTAACACTAAAACAATTGGGCTTAATGCAACATAATGTCTTGCCAACAACTTGGGCGGGAAATTATGTTTTTGACTAGGTGATTTTGGTTTGATTAGGATCTTATATTTTTTCTATGAGAATTCTAAAAATCATCTTTGGACATGCCATCCTTTACTTCATCATCTTTCATTCATTGTCTTTTATCCATGTTTTAATCCATGTTCACGATCATAAAGAAAAAGAAAGGCTTGGTCGATGTATAGCCAATATAAAAGGCTCATCTTCGGCAAATATAACATTTCATGCAAGTCCCATACGAGTCCAAAAAGTGATATGATCTTCAACCAAGGTGGGAAACATGGATTGGGGACCAAACTGGTCTGACTTCAAGCCACAATTTTTTTGGCTTTGTGTTGAGAGGTTGCTCCTCTTGTGCAATTCCCTATTTGTTTTCTAACAAGGCATAACAAACACGCTCGCCCTGCCAATAGATAAGATGTTGTACATCTACCTACTGTGTCCACACTCTGAACACCAAAAAAAATCTGTTCCAATCTGAACAGTCTAAACACTTTCACCAAAGAAACCGGTTCACCTAATGTGAAACTAGTTCTAATAAGGTAAAACTTCCAAAAGTTGGATCCAAAGCAATAGTGCTCCTTGTAGAGGCTCACATAGGGGGCGTGGGCGCACTTGAGATTAATCTACTGAGGGGCACACAAAGTGACCATATTGGTCATCCATAAATCAATTGGGATACTGGCCGTTTTGAAGATGCCCAGAAGTTGACAATGAAAAGTCCTTGTAGTCGCAAGATAAAAAGAAAGGTATCTATATAAGACTAATCTGTAAAGTCTCATGATTAGGGGGCGAGAACGGTCAGTTTCGACGTAATAGGGCATTTAACGCGTACCTGGGAATGAAAATTTTACAAAACGAAATAAATGGGACCCAGACTAGTTTTCCCAGCAATTTTGGTAGTAAACTGAGTTTCATCGTGTCTTTCCTTTTTCATGAGTGCCTCCACCGCTGCTACATATATTTTCGCTGCTTCTACCTATACAACTACTATAATTAGTCTCGAACCTTGTGCATTAAATGCTGAGTTCTAGCATTTCATATTGAGATTTAGTAAATTTTCCTTACTTTGCGGATACTACTGAAAGAGGGGATAGGGAGTGAAAGGAGGCCCAAAGACATCGTGAAGACGCCTGACTTTGCCCATAAATCTATTGTGCATTTTCTAAGAAGAAAGTGTAAGCTCCACTCCCTTTCCCTCTCCCTTTTTGTGGGCCAGTTTTTTTAGAGGGCTGACCGCTGGAAAGTGGCAGTAGTCACAAGGTGAAGGGGTTCTTATTTGCAATTGCTAGTTAGACAATTATTCAATCTTTTTTGAAAAGAAGATGGTTTTCACTGGGGCACCCTAAAGAACTTCCTCCTCCATGATTTAAAACCTATTTTGGGTTCAATTTTTTTGATGAATTTTTAAGTGAAGAAACACAGAATCCAAGAAGGGGTGAGTCTTCTGTCTAACTTTTGTGAGGACTTTGGGTCCCAAGGTTCATCCACTGGCCCACTTCTTCAAGCAACTTGGGCAAAGTGGATCCATTGTCCCACCCATCAAGGAAGATGGGCACAGCTTCCTTAAAATTCATCCATTGTCAAATATCTCTAAATCATCCATCCATTAAGATGATTTAACCCAACTTTATGTATTTAATCCATAGATTAAAAAAGAAAATCGATGGAGAAAATTTTGAAAATCTACCCCTAAATATGGATTTTTTATCAAGAAAAACCTCATATTTGAAAAGCATTTTTATCATATCTCTTTATTTGGGAATGGGTAAACAAATTCCACTTTGAAACTATCCAGATGAGCACAAGTTATGAAACCTAAAATTGTCCTCCCTAAACCAACTCCAATGAATCATCCTCGCTAGTAGCAACTAGGCACACCATATGGATGACAGGCGGTTGGGGGGGTGGGGGGGAGAAGGGTCATCCATCCTTATTGGACGGTCGAAATGTGCGTCATTCAGCACCTTTCATCCCAAAATATCACACGTCCAAATTCCAGTTATTATTAGTATTTTAAAATTTAAAATTTATTTTTGTGTCTTCTATTTTTAAAATTTTATTTTCGTGTCTTGGGAATCTCAATGTTTTTCTTTAGGAATTTTTTGTTTGTAGCCAAAGTGGCTATCATCCATGGGAAAGATGACAGTAGAAAAAAGTGGCGTCATCCCTTGGATGATTTAGCCAAATCTGGATATTACCCAGAAATAAAGTACAAATCTTTATCATCCATTTTTATTTTTGGCTACACAATGAAACCTAATATACGAAGAATCTGGCGATTTTTCCTTTTTTTTGTTTTTTTTTTGGGTCAGCAAAATCTTGCACAGTTGAGTAGTCTCTTTCCTATGGGCAGAGCCAATAAAACCCTATTATAATTTCTTTTTTTTTCTCACTCCTGGCGACTGAAAACCTTCAAAACCTCTTCTTTTTCGATTTTGTTTTTTAAAATTCGCTTTTTGGCAAAAGAGACGCTGCTTGGGACGCAAGGCATCGCCGCCTGCGCTTGTGTGTCGTCGAGTTCTCTCTCTCTCTCTCTCTCTCTTTCGTCGTCTCTGCCGCGCCATCGCCTTGCCTTTAAATCTCCCTTTCGCCGCAGCTCTAGAGCGAACTTCTGACAGGGAGATTTTTTTTTTTTGCGTTTTCTGGTACACGTAAGTGCTGCGACTCTGTTTGCGGAAGGATCGGTGCGATCGAAGTCGGAAGTACACGTTATTGATCATTATAACAACAAGAAGCTGTGTTTTTTTAGTCGAGCAAGAAGGGAAAGGAGGTTTTCCAAGTTTGAGTTTGGCTTTTTTTTCTTCGTTTTTTAGTTTACGCAAGTGTTGTGATTCTGGTTGCAGAAGGATCGGCGAGATCGAAGTCGGAAGGAGAAATTATTGATCATCACAGACAGAAAGAACTTTGTTTATTTATTTCCTTCTTTGGTCGAGGAGGAATAAGGGAAAGAGAGAGGGTTTCAGTTTGAGATTGCTGGCTTTTTTGGCGTTCTGTAGTGCACATAAGTGCTATGTGTCTGTTTGCGTAAGGATCGGTGAGATCGAAGTCGGAAGGGGAAATTGTTGATCGTCACAGAAGAACTTTGTTGTTTTTTCTTTTCTTTTGTTGAGAAAGAAAGGAAAAGGAGGCTGTTGATTTGAGAGTTCTTTGAAGAAGAAGGAAGAGAAGAAAATGGAGCCAGCGGCTACTGTGTCGCCGGCGGTGGCAACGATACCGGTAACGGGAGTCGGGTCTCCAGTTCCCCCGTCAGCGGCTCGCCAACTCTTCTCCCGCGGACAAGAAATCGTCGGAGCTGCGTTGATGAACAAGCGGCCGTGGTCGGAATTGGTAGACCGGTCTACATTCGCGAAGCCTGAGTCTCTGAAAGACGCGATGTCGCGACTACACAAGAATCTGAATTACTTTCGCATCAATTACGGCATTCTGATGCTTGTCGTTGTGGCATTGAGTCTACTGGCGAATCCATCCTCCATCTTTTTCATAGCACTCGTTCTGGCAGGATGGACTTACCTTTTTCTGGTGCGCAAGGAGCCGTTAATTGTTTTCGGGAGGACGTTCAGCGAGCGCGAAGTTGTGCTCTCCATGACTGGGATCTCCATCCCGCTCATCGTCTTCTCAGGCATTGTCAGTGTTCTTCTCTCTGCTGGCCTCATAGGATTGGTTATCATTGCTGCTCACGGTGCTTTCAAAGTGCCCGATGACCTCTTCCTCCTCGACGACGACCAGGAAGCAGCAGCTTCTTCAGGCGGCAGTTTCTTCCCTGCCTTCTTCTTGGGCAGCACTGGAGCTGCTGGGTCTTTACCGGTCGCTATGTCTCGCGTATAAGGCATAAACGGTGTCGTAACCCTTCAAGGCTATGCTCTACAGCTGGGTAAATATAGACCCTCCAAGCAGTTGAACCAGATGTAATTTAGGGTTTGATCTGAAAGGGCCATTTCTTTATGAGAGGGTCATGAGAACTTTTCAGTAGTTAGTAAGGGATTTCGTTTAGGATTTAAATCTGAAGTTGGCAAGCGAACATTGGAGGTTGACAGGTTTGCTTCTAACCTGAGTGGTTCTTGTATAGCGGACTTCCCACACAATTCAATTTGATTTTGATGATTTGATCTAAGCCTTGCTTCTCATCTCCCATGAGTTTTGATATGGTTTGTTTTCTCTTTATGTGAGTAGTAGCAAGACTATCACTGTGAACGTCTTCACTGGGTCTATGTTGGAGTCATATGTGGTGAAATTGCTCAACGCTAGTTTCTTGCAGAGCTTCAGCAAGCCCTGGTTCATTTTTTGCTGGAGGGTAGGTGGATTCATACCAACCTTCCACAAACAGAATCAGTTATCAGGGTTTTGGGTCATGTGTACAAGCTTCAAATATGTTGGCCAGCTGAACAAGCTTCAAACATATGTTTGGTAAATTGTATTTGGCACACGCCCAGAATTGAAGATTGTGCTATTTGAACTTCTTTTTTAGGCTTTGCTACAGCACTTGCTACCAAGTTAAGGCCTCTCTCTCTACCCTCTCCAAGAATGATCATCTCCAGCGCTCCTACCTTTTCCCCTGTTCCTAGTCCCTACCAGTGACCAGTTCATTGTCTTATACTCAAACTTGTTGATTCTTCTTCTGTGCTGTAACTGGAGTCTTGTTTGCTTCGGTTGGAGTCTCGTGTGCTGTGATTGGTCACATAGTTGGTCTTGCTATTTGAGAGCTCAATGTCTCCTAATTAGTGCAGTGACACAATATATTTGAAGGTAGACATTCCTTTATGGCACAAGCTCTTGATCTTTTTTGAGAAGACTTCTGTATGAGATGGTTCTTGTGGAATCACAAGCAAATGCCTAACCTTGGAAGTTGTGAAGTGTGCAGCAAGACAAACTTAAGCTGTCAGTTGTCAGTTGAGCCCATTTAGGCAGGTGCTCTTACAACGCAAGACACTTGTGAATGTGCGGGCCCCCTTGGGTAAGAAAAACCATACCTGCCAACAAGTTACACTCTCTACTACATACTTAGGGACTAGATTCAGAACTGGGGACGCAACTGAAAATCACTGTATATACATGTATAGCCAAAAATCTAAAATGATGATTAAATTTTTGTATTTCATAGATTTGGCTAATTCTTGCTAGAGATGGTTGGCCGCTTTTTATACACTTTTCCTATTGATAGTTGCCAATTTGGCTATAAACCAAAATTGCTTTTTAAAAAATGGTACTTTGCAAAACAAAACTAATAATACATCCTTAAATTATTTTTTTGAGGGGGGGACGTGTATCCTCCACCAATGTGGATGATTGATAAGTTTCTTTGTGGTCATACTTGGCCTCTGGTTTTGTTTGTCCTCTATGGTCTCAAACATCATGTCAAAAGGTGCATATGGGATTGTGCCATTGTAAATATTGTTGTTTTTTCAATAAAATTCCATTTTTGTTTGTTAGATTTTGTTATAAGGTGTCATGCCCTCAATCGATGTGGTGGAAAAAATTGAGAGCTTGACTTCATTTTTCACACTCTTTAAATGGGATGTCCAACTATTTATATTGGAGGCATTAGATTAAGACATACTTGCACATTTATAAAATGTATTTCATGTGTTATCATATTAGTGATTACAACTATGGTTTTTAACACACATCAAGTAAATGACATATAATTGTCTCGAATGGTGCATATTGTCCAAATCAAAACATTATTCATTTACAAACAAACAAAAATCCAAGCCCAAAACAAAATAGAAAATCACACAAAACTATGTGTACATGGCAAGTTTATATGATATTGGAACATTTATGGTTTGAAAATAAACTTGTGTTGCATGTTGTTAAACCATGGAATTTAACAACCTATTGAGGAAAAAGGTTGTTGAATAAATAAAGGAATAAGAAAAAAATGAAAACACATGAAAATAAAATTTGTTTATTGCCTACCTACCATTTTACAACAATTATCGTTATGCAACAACTACCATCTTGTAGAAGCTACTATGACCGAACAACAGGTCACTTCACTAGTGTGAACATGGCATGCTTGTAAGGTTTGCTTTTTGATTTATTAGTCGTCATCTCTTCATTACTGTTACGGACGTTGCATGGGGAGGTTTTCTCTCTTTGTGGGTTATTGTGGAGTACAGGGAAGAGGCGGCGCCAATGATGCTGAGGGATGGAACTCTATTGATGAGGGGAGGTGGAAGGAAGGAAGGCGACAGTGGCGGCTGATAGCTGAAAGGTCCAAACGATTTCATGAGCAGAAGGGGAACAAAAGAATTATCTGGAGCAGTGTAGAGAGCTGTGTAAAGATGTTTTTGGGAGAACTTGGTTGGTTGTTGTAATTTTTCCGTTGCGCCAGCAACTTGGCCAGGTAGCTCTGAGAAGAACTCATGAAAGGGTAATGCCGAAGTATGAGGAGGACTGGAGAGATCCGAAATATAGCATTAGGGTGCATCTTGCATGAGAGGGAGTCTGTTCGAGTAACATTGACAAGCTCGGTGTAGACTGTTCAGAATCGGGTGTTTTCAGAGTGCGATTTGGACTAGAGGGAAATCCAGTCATAGGCATCTGGTCCAGCAGATGAGAAGAAAAGCATGCATTGTAGTATTCTGTGGGGGATTGAATGAATACCGAGAGTTTTGACCTCAAGGGTCATACCTTAATTGATGTTTGATTTTTTATGTATACCATGGAGCCAGAAGTATTGTGCTCTCTGATGATTTTTGTGAATGGCAAGGTGCAAGTTTTGAATGTGGCTTTTCTGTTCCGCCGATCTGTGAGAGTGTGAGTTGTTCCTGTCCAAGGATTAGTGAATGCATATGGAAACTGATTAGGCCTGCACTAGTGGTCAGATTTTTTGTTGGGTTTCAAGACCCCTTTCTTTTGGTATCAGAGCAAGGTTCAGATCGGGCAGTTTCGGTAGAACTTGTGGATGTTTAGTTATAATGATAATTGAAGCATCATGTCTATGCCTAGTGCAGACAAGGTGGGAGTAGGAGAATTAACACAGGAGATTCGTGAACAACAAATCGTTAATAGGTTTGATTTTCTAACTACTCAGTGTGGACCATAGAGAGGATCGGTAGTCCTGCGTTTACTGGGTTTTGGAGTGGTGACGCTTGTAGGAATAGATTCAGATGAAGCTCAAATCGGAGACATAGCAATAGAAGTAGCTCATAGTGGTTTTTATACGCGCGTTAAGGTTTGGTTGAAGGTGAGCGATGGAACAAGGGGATGGGTGTCAATCTCAAAGTTGCAGACGCAACACTACTACACCTCATACCTTGCGTAAAGTAACGCCTTTATTTGCCGAGAGGCAGCGTAGTGTACTAAGGTTAGGAGACATTTGGGTTCCTAAGTCTGCTGTTTCACCTAACCATTTCACCAGATTCTACATCCCTGGTGTAGAAGATTTGTTCCAGGTTGGAGATTAGTTTGTCAGGGTGGAACACGGTGGATCGAGATCTCGTGTCATCAGTTGGAGAATATGGCGCGATTCGGAAGGAAAGTGGCAGTTCTAGCAAGGATCCACAGATGAGCAAAATTTTTCCATTTTTCCATCTAATTTTGCACCTTTGAGACCAGTAGCAGAAGGACATTAGTCTGAATTCGCAGATTGAGTCGTATAACATTTGCTCTTCTCAAAATCCATTACGAATAGAATAGACCATAAAGCTATTCGGTACTGTGGTCGCCAATTGTGGCCTGAGGTCGAGTGTGTAGTAGAGAATGTTGCAATTTTGGTTTAAAGCTGAAACGTTTGCAAGATGACCAGCCCTGAGGGGATGGATGAATTGTTTTGGGGACAAGACCATGAAGATGTCAATGACTGGGCGGAAAGACTCACCATGGTAGCTAAAGTGCGAGATCTGAATATAGATAAGCTCTTCAAGATTACGAAGCCGAATCTGAGAGGCAAAGCCAAGGAATGGTTCAAGAGGTTACAACCAGCGCCAGCAGATTGGGTTGAGTTGCGGACTCTGATAGTGCAGAAGTATGGAGATGTTGATGCTGATGACATCAGAATGAAGCTCGATGCCATCAAGCAAGAACCCAAGGAGAGAGTTCAAAAATACTACAAACGTCTCGACAAATTGTTCCAGAAGGGCCGGATACAAGACACCGAGCAGAAGAGATTTCTGGCCAGATTGAGACCAGAGATTCAAAAATTGTGTGTGGTGAGAACATTTACAGATATTGAAGAGTTAGTTGGTGCTGCAACAGAACTTGAGAGAGTTCTAGGAGAGCTTAGGGAGACTCCTTATGAGCCTCTAAGGGAGGAGCAAAAGGAGGAGACCTCAGAAACTGATAGAGAAACACGTCACTGCAGTAAACAATACCCTGATCAACTTCTTCAAGGGGACTGTGCATAATCCATAAACATCATCTTCTTCCACTGCGTTTGGAGGATGCCAAATCTGCAAAGGGGGGGACATTTGGCCACCACCTGTCCAAGGTTGAATGAAGCACGGCCAAAATGTGCCAAGTGCGGTATGCCTCATAGGCTAGAGAATTGTGGGATAAAATGTACCTTCTGCTCAAGGTTGGGACATTCCGAAGACAGATGTTGGAAGAAGCCCAAAAATGGGAAATCACATTTTGGAACAGCAAACTTCTTGGAGGTGATGTTGAATGACGAAGCAGCAACCCTGTAACAACTTAATAAGTTATGTGGGGATGAGAACCTATTCTCTTACACCCGAGTGCCTAAGAGGAGGGTGCCGATTGATGTACCTCAAGGAGGGGCTGTGCCAACCCCTGAAGCTGAGGGAGATGGAGTAAATGCAAGCCAGGATACCTCAGTTAGATCCAAGATTTTGGCACACTTCATAAAGGGAAAGGTATCCCTCTCACCAATGGAAACCATTCTGATGATTCCAGGGGAACTGGAGCACCTTGAAAGTCTGGTGAAATTGGCTAGGAGAAGGAGGGATTCAGAGACGACTGAAAATCAAGTGTCAGTGGTTTCTGCGATTCCAGCATTGAGGAAGATATGCATCAACAAGACCCATAGAAGCAAGACACTGCATCTGCTTGTGGAGATCAACAATTATGTTGTTGAAGGATTGGTGGACACTGGAGCTTCCATGTATGTTATGGCTGCCGCTATAGTCAGAGAACTGGGCATGATGCATCTCGTGGCGGGATCTGAGACTTACAAAATCGCATCAGGGGTTGTTACACAGGCTTTAGGTCGAATTGATGAGGTACCTGTCAAGGTTGGAGGCGTACATTGTGCCATGACCTTCATGGTCGTGGACACGAATAGTTATGATGTACTCCTGGGATTGGATTTCTTGATGAAGATTGGAGCAATTGTGGATGTGGAACGGGGTTTAATACAAGTAAAACACGGCCCCGGAAACAATGTGGAGGTACTGCCTTTGACGATGGTGAATTTGTTGTAGAAGATGAATTCCAAAGCTGTGATGCACGAGCCTACGACAATATGGAAGAACGCACACATCAAGGATGATTCTGACTAGATACCAGATCAAGATCGTGTGATCATGACTAAAGAAGATGATGCGTCCACCTCGGATTCAGACATTGGTACTGATGGTAACGGACACTATGATTCGAAGTCTGATCAAGTGAGACAAATTAAGTCTGAGAATGAGTTTGGAGACACTGAGTTATAGGATCTAGTGAAGTCAGAAGGACCGCAAGAGATTTTGCAACTGATATTACAGGAGCAGGCTGACGGATTCATGAAAGAAGAAATCGCAAATGCGGATGAATATGCAAACTGGATAAGGTGGGTGTCTGATGCAAAGCAAGGGAAACATGCCATGTATGAATCCACATGTGGTGTAGCTGTCCCACCTTTGCTGTTGCAGCCTAGCCAAGTACATGCTTCCTCAATTCCAGCACTACTACAAACGGTCCAGATGAGAGACGGCAACTCTGATGGCAGCCACACTGAGCAGTCGACATCTGCCAACCATTGTGAAATGAATACTAGATGGAGGGAGATCTATTAGCGAATCAGGATTGACTCCAACTTGGAGGAAGAGAAACGAAAAGAACTCTGGCGAGTTTTGGAGCGGTACCAAAACGTTTTTGCTTGGAATAAGGGTGAGCTAGGTTGTTGCACTATTGGGGAACATTTTGTGGATACGCAAGGGTTCCCACCTTGTAAAGCATCTCCTGGTCGATTATCCTATTGGGAAGAGGCAGAGGTGAAGAAGCAAATTGATGTACTGGTCAAATTGGGCAAGATGAAGCCCAGTAGCTCTAAGTATGCATGTTGGGTAACTCTACCAGCGAAGAAGGATGGAAGCAGGCAATTTTGTGGCAATTATCGACCACTCAACGCACAGACATGTCGGGATTCATTTCCAATGCCACTTATGGAAGATGTGATTAGTCAACTGGGGAACTCATCATGGTTCACAGCTTTGGACTTGCAGTCTGGCTTCTAGCAGATTCAAATGGCTCCAGAAGACATGAAGAAGACAGCTTTGATCACTAAAACCAAGTTGTATGACTGGACAGTCATGCCATTCGGCCTCAAGAATGCAACGAGTACGTTCACCAGAACTATGTCGGAGGTCTTTAAGGACTTGGGTAACAACTTCCTGAAGATATTCGTTGATGACCTCAATGTGCACAACGAAAGCTGGGAGGAACATTTGCAACACCTGGGTATAGTGATGTACAAACTCAGGGAAGTAAACCTCAAACTAAACCCAAACAAGTGTTGCTTTGCTGCAAAGAGCATTACATTTCTGGGCCATGTCATTAGTAAGGAGGGCACCAAACCAGATCCTGGCAAAATTAAGGCAGTTCTGCATTTTCCACAACCTAAGACAGTCACCAATGTCAGGTCGTTCTTAGGTCTGACAGGGTATTACCGAAACTATATCCGAGGCTATTCGCAACTAGCAGCTCCTTTGTTCGAGCTGACCAGAAAGGATGTTAATTTTGTGTGGGATATGGGCTGTTAACAGGCATTCCAGGAACTGAAGGCAGCTCTGGTTGATGCG
>Ga0209611_10011098_pt1 | contig 13077 bp, 18 predicted proteins | sample S1TSphgellanicum_3_FD_187693 | JGI IMG/M metagenome (GOLD analysis project Ga0209611, IMG submission 187693) | Host-associated microbial communities from peat moss isolated from Minnesota, USA - S1T2_Fc - Sphagnum magellanicum MG (SPAdes) (version 2) | ecosystem: Host-associated > Plants > Peat... | reverse complement strand
TTAAGGTCCTACTTATCCTTCGTCTAGCCGTTTCTGGCTTCTTCCAGAAGCTTGGTTAGCCCTTTGCAGATTGTTTCCCTCCAAAGCTCATCAATGAGGCGCCGCAATCCCTCATCAAATTCGCCGTGAAAGAGCCATGCATTCCATGCAAAGGAAATACCATCAACACAAAATCAGAGATCCGCCGTCACTCTCCATTAGAGGCGGCCAAACCGTCCCCTCGTTCACATGTCAAGTCCAATCCAGTCCAGAGAGTTTTCTGGAACAGTCACCCATTGTCCGGCTACAATTGATTGATAAAAATTAAATATAGATTATTTATTTATAAACTTATTGGCTTGTTGATAAAAACTAAGTAATTTTTAAGTAACGAACTATTATTTCATATTTTTAATTAATCATTTTTTAAATAACTAATAATTGATAATTGATTACTTAATTAGTTGGTATTAGTTAAAATATAAGTGAATGATGAAATAAAACTATTTAGTTCAAACTTTATACTAACAAATTAATTATTTTAAAATAATGATTTATTAATAATTAATGTCCATTTGATACAACGATTCTATCATATTAATATGATCTTGTTACCATAACTTAATTGTACCTTTATAAAGATGGTATATTTTTACATGAACCATACAAATTTTTATTTTTATTTTCAATCCAATATTCCATAATATGGTCAAAGATATGTTTAATATACTTTGAATATAATTTAAATGCGTTTTAGTATGTTAAATAAACTTCATAATGTTTAATATACTTTAAATAAAATCTATATAATATACTATTAATGTAGTCCACAAAACTCTAATGTACATTAAATGTATAAACACACCAAATGTCGCAACTAAATGAACATAAGAGCCTATTGTTGGATGAAAAATTCAAAAAGCTAGTCAATATGGAAGGATGTGTAATTTGATAGTCACACCATAGTTGAAAAAATAGTCATAAATTTTAAAAGACGATGACTTGTTGTAAAAATCATAAAACAAAGTTGCAAATGACAAGTAGTCACATGTAGTCACACATAGTTGCAAATTAAATGGTTACATACTACATGAATTCTTTTAGTGTCTCATCTATGACTAATAAATGTAATTGATCATAAATTTTTATTAAACTATCACTTTTTCATCATTTAATGCTTTCAGTTCACTGAAAAATTTCTTTAAAGGAATTGCAAGTGTTGAATGATGTTCATAGCATTAATGTTAAATGTAGTTTTTTCAGTGTACGTTAATTTCATGATTTTTGGTTTTAAAGGGTCAACATTAGAAATGTCCCTTATATAATATCTTAACATATTTTGTATTATACACATTAAAGTAAATATTTTTCCTATTCCTACGTGTCCTATTAAGAAAATGTGTAAAGTTTTTAAAGGATATTTATGTTTTTTATATATAATATCATCTACAATGAGTCTTCATTCCTCGTTAATTTTTTTCATATGGAATGCGTTCATCCACTTATTGAGAAAGATGGTGAATTGGTGTTTTGTCTTTCTTAACTTTGTGTTTTAATGTTGATGAATCTTCATATATTAAATCATATAGTTCAACTTCTTTCATATTTGTAAGCATGTTTAATTTTGGGTTACTTGCATGAAGATTTATTTTATCAATAATGATATTTTCCCATCCATTTATTTCATGTTTCTTGGTCTATTATTGTACTTGTGATTGTAAATTATCCCACTCATCACCATAGTCATTTAAAATATTGAAATTATATATATATATATATTCTTGTTTTTTAATGTCATTTTTGACATTGAGATAAACATCTTTCTGTGAAAAATATTGACATTTTAAATTGTTTTCTAATCCATGAAAAGGCATAAATAAAAGCAATAATTTTTTATAATGATTTTTGAATCCTTATGAAGATTAAATGAAACTCAATGTATGATTGTATTATGTTTACATTTTTTTTAATGATCTAGTATCAAAATTAGCAACAAATTATGTTAAAAAGATATGGTATAGTGATTCATTCCATGTTTTGTTCTTTTCAATTAATGATTTGCAATGGATGTTTGTTGAATTTGGAAATAATTTGTTTAATATTTTTTGTGATAATAAAAAAAATGCCCTATTATTATTTTCACAAGTATTTATAAATTGAAATGATATAATGGGATGGATTAACATATATGATCTACTTGTTGAATTAACATTTGCTTGAATTTCATCACATTTACATTTGTCCAATATGATTTGCATTTCTCATGTGACAAATTTATCTACTTTTGTTAAATAAAAAAATGTAATAAACTATTGCTGCATATGGATCTAAAATGAATTGTGCATTTGTATTTATTTCCCACAAAGGTCCTGCATGTATACTAAAAGCATTTGTTCATATATCATTTGGTTTATGTTTCAAAAACAATGTTGGTTTTTGTATTATACATTGTAAAGCAAGTAAATAAATCTATTCATTTAAATGGAAATCTGATAAAAATTGTTCAAATGAAATTTCAACACCTAATTTCATGTAAACAAGTTTTTTCAAATTTTGAAAAGCTATTTCACGAATATTTGAATTATTATCCCTTTCATTTAAAGGTGATAATATTTTTGTACATCTCATTGGTGGTTTTGGATATTAGAGTCGATAAATTGGTTGTTTTTTTTTTGACATGTTCGTTTATGTTGATGTATTTGATTATTATGAATTTACGTATTAAAAATACTTTGATCAATTGTCACATATTTATCCCTAAATTTTTCTATTTTTTCATTTGTAGAAATTACAAATCTAGGAAGATTTTTAGACCATAACAATCCATGATCATGGGCTAAACCTATGGATTGGAATTCTATTATTTTAAAAAATCATTTATTTTGCCAAATAAAATATTATTGTAAAGAAGTTTTTGAAAGTTATTCATCCAAAGTTTGTAATAACACACACAAGTGACAAGATCATTTTTAACAAGAACTTTTATGTTTAGTAAATTTTTTTTTTATATTAAGATTTTGAACATGTTCAATATGTAAATCTTTTAATGTTTTTACAAGAATAGGCCAGTTATTTACACCCATTGTAAATGTTACAAAAAAGATGGAGGTCCAAGTTGTTTAATCATTATGAAAACATCTTTTCAAAATGAATTTAAATAATCTAAAGATGTTCTAATACGACCTAATTTTTTATAACCTAAATTAGCTTTTAGTAATTTGTCTAGATTTACATTATTTGAAACATTGTTAGTCGTGAGGATTCAACTAGATAATTTTGTTTTCCTTATATGAATCCAGATAGAAGATGATATAAAATGTATTAAAAGTTTGATTGTTTTGAAATATATATTCATTATATGATATGCCAATTTTCTAGTAACATTTGTTAATTCAACTTGTATTATCTTTTGATATGAGCACGTAAAAGATGGTCTTAGATTGCCATAAAACAACGTTGGAAAATTATATTCTTCAAATATGGATCATGGAATAATCCAACTGGTTGAAAACCTTCTCTTGGAGCAATTGTTAGAGGTTTTGACCATCATCAATAATTTGTTTAGGATTCAATATGTTTTGTGCCAATGTTTCTCCAAAAGTTTTTTTCTATAATTTCTTTGAATTTGTTTGAATTATGTAAAAAAAAAATTTGCCCAACATTGTCATTTTCATAATCATTATTTGCATTTTCATTTACAAGTTTTGTTAAACTTTGCCAATTTGGTTTTATTAAAACATTTGCAACTATATACAAAAGTGTTTTATAAACTTCCCATAATGCTTTTATGACTATGTTAGGTCGAATGTAACCAAACATAAAAATAGATTTGTATTTTAAATTTCTTTTTAAGAAGACAAAAATTAAATAATCTTCATGTGGCATCCGAGGTTAAACACTTTGAATGATATTTAAATTTGGTGGTGTAATCCATGTAATCCATATTGTCCATATCATTGCAATTGAAATATTTGTGTGAATGTTAAATGTGGTGCAATTAAACATTATTCTATTTTATTTAACATCAAAAGGAATTTCATATCTAGTTTATTATTTATAATATGATTTCGTAAAACTAAATCAAAAGGTTTTCCAATGTCAAAATTTTTTTTACAAGATTTACATATTATTACATCTTTAAAAAAAGGTTCATTCTTTAATTAATTAAAGAAAATTTGAATATATGGTTTTGATACAATAAAAAATTGATATTTAAAATGTAACCTTTGACAACAATAGCATACATGTTTAGCAATATCTTTGATATCTTCTTTATATTGAAAAAAACTTTATGATAAAAATTTATTTTTCCAATCACAAATGAGAAAGAAGAAACATTTTTTTTTTTTTTTTTGGATTGAACATCAATTTCCTAATGAATTATATTAGATGATAATATGTTTTTTGAAATATTGTTCACATGATTTGTTGAAATATTTTTAATTGCATTATCAGAACAATGTTCATTACTTTTCAAAGAAATAGGAATATTTACATGACTTTTGTTTTGTTTTGATTTGTTCTAGTCCCAAACGGACGTCATATTGTGAACAATAAACAAATTGAAGGTATTTCAAATGTTGTTTAATTTGTAATGTGTTTAAACACATATGTGGATTTTTGAAAATAAATATCAAAGCAATTGTAACACGAAAATAGGTCGCCACACAGTGTGAACACACCAGGGCCTTGAGATGTGCTTTGTGTATAATTAGTCGCCCTGATTTTTGGCGGTGGATATCTCTCCACGACGGCTACATGGATGTGCATGGGAAGATCTGTGTTTGGGGTGTGTGAGAGGTTGTGCAAGAATGAAGGCGATGCGAATGATGAAAAGGTATGGAGCTGCATTGATGAGCCGAAAGTGGAAAAAGGAGGAGGCTTGAGAGAGAAGCTAAGTAAAAAAAAAAAAAGGAACGGGAGCAGGAAGGTGTGACGGATTCAGAGGAAGAGAAGAAGCTCGGTGGCTGAGGAGGACGGAGGCGCATTCTTCTGATAGACTGTGGAGACTGGGAGTACTGAGAGAGGAGTGAGAGCATATCTCCTTAGGACTGTTGTTTTTGGTTAGATTTCTCGACGAACAGGCAGTAGTGAAAAAGCTGGTGTTTCTCAAATTATCTGTGAGAATGAGTATGTAGAGCTTCATTCTGGTGAGAACTTGGCTGGTTGGTAGAGTTCTCAGCTACGCCATCAACTTGGCCAAGCAAACGATGATGTGCATATGTAGGGCAGGACCTCGATCAGTGTCTGAACTTTCATAAGTATCCTCGAGTCAGGCAGCTTGTGCTTTTCCTGGCTTGTCTTGTAAATATGAGGTGTGAGTTATGGGTTCATACCATTCTGGATTACCGATCTGTGTGTGTTGAATGTTGCGTTGGTTGTTGATGAGAGAATGCAGGAATGCTCAGAGACTAGGCATTGAGAGAAATGTATCTGTGATTGTGTTCTGTCCAGAAGCTCGGGAGTTCCAACAGTCCTTTGAACCCTTCTCAATTAGGTCAGGGCGTGGTTCATTTCTTGCACCCTCTTCTTTTTGGTATCAGAGCATGGTTCTGTGTTTATAGTCGTAGTCGAACTTGTAGATGCTTGGGGAGAATGATTATTGAAGACCATGTCTTCATCTAGAGGAGAGGAAGTTCCTGTGGAAGTACTGACTCAGGACACTCATGAAGTACAGCTTGTCAGCAGATTCGATTTATTTATTGGTCAAAACGGACCACAAAGGGGAGCAGTAATTCTGCGTTTTCTAGGTTTTGGAGTAGTGAGGCTTGTAGGAATAGATCCAGATGAAGCTTGAGTTGGAGATATTGCAGTAGAAGTAGCTCATAGTGGGTTTTATAATCGTGCTCAAGTTTGGTTGAAGGTGATAGATGGAGCAAGGGGGTGGGTGTCGACCTCAGAGTTACAGACCCAATTCTACTTCACCTCCTATCTTGCGTAGGGTAACTCCTTTGTTTGCTGAGAGACAACGTGGTGTACCGAGGCTAGGAGACATTTGGATACCTAAGATTGATATGTCGCCTAATCATTTTGTTAGGTTGTACATTCCTGGTGTGGAAGATTTGTTTCAAGAGGGCAATCATCTACTCAGGGTGGAGCATGGCGGATCTAGATCTCGCCTTATGAGCTGGAGGATATGGCGAAATCAGGAGGGAGAATGGCAATTCCAACAAGAATCGACAAATGAGCAAAAATTTTCCACTGTTGCTTCTAATTTTGCACCTCTGACACCAGTCGCGGAGGGAGTTCAGTCTGAGTTTGATTAGTGGCTCAGATAAAGTTTTGTTTTTTTTTCAAGAATCAGAGCTGAGCTGCAAAGACTGAGAAGCTGGTTGTTTCTGTTGACACTTGATTGTGATCTGAAGACCGTGTTCTGTAGACAGTGTTGCAATTTTGATTTATTGCTAAATACTTGCAAGATGACTAGTCCCCAGGGAATGGATGAGTTGTTCTGGGGACGAAATCATGAAGATGTCAATGACTGGGCAGAGTGGTTCACGATGGCGGCTGAAATGCACGATCTCAACGCTAACAAACTTTTCAAGATCGCTAAGTTGAATTTGCGGGGTCGAGCCAAGGAGTGGTTCAAAAGGCTGCAACTGGCACCAGCCGATTGGGCTAAATTGAGGACCCTAATCGTGCAAAAATATGGTAATGTCGATATTGATGACATCCAGATGAAGTTGGATGCCATTAAGCAAGAACCAAAAGAGCGGGTGCAGAAGTATTTGGAACGCCTCGATAGGTTGTTTCAGAGAGGCAGGATACCAGATGCTGAACAACGAAGGAGGTTTTTGGCCAGGCTGAGGCCTGAGATTCGGAAATTATGTGTAGTAAGAACATTTACTGACATTGAAGAGCTAGTGGGTGCAGCCACTGAGCTCGAGAGAGTTTTGGGAGAAATAGGAGAGACTCCATTCGAGCCTCTTAAAGAGGAGCAAGTCGAGGGAATCAAGGAAACGTTGATGGAGAAGCAGGTGAGTGCTTTGAATGACACATTGATTAACATTATCAAGAGGAATGTGCCGAATTCTATTGCATCATCCTCTTCCACAATGTCCAGCGGGTGCCAGATCTGCAAAGGAGGCGACCATATCGCCACAGCATGTCCGAGACTCAATGAACCATGGCTGAAATGCGCCAAGTGTGGAATGTCTCATAGGACAGAAAATTGTGGGGTCAAATTTTCTTTCTGTGTAGGGTTGGGACACTCGGAGGACCGATGCTAAAAGAAGCCCAAAGATGGAAGGTCGCATTCTAGAGTGGCGAATTTTGTAGAAATCTTGCTCAATGATGAGGAGGCAATGCGACAGCAACTTAACAGGTTGTGCGGCAATCAAGAGGTATTTTCGTATACTCGGGTGCCAAGAAGGAGGATGCCCATTGAAGTGACACCAACAGGTAATGTACCATCTCCTGAAATTTAAGTAGAAGGCATAGGAGTGGGTCGGGAGACTATTGTCAAGTCAAAAATTCTCTCACATTTTATTAAAGGGAAGATTTCCTGTAGCCCAATGGAGATAGTTTTCATGATCCCAGGAGAGTTGGAGCATTTAGAGAGTCTAGTGAAATTAGCTCATAGGAAGAAGGATGCCGAAACTGTGAATGATCAGGTGTCTATTGTTTCGTCAGTCCCGACTGTCGCAACCCCACTTTGGCCAAGTGTGGGGGTGAAGCCCAACACTTGGAAAAGTTGGAGGTTTGGAGTCCGCCGGGACTCCCGAATGTTCAGAGCTCGATAGCAAGGCCCAAAACACCTGGCATTGAGTCGTTCTTGATGTCATTGGAAAGGTCTTAAAACGTAGATATCGAAAATGGCCTCGCATTGGCCATTCGGACATCTACAGCCCAAGTTATGGGGAAAAGAAGGGCCGGGAGTCAAACTGGCAGTTTGACTCCCGACCACTAAAAGTCGGGAATCGACCTCTTCCCAACGTCCGAATTGAGAGTGCGACACGGCTTGGAAAGCTCTCGACAAGAGCTACAACTTTGATTCAGGACGCGTCCCGATCCGAGTTCGGGGCGAGGAGCTATGGCTGTTCAAAGTCCTGAGAGTCCAGCCGGGACAATTTCGGGACTCCATTTCGGGAGTCCCAACAAAATGTGCCATTTAGATGTAGCCTTCACGACCAGCCGCAGAGAATACTATATGGGGGAAGGTGGTGGCTTCCCTCGAGTCCAGGCCGTGGTGAGTCTTGTGTGTCCAAGTGCTCGTGGAAAGTCCCAACACCAAAGGGTGTCCCGAATGCTAAACTAACCTCTTGTGGTTGGTTTTTGGATGCAGATTTACACGAGCTAAGCTAGTCCCTCTTCCTAGTCTAATCCCGGGGCTCCCAACTCGACCCTCTACCCCTTTTTAGAGTTGGAAGTCGGGAGCGTGCTTTCAAGTTTCAACTTTCCGCAACTTGACTTTGTGAAACCCTCAAGTGGGTTTCACCCCGTGACTTGGGAGCGCATCACCGACAATTAGGCAAATTTGTGTTAACAAAACGAACAAGAGCAAGACCCTCCATTTGTCGGTAGAGATAAATAGATGCGTGATAAAAAGACTTGTGGATACATGGGCTTCCATATCTGTCATGGCTGTTGTTGTAATTAGGGAGTTGGGGATGATGCATTTGATAGTTGGATTCGAGACCTATAAGACTACATCAGGAGTCGTCACTCAGGCACTAGGTCGGATCGATGAAGTACCCGTGGTGGTTGGTGGAGTTCAGTGTACCATGACCCTTATGGTGGTGGACATAGACAATTACGATGTGTTACTAGGATTGGATTTCTTGATGAAGATCGGAGCCATCGTAGATGTGGAGCGAGGTTTGATATAAATAAGAAAGGGACCGGGAGTTGATGTGGAGGTGTTACCCTTGACAATGGTGAATTTGTTGCAAAGAGTGAATTCAGAATCTCAAATACAAGATACCCCATCCATCTGGAAAAGAACGCACAACGATGGCGATGCTAACTGGACATCAGACCACGATCATGCGATCATGACTAAGAAAGATGGATCGTCTACATCAACTTCAGATGAGGATATTGATGACAGTGAACGCAGTAATCCAAAGTCTAACCAATTGCAGCAAATTGATTGTGAGAATGAATTCAAAGATACTGAATTAGAGGAGCTGGTGGAGTTAGAAGGACCTTAGGAGATTCTGCAACTGATAATCCAAGAGCAGGTGGATGATATCATGAAGGAAGAAGTCACTGATTCTGACGATTATGCTTATTGGATTCAGTGGGTGTCTGATGCAGAGCAGAGCAGACAGGCGATGTATGAGTCCACACAAGATTTACCTGTCCCATTGCTGCTGCAACCCAGCCCAACCCACAATCCTTCGATTCCAGTGTTGTTGCAGACTGCCCAGGTGAAAGATGGTGACCCTGATGGCAAACCCATTGAGCAATTGGCATCTTCCAATCAGCAGGAGATGGTTAATAGGTGGAGGGAGATCTGCCAGCAAATCAAGATCGACACAGGATTGGATGATCAAAGATAGCGACAAATCTGGGGAATTCTGGAACGATACCAAGACGTCTTTGCTTGGAACAAGGGAGAGTTAGGATGTTACACCATTGGGGAGCATTGTATAGACACGCAAGGATTTCCACCTTGCAAAGCATCTCTTGGTCAATTGTCTTACTAGGAGGAGGTTGAAGTGAAAAGGCAAATAGATGTCCTGGTTGATCTGGGTAAAATGAAACCCAGCAACTCCGAGTATGCCTGTCGGGTGACACTGCCAATGAAGAAAGATGGGAGCAGGCGTTTCTGTGGAGACTATCGGCCACTCAACGCATAAACGTGTCGAGATTCATTTCCGATGCCACTTGTGGAGGATGTGATTAATAAGCTGGGAAACTCATGGTTCACTGCCCTAGACCTGCAGTCGGGTTTTTGGCAAATTCGGATGGCTCCTGAAGACATAAAGAAGACCGCTTTTATTACTAAGACTGGATTGTATGATTGGACGATTATGCCATTCGGACTGAAGAATGCAACGAGTACATTCACACGAACTATGTCGGAGGTCTTTAAGGACTTGGGTAGCAAATTCCTGAAGGTATTCGTTGATGACCTCAATGTGCATAGTGAAAGTTGGGGGGAACATCTCCAACATCTGAATGCAGTTCTCTACAAACTCAGGGAAGTGAATCTTAAACTGAACCCAAACAAATGTTGCTTTGCCGCTAAGTCCATCACATTTCTAGGCCATGTGGTGAGCAAGGAAAGCACCAGGCCAGATCCTGGAAAAATCGAAGCAATTCTGCATTTCCCAACATCGAAGACAGTCACAAGTGTCAGGTCATTATTAGGTCTGACAGGTTACTACCGAAAGTATATTCGAGGCTATTTGAAATTGGCAGGTCCTTTGTTTGAGTTAACAAGGAAAGACGTTGCATTTGTGTGGGATGTGGGTTGTCAACAGGCATACTAGGCGTTAAAGGCGGCGCTAGTGGACGCGCATGTGCTCACAAGACCAGACTTCAGAAGGACATTCTGGCTGGACGTAGATTGGTCGCCCAAGGGTGTTGGAGCTATATTATCACGGAAGGAAGGGAGGTTTGAGAAGGTGATAACATATGCCAGCAAGAGCTTAACAAAGGCACAGAGGAAGTTCCATCCCATGGAAGGGGAATGCTACGCGCTAATCTGGGGCGTCATGCATTTCAGGCAATACTTGCACAGGAATTGTTTTGTTTTACGCACAAACCACAAGCCGCTTGAATGGTTCGCAACGGTGTCAGATGCACATGGTAGGGGAAGAAGGTGGGTAGACATGTTACAAGATTTTATCTTCAAGATAATACACCGACTAGGGCTCAGGCATACAAATGTCGATGCTTTGAGTAGGAATCCAGTTGGACCAGCTGCAGATGATGATGACTTCAGTGAAGAGATACAAGACATTGCAAGTGCTCAAGCTGATGCATCTAGAGGAGATGAGGAGTTTCTTTGTATTTGGACAGGCAAGGAAACAGAATGGCTCGGTGTTCGGAGAAAGGATAGGGAGTTGGTACAACACCATACCTGTTGTTTCGAAATCAACCACTGTAGGTATGACGGCAGCCATCAGCTGTATGTAGTTGATGTTGTTTCAGGAGAAGAGCAGCCCGAGGAGGTTGTTTCAGGCGAAGCAGAAGCTGCAAATGGGGATAAGCTTGTGCAAGACGATGGTGAGAGACTGGTAATGAAGAGAAGGAGACCCTAGTACTTTGACAAGCGGCAGCAACTGGATCTAATTTTGGAGGCTCAGAAACTAACTAAGTTTGGGGACCATGAGCTGAGTCCTACCGAATCTGATGATGAGGAAGACCAGGGAATGGATGGGAGGCACATTGACATTTGGAAGGATGCAGTTTGTTGGGATTACTGAAGGAAGGTGTGTTGTCCGAGGCAATTGACATTGAGGAAGGCAAAAGGGTCAGAAAGAGGGTGAGTAATTACTGCTGGAAGGAGCAGAGGCTCTATTTCAAGGGGTTACTTGTGCCCAAGCCTGAGGAGAGGCTATCTATGGTGAGTCAAATGCATGAAGATCTGGGGCATATCGGGGAACAAAGGACGTTGACTGAAATCCGTCGAAGGTACTTCTGGCATCATCGAACTGAAGATGTTAAGATGGTGGTCAGAAGCTGCCAACAATGCCAGTTGGTCAGGAGCGAGGGTAGCATCCGCTCTGGGGATGAGCAATTGAAGAGCATTCCCATCTGTGACCTATTCTATAGAGTTGCATTGGACACTACAGGACCATTGCCTAAAACTAAAATAGGAAACAAATACATTTTGGTGGCCATTGACCACTATTCCAAGTGGTGCGAGGCAAAGGCAGTTGCTGATCATAGTGCTAAGACTGCATCCAGATTTTTGGAAGACGACATTATCTGCATGTATGGAGTACCCAAATTCGTACTCACTGACAATGGTGGGGAATGGGCTGCAGAATTCGAGATAATGTGCAAGAACTACGGAATATAGCATCAGCGCACTACACCTCAGTGGCCTCAATGCAATGGGATGGTGGAGCGCATGATCAAGACCATCAAGCATGGCATCATTGTTCTTGCTGCAACACCAAGCAATGTGGATTATTGGGACGAACATTTAACTAAGATTTTGTTTGGGTACCGATGTGGGATACAGGCTAGTACAAAGTTTTCACCCTTCATGATTTTGACTGGTCGCACACCATGTCTCAGGGTAGACAATTACCTACACGCGCTGATGACTGAGACGGATGTTGGTGCGGATGTGGAGGTTGCTGCAACACAATTTCTGCAGAAAATGGAGCTCATTACAAGCATCCACGAAAACGTTTTGCTCAATGTGGAGCAGGCACAAAAGCAGCAAATGAGAACTTATGCCAGCAGGAAAGGTAAGCATTTATTTGAGGGTCTGAAAAAGGAGGAGGAGGCTTGAGAGAGAAATTAAGTAAAAAAAAAAAAGGAACGGAGCGGGAAGGTGTGACGGATTCGGAGGAAGAGAAGAAGCTCGGTGGCTGAAGAGGACGGAGGCGCATTCTTCTGATAGACTATGGGAGACTGGGAGTACTGAGAGAGGAGTGAGAGCATATCTCCTTAGGACTGTTGTTTTTGGTTAGATTTCTCGACGAACAAGCAGTAGTGAAAAAGCTGGTGTTTCTCAAATTATCTATGAGAATGAGTATGTAGAGCTTCATTCTGGTGAGAACTTGGCTGGTTGGTAAAGTTCTCTGCTGCTCCATCAACTTGGCCAAGCAGACGATGATGTGCATATGTAGGGCAGGACCTCGATCAGTGTCTGAACTTTCATAAGTATCCTCAAGTCAGGCAGCTTGTGCTTTTCTTGGCTTGTCTTGTAAATATGAGGTGTGAGTTATGGGTTCATACCATTCTGGATTGTCGATCTGTGTGTGTTGAATGCTGTGTTGGTTGTTGATGAGAGAATGCAGGAATGCTCAGAGACTAGGCAATGAGAGAAATGTATCTGTGATTGTGTTCTGTCCAGAAGCTCGGGAGTTCCAACAGTCCCTTGAACCCTTTTCAATTAGGTCAGGGCGCGGTTCATTTCTTGCGCCCTCTTCTTTTTGGTTACATAATTTCTTGTGACATCCAATTAGA
>Ga0209611_10011095_pt1 | contig 13082 bp, 12 predicted proteins | sample S1TSphgellanicum_3_FD_187693 | JGI IMG/M metagenome (GOLD analysis project Ga0209611, IMG submission 187693) | Host-associated microbial communities from peat moss isolated from Minnesota, USA - S1T2_Fc - Sphagnum magellanicum MG (SPAdes) (version 2) | ecosystem: Host-associated > Plants > Peat... | reverse complement strand
AGTCGGTTTTGGATCACACCACAGTCGATTAGATGTTTCACATCTCCTACCTCCTTGATAAGATCCATCATGAGATGTAGATATTCGCCAAATGGACATTTACAAGAAGTATAATCTTCCATGTACTATACATCGCCAGATTGCGAAAATAAGATTCTATCTGGTCATATAACTGTACAATTGGCAGGAATAAACAACGTTTACAAAAACCCCCTTCATCCAACACTCCCTCGATTCCTTTGATTTGAATACCAGCTTTCTTCAAAGCGGTTGCAGACTGCATGGTGATCTCTGTTGCTCCAGATCGCCTTTTCAAATTTTGACCACACAGTATTCTGTAAACACAAGCTAGGATGTGGGGACATTTTTCCAATTTGCCTTGAGGATACGCCTTTTCAATTTTGGCCAGATGGTCTTTAGTCAGTACAAAGATACTCTCACACATATCGGAAACATTAGCTTTCAAGATCTTGTCCAACATTAACTGTTGATCCATTAATGTCGAATTTGGTTTTATCAATTTCTCATAACATGTGCTAATGACTTTCCTCAAGAAAGCTATGGGGATTTGATTCTCAAACAGAAAAAGATCATTGTAAAGACGAACATACTCCAACCTAGGCTTCAACAAAGCTGTTAATCTAGCATCTATTTGGTCCTCTTATCAAATATATCATCATATGTGTTATAAGCATATACCAAAAATACTGTCAAAGCATCTAAAGTTAATAAGCACTGCATCTGCATAATACTGAACTTAGGTTCGCTGTGATCTAGACAGTATGCTCTCAAAACAACTACAGGGTCATCCACAACCGAAGCACAAAATTCATCCCATGGCCCCAGCTCAGATGCTGCAGCTAAGGCTATTTTCAAATCTTCTGATTCACTACGGTGCAGGACATTACGGTTGTGGAGGCCAAATTGCCATAGCCTTGGAGTGTATTGTGTTAAACAGGCTGGTAATTTCCTTACGAGAACGTCATTCCTTACTTCCCGAACTTCATGTCTCTGAAATGTTGTTTTAAATTCATTGAACCATTGAGATGTTTGTTCCTCAGAAATGAAGTTAGCGATTTGCTCTTTCGTACCGGATTTCCCTTGCCCCTCAGCCATATTAGATACTGAATCAGATGTTTGCCCTTCAATATCAATGTTGTCACTTTCAGGCAAGATGTCTTCCATCTTGATGCGAACAAATATGCAAAATTACAACCTCTGTGCCAACATCACAAAGAAAAAATTTAGTCACTAAAACTAGCTGATGTAAAAGAAACATGTAGCAGAACCTACTTCCCAAGATGCTTACAAATTTCGATGATCTAATGCTTAAAAGACCTGACGATTCTGAAGCTTTGTAATCACCCATGCCCAGAAATTGATGGGTATGTGTCAACGCTTCTAATTTTTTGAGGGGTGTTGATTGAGATTATGAAAAGATTACTTGATAAACTTCATTTTTCATAACAAATTAACAATAGTATTAGTCTGTGAGCGCATACTGAAATAGTGATTGTGGCCTAATTGTAAACAGGTTATTTCATGAAACGCACCGTGATAGTGTTGAAGAGGTTGTACAACTTCCTATTATTGAATCCTTTCCGCTTTTACAACAATGTATACTTGAATCCTGTTTTCGAGGAAATACCTAAAAGCTGCATCCAATGCACAACAAAGAATTGAACCATCTCTTCATGGAGTAGCCGGAGACATCCAATGTGCAAATACAACACAAGTGTAGGAATTTATCGTGAAACTAGGTTGAATAAAAAAATATCAACAGTTAGATCACGGGCCCAAACACTAAACCCAAAACATTGTAGACCAAGTTTCGTGTTTGAGTTACCAGTGGAAGGCAATGAGATCGGACTATTGCGAGCGAGAGTTGCCTAATCGCGTGGACGTTAGGCCCTCCACGCAATAATACAGTACGTTGTACGTAAGAAGCGGTACAGAGCAAGCAGCTTGTTGAACTTGGAGTTTACTGACTGAAGTTCAGTCGTTGTAGTAAGCAAGCATCACAAATCGATGTATGTAATCTGTTGGGAGAGCCGCTGCAAGAAAAATCTGAATCACGTGTACTGCAGTAGTAGTAGACAACAAATAATGTCTGAGAAAGTGACAGATCTATACAAGCTGCTAGAAAGAACATACATGAGAGACACCAGAATACCAAAGAAGAGAACGAGCTGATTTTTGTTCAGATGCTTCAACTGTACAACTCTAGATTCACATTTGAGTTGAACGGAGTATAATACTAGTATTGAGTTAAAGCTAGATGGATCCGAGTGGAGCACAATGATGGGTGGTCATGGGCAGCGCTAAATTAAGTATGACGACACTTCAAGACTGGATTGCAGATGTAGATCACATGGAAGCCAGGAAGAATACGAATCTTGTGGGAATACGCAATTGCGGCAGCTGTTAGAATCGTCTGCATGTGAAAAAGCCAGGGGTCTAAGTGAGAATGAACGAAGAGAAATGGCAAGAAAGCATGTGGGGACAAAACAATAATGACGACTGGAAGATACGAAGAAACGTGCTGGAAACAAACAAAGGAAAGAAGAGAGGTCGCCAGGGGGATGGAGACAAGCAGGAAGTGAGAAAGCTGAAGAAAGAGGGAAGATGTTAGGGAAGATTGTGAGAGGTAGAGGAGAACGCTGGGTTATATAGGCACCTCGGAGGGTCTGAGCAGGAGTGTCTCTGCTTGAGGGGATTTGGTAAGCGCAGAAAAATATCGTCCATACGGTGGTCATATTCGGCCAATTCCATGATGCATAGAGGGCATCCTGAGGGAGGAAAAAAAACTAAAAATTAATAATATAATAATACAGTAGAACCTCTATAAAATGATCCCCCCAAATTTTATAACCTCTCAAATTTTATCACTCCGGCCCAGTCCATCAATGGGACCAGACAAAAAAATTATATTCTTATAACTTATCACTTTTCCTCTTTCCCAACAATTTTATAATTTTATAATTCGTTTATTTCTCGATCAGTTATGGTGGAAATAGCTAGTGATAGGCCTTTGTATCGTGTATATCTAGTTTAGGGCAAAGTGTGAAGTGCGCTGGAGGGACAATACTCCGGTTACAAGCAGGTTCAAAAACAAAGTGCTGGACTTCAGATGTTTTTCACCTTTTTTCTTTGTCAAAGACAGGTTGCCTTGATGATAAAAATGCAAAGAAAATGGGAAAAAAGAGCAGCCTGCAGCTTTTGAACCCTGGGCCTCACAGTTCCAAACTCTCCCATAACTTATAACCTATTAAACTTTATCACTGGCTGCCGATCCCTAGGTGATAAAATTATAGAGGTTCTACTGTAATCCCACTTGTATTTTATGTACAGTAAAGCCAAGGCTGTGGGCTTTATCCGATTGACTCCACCTCCCATGGACACGCTTAGAGCATACCCACTGGTGCTGAGTATGCAACCCGACAGATATATTTCTCATATCCAAGTTTAGTTATTTACTTCCAATCATTGTGAATGGCCATCAAGAACAGAGAGCACTGGTCGGTTCATATTTATTACACTCTTCTCTAGCAGGTGCACAGCTTTGCCGCCCTTCTTTACCAGCCTAAATAAGCTGAGAAAATATGTAGGAGAAAAAACTATTTTCCTACACCAAATCAGCACTATTTGTTGATTTTTCTTTATCCAATTTTAATGTGAAGTGTCATATGCTAAGCACTGGTGGGGATGCTCTTATTTCAGTATAGGTAGCAAGTCCTTTCAATATTGGCCAGATTTTCCACTCCTTTCCATGGTCACTTTGCTTTTGGGATTTTCAGCATTATGTACCTTGGGTCTAGAAAAACGCATGTCAAAGTTCAGGCAAGTTGGAGAGTTTCATGCTGCAGTAAGCACTATAGGGTATCTCACCTTGTCACCATATATTCAAATTGTCTATTCAAATTGTCTAAGTAGTGTTGGAAGACAATCCCAGTAGTTGAACATACAACTGATTCCCATCTGATGAAAAATGAGGTGCCTAAATAATAGGTTGCAGGAATCTATTGAACTTTTTTGAAGTTAGCATCAATCATCAAACCTAGTCATTCCATATACTCTTGCATAAAGCACTCAGACAAATGTTCTATTGGATATGGAGGGCGCCTTATATTTGTGAATATCCTTCCTTTAGAAGCGGAAGGATCTTACACCTACTATTTAAAAACACAAAGGATCTTAGGCCTACTTACATGTGGTAAGGTCCCTACCACTCCTAAAGAGTAAGTGAAAGATCCATCCCACTCCTACTTTGGTCATTACCTATGTATGTTTACACTTATGATAATGTTCACCTCATACTTTATGGTGGGTAAGGCACACAAAGTTGGGGGGGAAGGGGAGGGAGGTGGGCATTTTCAAAATAAGGGCCGTACCTTGTCATCATAGGGCCTTATTTTGAGTATGCCTGACATGGGGGCTCAACTGTACACGTAAGGCGATTGGGTGTCCAATTCAGGCACCTTTTCATGTTTCTTCCTATGGGGGAACAGACAGCCAGCTTCTGTGCTTCAGTTGTAATGTGAACTGATAGTGGAGAGAACATACTTTTGATGTGTGTCAACGTTGGGAACGGCTCTGGAATAAGCCCTAGTAGCGCACTTTACCCCCTGGAGGAATGGCAGGTTGCCCTTGCAATCTCACCGGATTCCTAGGTGGAAGGGGCCATACAGGTAGGTAGTACATTAAGTTTGGATACACACAATCTCTTGGGTTTCTCCACCAGACGGATATGGTTTGTTAACTCTGCTTAGCCTATTCCACATTTCAAAAGTGTTTTCTGAGCTACCAGAACATTTTGTTATCGCCCCAAAATGCATTAGGGGTTTTACATCTTCTGGGCTCTTGATAAGGTCTCCAATGAGTTGAAGGTATTCTGTGTATTCATATGGGGGGCATTCTCAAAATAAGGGGCCTAGGACAAGGTGATAGCTGAGTCCAACCTCAAATTTTGAGAATGTCCCCCACCCATAGGCTTTACCTATCGTAAAGCACGAGACAAAATTTATCATGTACCAAACCTATGTAGATCGCAATATGTATGAATGGCAAAATTCTTATGCCTACTCTTCAATAGTGGGAGAGTTCTTACACTTACAAGTAAGAATAATTTCCCTCCTAATTTCTAGGAGGAAAATTGATGGATATAAAGTGCTTTCCACATACACAACATAGACTTGCTTTACACAAGTGTACTGATTATGAACCAAAACCATAACCAAAACTTATATTGGTACTTTTGCCTCCTTGAGTAAGGTCTCCTAGAATTAAAAATTAATTTAGTTGAAGAAATCCTAAATGTAAACTCAAAGATCTTAATTTTATTTAAGTATGAGACATAAGATTTTTTACAAGCAATACAAAATGATTTGAAATTTATGCACATTAATTGAAATAATGATTAATTAATGATCATTGACCAATTCATTATTAAAATATAAAAATTCGTCAGTTAATAAATTATCAATGTTAATCTTTAAATTATTACATAAATAATAAAATATTAACATTAAATTACAGAAAATTCAAATTGTTCAAAAGGAAAGTGAACAATGAGAGAGGCTCCTACACTCCATAACATAACTTCTTATTCATTGCATGAAAATTTTATTCTTATAAAATTGGCTGCCACTATTTTTGGCCTCACCACCGCGAAACCCACAGAGAAAATGCAAAAATTTCGGATAGCAAAAATGGCAACACTGACATCAAGCTCCTTCTTTACAGAAACCAACCACCTCAAGCTCCTCCTTCGCAAAAAATAAGTACCTCAAGTTCCTTCTTCACAGAAAACGAAGTATCTAAAGCTCCTTCTACACAGAAAATGAAGTGTCTCAACCTCAACTCTGGAGCATGATGATCAGCAGCAGCTGCTGCTGCTGCAAGAACGGAGAATGCAGAAATGCGCTGAAGATTTTGAGGTTCACTGGCAATCCAAAGAACAAAATGGACCAACGACAAGCAATCCCAGGAACCAATAACAACACTAAGAAGTCTGAAGGCTGAAGACACTTCTTCTTGGCAAAAAAAACGCAGCAGCAACGATGCAAGTGGAACCCACCAGCATGGCTGCCATTTTGTTCTACAAAGAGGAGACGATGATCAAGGATTTATTTCTCCTTCCTGATGAGAGGAGAACCATTAGGTCCACACTTTCTCCAAAGAACCCCTCCAAACTCCTTTCAATCCTAACCCTAAAGACGCTCCCCTAAAACCCAACAAGCCTTTCTCCTTCCTGATGAGAGACGCACTAGAAGCAACCAAGAAGAAGAGGAGAACCATCAGGGTCCTGTCGCCCCCTCTTCCAAAGACACCCTCCAAACGCCTTTAAACCCTAAACCCTATAATTTTTAGTTTGGATTGAAATAGAATTTCAGTGAAATTTTGTTCAATATTCAACAACTTGTCTAGGACTGGTTGAAACATTTAGAAACTGACTCAATGCACCCATACTCATCGAGGGCTTTCCAACGGTACCGAGAGCACGACAACAGGCACCATTGCACCGAAAGCAGTGCATCTATTACTTGCTCGTTTTTGTGGCCCTCAACATGACAACAAAACAAACAAATGAAAACAAGGGGTGTGTCACACTGTTGCCTTGCCATTTACATTAAAAAGTATCTTAAGACAAGAGAAGAATTATGAAAACTCAAATATTTCACCATGCAAAAATATAATCTTCAAATAATCCTCTAAAAAAAAACCAAAATCCTTTTAGGTGACTAAAGCAAATTATAGTCACATGTGGCATTTACAATTGAAAATTAATTGAAAAAACTAGTTGTTAATATGCAAATTCCTTGTAGTGCAAAGGAAGAGCACTACAAGTAGGATTCAAGTTACATCTTTGCAAAGGTCTGAATTTCTAGAATGCAAATGCAATTAATTGCATTAGCAAAGGTTGCAACATTTCAACAAGGTAATCATTACATTTTTAGAATTTGTTGTATGTAGAAAGTGCTAATTAAAAAATGCATTGTCAATTGGGTTGAATGGTTCAAAGTGTAGTTGCATAAGGAAATGATTATTGTTTAAAGGAAGGTAGGGAACAATTCATTCAATCCAGTTCTTACCATGGTGGTGAAACATTATATTACACTCGATTAGACAAAAGAAAACAAAAAACTACCAATTGGACCTTTAACACCTAAATAACACAAGGAAAAAGACATTTTATGTACCATTGATGCCATCAACAATAGGCATCAAATTATTAACGCCATTGTCACAAAAAGAAATTCCACGTGTTATAGAGGAATTCATGTAAGAAGAAGCATTTCAAAAGTCTAGGAAGGGGAATACCATTCAAACCAATGCATAGACTCATCAATAGATTGAATTGGATGATATACTACATGATTTCTCTTTGAATGATACATCTCAACTTGGAAGGGATGGAACCAACCTCAATAATAAGGAGGACCAACTAAATTTGGAACGCATGGATACCACTCGTCAACCAAATTCAAAAGGAGTCGCCCCTAGTCAATTGAATTTAAGAGGCATCCTCACCAAATATTAATTGAATTCAAGAGCTATCATTGTTGATCGTCCAATTTTGGAGGGCATTTTAACTAATGACCAACCAAATGTTGTGACATAGTGGAATTTGGGAAAGATGCTCAAATTGTACATGAAACATCCATGCCTATTGATGGAGTTGTGATTAGATTTACTAAACAATGTGATGTCAATCATGAATACATTTACTAATTAGGGGGTGTATGATGATGAAATCAAAGTGGAATATTCCTTAGACCATGAGGATTCCATGGAAGTGCAAATGGTGGAGTTCGTTCATGCTTCAACTACAAAGGCAAGGGATGTGAAGAGATCCTATGAGGAAAAAAATCAACAACTCCCTATAAAAGTGGAATGTTTGCAGGGTATAGTTTTGTATGAATGAAAATGTGTTGAACAACACATTGATCCTTTAGATTTCGAAGCTCACTAGTAGGAAAGGGAAATAAATAATTTAGGAATCACATTCAATTGGACCAAGAACTCCATGAGACTCAATAAGAGCTAAAAAAGGCCAAGGTGTAGGAGGATCAAATGAAAGGAAGACTGATGTTTTTTAGCAAACCTAATAGCACGCTCATTCGAGTAAGAGGAAAAATGAAAATGATTGTAATGCAACATGAAGGAAAGGTGACAATAACAACTAAACACAAGGAGGAAATGGAGCTGGTCAAGGTGTGCTTAAAAACAATCAAACGAAAGTTCCTTGAGACATAAATTGATGAGGAGACTTGGCAAGCAAAATCCATGAGTTTGGAGTTGATGATGTAAAATTTGAAAGAAGAAAAAGAAATTAGCACGGAGACTAACTAGGCACATGAAAAATCTCTTCTAGAGAAAATACAAAATCTTGAGAAACAAACTCAATTTGTAGTTTTCAAAGAGAAGTAAATAGCTGTGTAAAAGGAAGTAGGGCATAAACATGAAGTGGAGATTACCAAGTGGAAGGTGCTACTATTGGAAAATTTAGCTAAGGTTGTCATGTATGATCAAATGTTTCAAAATCAAGGCGAGGAGCTCGTTTTTGTGTTGAATGAATCCCAAATATTGATGGTGCAACTATATTACTAGAAGGACCGTGGTATGGTGATAGAGTTCAATGTTAGAATGTGCACTTTCGAAGGCAAGAAGAATATGAAGAAACATAGATGGAAAAAGAGGAGGAAAATTAGGATGACATGTAAGAAATCTCTAATACACACTTTACAAAATAACTTAAAAGGAAAGAGCAAGTAGAAAGTGGCAAGTGTGGAAAGAAAAGCCACAAGGAGGTAGGGAACATGGAAGAATATAAGAACCTATAGTAGGAACTTGATGATTTTCCACAACATGAGCATTCTCTCATGATGGATCATTATTGTAATCTCATGTTCTTTTTTGTATATGTAATGAACGAACAAACATTGTTCCCCCTACATTGGGTGCGGAGGCTGGACTGGACTCAAGCCATGTAGTCAAATGATGTGCTGCACATCCTAAAGGAATTGGAGTACATTCTACCAATCAACCCCCATCTATAAACATACTATTTTATATAACGCTTGCAAAGGTGCATCTTGGTAGGATATGGCCCGCCAATGTTCAACACCCACATCATGGTTGATGATTTTGAATGTATGTGGAAGATACAAGATGAAAAATTTCATGAGTATCTTACCTACAACATCTTTTGTGGGTACATTATTTTCAATCATGGACATGGCTATGGATTGTTAGAACGTCCTATAAGTTGTTTTGGAATGTATGTGCTACAATATTATTGTTGATTGGAGGTGGTGTACAAGTATTATTTGAAGCATATGATAACAATTAGTCATAAGCCAACCTTCATAATGGTCAAAAGAGATCCCATGCAGGATATGATCGAAAACAGAGTTAAAATTGACATTATCGGAACATGGTAATAGATGTAGAAGTTGCAAAATTTATAGGAGGTGTGTGTGTTCAAAGGTTTATTATACAAAAAATGAATGTGATTGGTTGGTGCTACGAATTGAAGGGACCAAACTTGCATGTAGTGCAAGCTCATTCTGGTAAGAACCCAATGGTATTGCATGTAGCTATTTATTGAGCAAACCACGTAATTAAGCAGCTTTAGAAAAAACCTAAAAACTTATCGACACACCAACTCTACCAGTGCTTCCCACATCCATTAAATGTCAAGCAAAGACAAGATGTATCAACAACTCTTTTCAAGGAAATTACCAAACAAGAATTTCGAATTAGAGGGGGATCTAATGATGAGATTGACGATTTCTTGATTCCAGCTGACATCTTTTGATCTTGGTGAATATTTCAATGAAATGGATAATGTGAAAGTTTAGAAAGATGAATACCTTGTGAATATACTACGACCCTAAGAGATGGGATAATGTTAGGAATAATTGTTTCTATGGAAAAAAATGTATAAAGGCTAACAATTGACCAAAGTATAGTTTCCTGCAGTCTTATAAGAATCTTTGTCTAGTTGTGTTTCAGAGACATGAAGTTCGGGAAGTAAGGAATGACGTTCTTGTAAGGAAATTACCAGCCTGTTTTCGTGTACCTTTGGAACAATACACTCCAAGGCTATGGCAATTTGGCCTCCACAACCGTGATGTCCTGCACCCTAGTGAATCTGATGATTTGAAGATAGCCTTAGCTGCAGCATGCAAGCTGGGGCCATGGGATGAATTGTGTGCTTCGGTTGTGGATGACCCTGTAGGTGTTTTGAGAGCATACGGTCTAAATCACAGCGAACCTAAGTTCAGTATGAGGCAGGTTCAATACTTATTAACGTTAGATGCTTTGACAATATTTTTCGTATTTGCTAATGACACATATAATGATATATTTGATGAGAGGACCCAAATAGGTGCTAGATTAACAGCTTTGTTGAAGCCTTGCTTGGAGTACATTCGTCTTTACATTGATCTGTTTCTGTTTGAGAATCAAATCCCCATAGCTTTATTGAGGAAAGTTATTAACACATGTTATGAGAAATTAATAGGACCAAATTCGACATTAATGGATCAACAATTAATGTTGGACACGATCTTGAAAGCTAATGTTTTCAATATGTGTGGGCGTATCTTTGTACTGACTAAAGACCATCTGGCCAAAATTGAAAAGTTGTATCCTCAAGGCGAATTGGAAAAATGTCCACACATCTTAGCTTGTGTTTACAGAATACTGTGCGGTCAAAATTTGAAAAGACGACCTGGAGCAACAAAGATCACCATGCAATCTACAACCGCTTTGAAGAAAGCTGGCATTCAAATCAAAGGAATCGAGGGAATGTTGGATGAAGTGGGTTTTCGTAAACGTTGTTTATTCCTGCCAATTGTAAAATTATATGACCAAACAGAAGCTCGTTTTCGCAATCTAGCGATGTATGGGTACATGGAAGTACATAATTCTGTTAAATGTCCATTTGGCGAATATCTAAAATTCATGACAAGCCTTATCAGGGAGGTAGGGGATGTGAAACATCTAATCGACTGTGGTGTGATCCAAAACAGACTTTGGACCGATAATAATGTTTTTCAAATGTGGAATAGCTTGCAAAGTAGATTATTTTTGCCCAAAAATTCTAAAGAATACGAAGACATGGTGTTTGAAATCAATAAGCAGTGTAAATCCTCACTATATGTAATGAGAACTGAATTCTATTAGTTATTTTGTTCTCAACCATGGTATGTGATAGTTGTTATCACAGCCACCATTGTAACTATTGGCACTTACATCCAAGCTTACACATCTGTCATTGCATCTGATAAAATGCAACCCCATTTTCCGCCTTAATAAAATCATTGTATTGCAAACACTAGGATGGTGTATTTTGTCTGATATCTATTTTGTGTTTCGCCTAATATTTTGATACTATTCGTATTATTCTACAAAATCATGCCCAATCCTCAAAATGGAAATGCTTATGAAAAATAGTTTTTAGTGTGTTTTCTTAATTGTAGTTTTGGACATATATCACAAGTTTGTATTTGGGAATTTAGACCTTTTTTTCAAAAAAATTCAGAAAGAAAATTAGACTGTTTTTAGAAGATATTCTCCACTTTTGTGAAATCAATAAATTGTGGGGGAGGGGGGAAAAATCTGATGATACATAAAAATAATCATTTTACATCAAAACAAAAATAGTTTGTAACATCTATCTTCAATTGTAAGATATTACATCACAGTTTTTTATTTTACAATATTAAATAATAATAATTTCATGTTTTGATTTTTTTTAAATTTAAGACAATGAAATTGTGGGTTTTTTCCACCCTGGGGTTTTTTTCAATTAAATGTATTGTAAACACACTGGCCATCAGCCACAAGAAGAATTACTCAAAATCCGGCCATTGAAGAACATTTTTTCCACAAATGTCCTATGTATGAGTCATTCTAGATTTTTATTTTTTTGCCAAGTGAAGAAAAAATTTGTCAAAATTGATGAACTGATGGTTGGACCCCATTTCTTTTATTGTTAAAGAGTATTTTCACATTTTGTGTGTTATGTAAATGTGTGTCAATCACAGTTTTTGATCCAATAAGGTGAAATGATGAATATCTTTGCTTGTCAGGGAGATGAAATGGGCTATATTCACATATGTATTTAAAACCCTAAAATGCATGTGGGGGTGAGAGAACCATAATTTGATAAACAACCTTTAACAATAACCAATCAACAAAATCCCACTAACAAGTAAACATAGGAAAAAGAAATTTTAGATTAAAGGTACGTTTAAACATGAACATAATGTGGTTGATAAAATGAGTGATAATTAACTATGTTCAAATAGGGAGAAAATTATCCGGAAACAATTGATGTTGCAAATGATGTGCCACTGTTATCATTAATTTAATTTTTAAATTAAAAAAGGTTTTAAATGATTGTAGCAATGTTCAAAAAATTCAAAAAATGAAATACTTCATCCTTAAAACCACCAATAGCCTATGGTCATTCTTCCACACCTCACCATCACCCTTGTGTTTTGCACTTGTGCTTCATGACCCACACCTTAGCATCACAATTTGTTTCTAAGCTCTCTTGTGCTTCATTTGAGCTTCACCGTTAGAATTCACATCTAAACTTTGCACTTGTGTTTCCACATCTATCTTTTATTTAAATTTACATTAGTTGAAACATCACTAGCTTTTAAAACACAATCTAACAATTTTATTATACAAATACAAATCCATGCACAAGATAATATAAAATGAATTAGAACTTTGATTGTTTTTTTAAAAATATTGCTTATATGATATGTAAACTTTCTATTTATACTAATTGGTTTTGCTTGCACAATCTATTGATAAGAACATGCAAGTGATGGTCTTGGATGTGGGCCATAACATAATGTTGGAAAATTATATTCTTCAAAATGTGCATCATGAAATAATCCAAGAGGTTGAGAACCTTCTCTAGGAGCTATTATTAGCAATTTGTCATTGTTGTCAATAACATGTTCGGGACTTAAAATATTTTGCACTAATGTGTCTGTGCAATATTCATCAACTATTTCTTCAAATTTGTTTGGTTTTTTTATTTAAAAATTTGTATC